>OHAS01000901.1_pt1 | contig 24912 bp, 25 predicted proteins | sample 1577131 | NCBI WGS metagenome assembly OHAS01 (sample SAMEA3541566, study PRJEB24748) | human gut metagenome | biome: human gut; feature: human-associated habitat; material: faeces | place: China | collected 2012 | reverse complement strand
TCCTCGCGGAGCGTTTTTATCGTATGGAAACGAAGTTTCCTATACGATAAAAAACGCGCCGTCAGGCGCGTTTTTCTTTCTTGTTCAGGTAGAGATAAAATCCAACGTTCAACAGGATGCCGATAGTTGTGGAAACCGGTGCGGCAAGTCCGATCCTTGTCAGGCTGGCATTTGGCTGGATACTCATGAAGTAAGCGAAGGGGAGACGGACGCAGAGGGTCTGAATCAGACCCTGGAGCATAACCCAGAGCGTTTTGTTGTTACCGTTGAAGTAGCCGATCATGCTGAACAAAACAGCGGTGACGATGGTTTCGGGCGCAAAGCCCTTTAAGTACGCGAAGCCGTTTTGGATAACGGCAGCGTCTGTGGAAAAGAAAGATGCGAGCAGGTCACCCTTAAACCAGATGAGGGTAAAGACAAGGCAGCCGAAGATCAGACCAATGCCGATTCCGGTGAACATGGATTTTTTGGCCCGTTTCAGATTGCCTGCACCGACATTCTGGGAAACGAAGGACGCCATGGACTGCATCAGGGAGCTGGGGATCAGCATTGCAAAGTTGACAATTTTGCAGGCGACACCATAGCCGGAGGAGGCTTCCAGGCCGAGGCGGTTGACAAAGGCGCAGAGGGCGAGGAACGAAACCTGGGTCAGAAATTCCTGCAGGGCGAGAGGAAGTCCGATGCTTAAAAATTTGCTGCACTGGGAATTGAAGCCAAGATCGCTTTTACCAATGTGGAAGGGCAGTTGCTTTTTGAAAAGAATAACCACCGCAAAGATGACGCTGACCGCCTGTGCAAATACGGTTGCAAATGCTGCGCCCGCTGCGTCCATGTGCAGACCGGCAACCAAAACGAGGTCGCCGACGATGTTGACGATACATGCGACGAGGACGAACAGGAGCGGAGATTTGCTGTCGCCAAGTCCGCGGAAAATCGCCGACAGCAGGTTGTAGGCGACGATGAAGAAAATCCCGCTGCCGCAGATACGAACATAACTTGTCGTCAGAGTGACTGCTTCAGCAGGAGCCTGCATGAGTACAGAGATGGGGCGGGCAAAGAAAACCATTCCTGCGAACAGGCAGACAGAAAGCAGTGTGAATACAACCGCCGCGCCGCCGATGACGGAGCCGATCTGTTCCGGGTTCTTTTCCCCGAGATAACGGGCGATCAGGACAGTGACGCCCATTGCGAGCTGTGTCACAACAAAGGTGACAAGGTTCAACACCTGGCTGCCGGTGGAAACCGCAGACAGTCCGGAGGTGGAGCCGAATCTGCCGACGACGAGCAGATCGACGGCGCCGTAGGCAGCCTGGAGTACCAGCGCGCCCAGAATCGGAATCATAAAAGGTACCAGTTTCTTTAAAATATTTCCCTGTGTAAAATCTGTCTTATCACTTGTCAAGGTCATTTCTCCTTTCGCACATTACCTGATAAAATCTTTCAATGGTACGAATGGTACATTCCGCATCTTCACCGGAGATGGTCTCCAGATCGGGCAGCAGGGCGTTAAAAACCTGTTCGTTGTACTTGGTAGAGAGCTTTTTGCCTTCGTCTGTAATGAAAAGGTACATGATGCGTGCATCCTCTTCGGACGGCTTTTTGGTCAGATAGCCTTTTTTCTCCATCTCCTTTACCGTTCTCGTCACGCCGGGACGCGGAAGGTTCAGCGCATCGCTGATGTCGGATACTTTTACGGAAGTTCCGTTTTTTTCCATCTGTTCGATGACATCCAGAAAATGGATATAGGATGGTGTCACGCCGTCCGGCAGCGGCGGGAGCATATCGCGGATGCGCTTTGCCTCATAGCAGGCGTCCAGCAGCCGTTTGATGAGTTCAATTGTCATAAAAAATCCCTCTATATGATTATCTTTGATAATTACCATAGATAATAATATAGAGGGATTTGAAATTTGTCAAGAAAAATTTTGCGAGAAAATCCAGTGCAGTGCGTTAGGAGCGGCGACCGACAGTGGTTTTACGCTGTGTTGCCGTTGTGCTTTCGCATACCATTGGGGCGCACGGACTGCGATTGGTGCATAGCGGATTGTTTTTTTAACGAGGTCTGCTAAGATGAAAAGGTAGTAGCAGAACATCTGTGGGATGGAGGATAAAATGCCGCTTGTTGGATTGTGCGGAGAGCCGAAGGAAGCCCTGGAAAAAATTGAATACATGATGCAGGCGCTTTCCCTGCAGGGGCAGTTTTCGGAAGAAGAGCCAGTCCGGGCGGAAAAAAGCGGTCAGACAGAGTTTGTACGGATCACGGAAAAATCTGCGGAAGCGTTGGAAGCTCTGGATTGTCTGATCTGGTCGGGCAACTGTGAAAATGTCCTGTCGGAGGAAGTAGACAGCCTGTTGGAAGAATATCCCCGCCTTGCGGTGATTTTTGTGGCGGACGGCCCGGAAGCGGTGTTTGATGCACTGACAAAGCCTTTTTTCCATGTGGTGCGGGGATATGCGCTGGAACAGGATTTGAAGGCGGCGCTTGCAAAATTGAAAAAACAGAGGCGCACGGGCAGCGGTTACCGGAGCTTTCCGTATCGGGAAAGCCCTTCGTCCGACGGCAGAATCCGGGTGCGGGAAAAGGAAATCCTGTATCTGGAAAGTATGCGGCACGAGATCTGGGTGCACTGCGAAAAGAAGGTGTTTCTGACGTCGGAAACGCTCGGATACTGGGAGGAAAAGCTGCGCGTCAGGTCGTTTTTACGCGTCCACAAAAGTTTTCTGGTCAATCCCGGGCAGATCAGCCGGATTGGAAGGGAAATGATAGAGCTGGAGGATGGCAGCCAGCTTCCGGTCAGCCGCTACCGATATCCGGAAGTCATGGCGCGCTACGAGGCGTGGATTCGGCATGCGGAGTTTTTGGAGTGAGATGTGCGCTGGCGTATCAAGGCATAGAAAAGTGAGGGAAGCAATGGAAGAGATGATTTCGGTCAATAATCTGCGGAAGGAATTTTCCTATTATAAAAAAGGCGCGGGGCTGCAGGGATCGTTAAATAACCTGTTCCACCGGCAGATGCTGACAAAGGAAGCGGTAAAGGACGTTTCTTTTTCCGTGGAAAAAGGGGAAATGATGGCGCTGCTGGGACCAAACGGCGCAGGAAAGACGACGACATTAAAGCTTCTGTCCGGTATTTTGTATCCGACATCCGGGGAGGTTCTGGTGAATGGCTTTGTGCCCTGGGAACGGAAAAATGAGTTCAAGCGAAGCTTTGCCATCGTCATGGGTCAGAAAAATCAGCTGTGGTGGGATCTGCCTGCCAGCGACAGCCTGTATCTGAATAAATGCATTTACGATGTGGATGACAGGGAATACAAAAAGACCGTGGACGAGCTGTCGGAGCTTCTTGGCGTGCGGGAGCTGATGAATATTCAGGTGCGCAGACTTTCTCTCGGAGAACGGATGAAGATGGAAATCCTGGCGGCGCTGATTCACCGCCCCGGTATTCTGTTTTTAGACGAGCCGACGATCGGTCTGGATATCGTGTCCCAGCAGAAAATCCGTGACTTTTTACACTATTATAACGAACAGACGAAAACAACGGTCATTTTAACGAGCCATTATATGCGGGATATCGAAGCACTTTGCAGCCGGGCAGTCATTATTAACAGCGGCACGCTGGTCTACGACGGCGCGCTTTCTGATATCAACCACAGGATGGGGGATAAACGCCTGCTGACCCTTTCTTTTTCCAGCCCGGTAGAAACCGGGAAGCTGTCCATATTCGGGCGGGTTCGGGAAAATAAAGATCTGACGGCAGTTCTGGAAATCCCGAAGGAGCGGATCAAGGAAACGGCGTCGCAGATGCTTTCCATGTTTCCGGTGGATGACTTTACTGTGACGGAGGTTCCGCTGGAAGAGAGCATTGCCAGAATTTTCACCGGGGAGGTGGCAGGATGAAGCTGTATCGATGCGTGTATCAGATGGGAGTGGAAACTTCTCTGGAATACCGGGCAAATATGGTGCTGACATTGTTGAGTACGATTTTTCCAATCATCATTCAGACCTTTTTGTGGAATTATCTATACGGCAACGGGGATGCGGGAGCGATGACGGGCTATTCCTATACGGAAATTATCGTGTATACGCTGCTTGCCGGGCTGGTGTCGAAGCTGGTTATTACCGGGTTCGAATATCAGATCAACGAGGACATCAAGGACGGCGGGCTGAATAAATATCTGATCCGCCCGGTCAACTACTGCGGCTACCGGTTCTGCAGCTATCTCGGGGAAAAGATGCCGCAGCTGATTTTACTGCTGATCTGTACGTCTGTACTGGTTGCATTTTCAAGCATATTTCTCGGACTGAAGCTGTCTTTGGTTCGAATCGTGCTGTTTTTGGTGGGGCTGGTTCTGGCAGTGATCCTGAATTTCTTTATCTTTTACTGCGTGGCGTTGTTGAGCTTCTGGCTGACGGACGTGCATCTGCTGTTCGGAACAGTCAGCGTGGTGCTGGTTGTTGTCAGCGGCGGCGTGTTCCCCATGGATATTTTCGGAAAAACGGCGGCGCTTCTGATCTCTCTGCTTCCGTTCGGGTATACGACGCAGTTTCCGGTCAACATTATCAATGGAAAGCTTTCGATGGGAGCAATTGGCACCGGAATGCTGTGCCAGCTTGCGTGGATCGCATTTTTCTGGGGACTGGGGCAGATGATGTGGAAAAAAGGACTGCAGCGCTTTGCTGCGGTAGGAGGCTGACGGATGGAAAAGAAAACTGGTATTTTGAATACATTTATAAGGTATGGAAAACTGCTGTTCGTATTTCTGAAAATGTCCCTGATGGCGCAGCTGGAATACCGGATCAACTTTGCAGCGGGCGTTTTGGTGGAAACCGGTTGGTTGTTGATCAAACTTTTGTATGTGGCGGTGGTTTACCGGGCAGGTATCAAAATCGGAGTCCTGACGCCGGATCATATTTTATTGTTCATTGGGGTGTACATTCTGCTGACCGGCGTTTACATGCTATATTACCCGAACTTTACGTCATTGACGACGATGATTCGGGATGGAAAACTCGACATGTATCTGGTAAAACCGGTTGCGGCGCAGTTTCTGGTGACAATGCAGCGACTGGATCTGTCGCTGCTTGTGCCGGATGCGGCTGCGGGAATCGTCATGATCGGGATCGGCTGGCATCGGGCAGGACTTCCCGTGACGGTCGGCTCGATCGCAGGCTTTCTCTTTTTCCTGATCTGCGGCGCGCTTTTGACCTACAGCCTGTTTTTGCTGCCGCATCTTCTGGTGTTCTGGACGACGGCAACGAACGGCATCGCGGATCTGACGGCGGCAGTGTGGGACTTCAACAACATGCCGCAGCTCATTTACGGCAAGTGGATGCAGCGTATCGGAACGTTTCTGTTGCCGTTGTTTGTCATCACGAACTTTCCGGGGCTGTTTTTGATGGGCGAGTTGTCTGCTCCGATGGCAGTCTGGGGCGTCGCTGCACCGATCGTATTCTTTTTGATCGCACGGGCGGTGTGGAATCAGGCGGTGAAGAATTATACATCGGCAAGCACGTAAGAAGTCGGGTGGTGGAATATGCCGGTGAGTGCGTAAGGCACTTGGCGGTAGAAAGCGATGAGTCGGCGAGCAGATCAAAAAGCAGACGTCGGGCGACGGAAAACGATACATCGACGGAATATGTGAAAAGTCAAAAAACAGGCGCAGTCAGTTCGTGGATTCGGTCTGACTGCACTGTTTGGTCCATGACAAAATAAAAGCTACACAAAAAATGTACTAAAATTTGCATTGACATATATCTTATGCAAATTAAACGATAACTATTGAATTTTTCAGAATTCTCATATACAATAAGTATATAAATAATGAACTTGACATAAAAGATAGCGCTATCAATTCGTCAAAAAGATTATTTTAGCTGAAAAAAGCAAACATCTGTCTAGCAAATTAAAAAGAGATAAAACAGCAGCATTACAGTGAATTTGTTTGCTAATACAGAAAAACTGTAACGATATGGTGAAAAGGGGAACAGGCAGAAGGTATACAAAGGGTATTTGGATTCATAGCTCTGAAGGAGGACTTTCGTATGAGTATGAAGAAACTTGGGAGTATTTTATTATCAACAGCAATGGTAATGTCGCTGGCAGCCTGCGGAAGCCAGAACACAAGTGCACCGGCAGCAACAACCGATGACTCTGCAACTAAAGAAGAAGCTGCAGCGCCTGCGGAAAGCGCAGTAGCAGCGGATACAGATGTCAGCGGATCGACTCTTGAAGTTGCAGTTACCTATACTGGCGATCAGGCGACGACGTTTCAGGGACTGGTTGATAAATTTGAAGAAGAATATGGTGTTACGGTAAATATCGCAGAATACGGCGGCGACTATGAGAATACGTTAAAGACCCGTATGGCATCCAACGAGCTTCCTGACGTTTTCCAGACACACGGATGGTCGCTCTTACGTTACAAAGAATATCTGATGAACTTACAGGATCAGCCGTGGATTTCCGATTATGATGAATCCGCACTCGGCGTTATTCAGGACGACGACGGTGCAATTTACGTCCTGATGATTTCTGAACTGATCAACGGCACGCTGGTAAATCTGGATGCCTGTGATGCGGCTGGTGTAGATCCGTATGCGATCCACACTTGGGATGATTTTACAGAAGCATGTGCTAAGATCAAAGCAAGCGGACTTACACCGCTCAACGTAGTATCTAACCCCGGTTTGTTGGCAAACTTCGCCGGTACGTTCGTAAGCTATGAGGGCGAAATGTTTGAGGATTCCGCAGCGATGCTGGACGGCTCCTTCGACTGGCAGGATTACAAGGATTCTCTTGTAAAATACATGGCAAACTGGATTGACTCCGGATATTACTATGACGACATCCTGACCATGGCGGACACAGACATGACAGAGCGTTTTGCAGCTGGTAAGGGCGCATTCAGCCTTGGCAATGACCCGTCCGTTATGCTGACCTGCTTAAGCTTGAATCCTGATGCCCGCTTCGCATTCATGCCCTCTTTCGCATCCAAAGAAGGCGGCAAAGAGCATGTCGGCATCGGTGAGGGCGATACGTTCGGTATCTGGAAAGACACCGGGAATGCAGATGCTGCAAAGCTGTTCCTTGAATACATGGCACGTCCGGAAGTTGCACAGGAAATGAACGCTGAAACTGGTAAGATCAGCTGCTTAAAGTCCACGATGGAAATCGACGACAGCTATGGCCTGCAGGTATTCCAGGAAATGAAAGAAAAATGCGCAGATTGCGATATCTTCTATGAGAACCTTTGGGACAGACAGTATATGCCGTCCGGCATGTGGTCTATTTTCGGCAATGCAAGCGACATGCTCTTTGATGATGACAGCGAAGCCGGACAGGACGAAGTGATCGAGTATCTGCTTGAGAACTATCAGGATCTTTACGATGCTGCACAGGAAGGCTGAGAAGAACCGAAATAACTGAACGGATTTTATAAAGATGGTGAGGTGGCAATGCCATCTCACCTCTTTTGGCTAAAGGGGGTTCTGAATTGAAAAAGAGGAAATGGATGTACCTCGCTTTGACGATCCCGGCGCTGGTGTTGATGATTCTGTTTATCGCTGCGCCGTTGGTCAATGCTGTCCGTATTTCGTTTTTTAAATGGAACGGATATTCTCAGAAAATGCGCTGGTACGGACTCAAAAATTTTGAAAACATTTTTACCGACAAACTGTTCTGGTTGGCTACGCTCAACACGTTTATTTACGGCTTTGGATCTACCATTTTGCAGAATATTCTCGGTCTTGCGGCCGCTTTGTTTTTGAACAATAAATTTAAAGGAAGAAATGCGGTTCGCGTGATTTTGTATATGCCGATCATGATTTCCGCATTTATTATGGGTCAGATCCTGTACTATTTCGTGCAGGTGGAAGGCGGCGTATTCAACGAGCTGCTCGGGCTGCTCGGACTTTCCGGTGTGTACTGGATGAAGACCGGTCTGTCGTCCACGATCATGATTACGCTTGCAAACTCCTGGCAGTACATGGGACTTTGTATGATTATTTATCTTGCCGGCCTGCAGAATATTCCGTCGATGTATAAAGAGGCGGCGCGGCTGGACGGCGCAAACCGTGTGAAGGAATTTTTCTATGTGACGCTTCCGCTTCTGATTCCGTCGATTACGACGGCAGTTGTGACGAACCTGATCGGCGGCTTCAAGCTGTTCGATGCGATCGTTGCGATGTCGGGCGGCGGTCCGAACCGGAAATCCATGTCCCTTTCGTTCTACATTTCGCAGCTGTATTTCAATGATGAAAAAGCGGGCTATGCGTCTGCAGTCGGTATCATGACGTTTTTCATCATTCTGATCGTTGCGCTTCCGGTCAATATGTACCTTCGGAAGAAGGAGGTGGAATATTAAATGAAAGCCAGACTCAAAAAAGCAAAAGGCCCGAATACCCATTCCACATGGTGGTGTTATATCGTGGCGGTTCTGCTGATCCTGATTTATCTGCTGCCGATTTACATCATGCTGAACCTGTCGTTTCGGACGATTCAGGACGTCGGCTCGAAATTATCCCTTCCTGCGATGTGGAATTTCCAGAATTATATCGATGTATTCAAAAGCGGCGACCTCTGGATGGGCTTTAAGAATTCCATTGTCCTCGTTGTGGAAACTGTCGTTCTGGAAATCGTTTTTTCCGCGCTTGCAGCTTACGGTCTTGCGAGAAGCAACGGTAAAATTGCAGAATCCATCCGAAATGTCAACATGGGCATCATGATGATTCCCGGCGTTGCACTGTTGGTCGGTACTTACGGTTTAATGGTAAAATTTCATATGACAAATACGCTCTACGGACTGGCGCTGCTGTCCGCGGCAGGCGGAATCCCCGGAACGATGTTCATGTACGTCAACTTTGTCGTTTCGATTCCGGTTGCACTGGATGAAGCGGCGGCGATTGACGGCGCGGGCGTCCTTCGAACGTTTGCACAGATCATCATGCCGCAGTTAAAAGCCGTTACGGTAACGAGAATTATCATGTCTGCGACTGGCTGCTGGAACAACTACCTGATGCCGATGTATTTGCTGCAGGATAAGTCGAAGTTTACGATTATCCTCGTCATCAAATCCGCGTTCAACCGTACTAACGGCGTTGGAAACCTGCCGAAAGCGTGTGCAACCTGTGCGCTCGGACTGCTGCCTGTTATTGTGCTGTACCTGTTCCTGCAAAAATATATCATCGAAGGTCAGATCGACAGCTCTGTAAAATAAGGGCGAAATCCTGACAGATGTGGAGGGAAATGTGAAATTATATCAGAGAAAAGCAAATGACCTGGCGCCTCTGGGGCAGGCTGATCCCTATATGATCAAAGCCGGGGACGGAAGATATTATCTGTACGCGAGCGGCGGAGAAGGTCCACAGCTGTATTCCAGCGACCATTTAAAAGAGAGCTGGAAATATGAGGGGCGCTGTCTGGACATGACCGGGCAGAAGGAATGCTGGGCACCGAGTGTGATCGAACTGGACGGAAAATATTACATGTACTATTCCTGTCTCGATGCAGACTGCGAGGATGAGCACGGACAGACGATGCGGGTTGCGGTTTCCGATTCGCCGTCCGGGATGTTCAAACAGGTAAAAAAGCTCCTGCCGCCTTTTTCCATTGACGCGCATGCGGTCAAAACACCGTCGGGGCTGTATCTGTTTTACTGCAACAACGATTATGAGGCGGAGCGCGCGGGAACGTTTATCCAGTGCGATAAGCTGACAGATCCATATACCCTGGAGAGAAAGCCGGTTGCCGTCGTGCGTCCGACGATCGATGAAGAGATTTATCAGAAAGACCGTTTCAAAAAAGGACAGCACTGGCATACGATCGAGGGCGCGTTCTATTTTTACAAAGAAGGCACGCACTATCTGATGTATTCCGGCGCATGCTATCAGAATCCGACATATTTTATCGGCTACAGCATCGCACATGGACCGGAGGATGCAGACCTGCGCACACTTCCGTGGACGAAATATCCGGACGATCATACGTATGCGCCGCTTTTGTTCAAAACAAAAGAGATCGAGGGTATGGGGCATAACAGTGTGATTTTCGATGATGGAAAAGCGTATATCGTATATCATGGACGCGATAACGTAGAGCACGATCCTGCGGTCACAGAGGATCTGCGGTGTGCGAGAATTGATGAATTAAAAATTGATGGAGATGTGCTGTCGGTGACACCGACGGTATAAAAAAGCGAGGGGCTGTCGCACTGTGCGGCAGTCCCTCTTGTTAAGGAAAACTCCGGGCTTTTGAGTTATGGGCAGTCCGGTGCTTTTGGGTCGATGATTTCTGCAATCGCCTCAAGTGTCCCCTGTCTAAATGGTTTCATCTGTGACAGTTTCCTCTTCTTTGCAGTTTTCCACTCCACTCAGATTCTCTGTCGTAGGGCAGTTTTCATCTTCGCTCGGATTCTCAGCTTCCTTACAGAGTTCCTCTTCGTCCTGATACCGGATGTACTTCGGGAACAGCCGCTCCTGAATGAGAGAGTTTAAATAACAGGCTGCAGCCGGGACGATGAACAGCGTCGGCGGATAGGAGACGGCGAGCTCTGCCGCAAAAATCAGAATACACAGTAGCAAAAAGTTGGACAGCAGCTGCCGGAATGTGAGCCGGACTGTAAGCGTCTGCCGCTCTTTTTTAGAAAGGCTGAATCGTCCGAGCAGCGCGAAATAATGAAGCTGTGCAAAGATCAGAAGCAGGATCGAAAGCATGCTGAATACGACGTACACGCCAGCGATCAGATTGTCTGGCTGCTGATAGCAGAAATAGCAGGTCGCACCGAACATCACATAGGCGAGCAGGAACAAAAGCGTAGCGGGAACGGATTGCCGGAAGTTTTCTTTGAAAGAATCCCGAAACGTCGCAAAGGCATAGCCCTGATTGTGCCGGAGCACTTTGACGACTGTGTGGTAGAGCGCTGCGTCTGCTGCGCCGATCGTAAAGACCGGCAGGCAGCAGACGCAGAAAAGGACGCTCAAAATGACCATATCTGCCAGCTTATTCAAAAATACGATAAATGCGTTGTCCTGTTGAAACATATCTGCTCCCTTCTCAGTCATTTTCATATTCTACTTTCATGACAATATCCTGCGCGTAATCCCCGAAATGCTTACCGAAAAGGTTCATACCGCCGACGTTTGTGCTGTCTGGGTCAACTTTTAGGGTAAAAGAGAAGGAATAGCCGTCGAGAAGTCCGAGGCTTTTGATCGTTTCATCCGATGTTTTCTGGTTGCCCGCATAACAGCCCTGATGGGTGATGTAAATCTTTTTGTATTCGCCGTACTGCGTGTTGGATTCGCTCCACCAGCTCGGATTGTAGATGCCTTTTCTGCCGCCGTAATCCCCTTTGATATGGAAGGTTGTGATCTTTTTGCCATTTAGTTCGACGGTGATGTCGGAGGGCCAGTTGTTGTTATAGCCGGGTGCTTCTGAGCAGATTTCAAAGGAAAATTCGATCTGCGTCACCTTATCCTGCTGTAACGGATAGTTGGAAAACTGATATTCCAGAAAGCCGGACGTCAGCCAGATCAGGGCAGCATCGGTGCGGTCGGGGGAATAAAAGCCGTAGGGGCTGTCCTCATAATATACATAGGAAGCTGCAGAGGCGATTCCGCAGGGAGGGAGGATGTGACAGTCGCTGTAGTGACCGATCGGCATATTGACATAGACGGGCGGCTTGCGCGTCAGCTTGTTTAAATGAGCAAAAATATCCAGCGTTACATTGGCAGTCTTGATGCCGCAGAGCTTCTGGGAACCGCGCAGTCCGGGCTTTGGAACGACCGTGATCAGGTTCGCTTCGCTGAGCGTCTTAATATGCAGGCACATCGAGGACATCGGCAGATAAAAAGCCTCCGCCAGCTCGCTAATGGTCATGGATTTGTCCACCAGACATTTGAGGATTTCCAGCCGGGTTTCCGAGGAAAGCGCCTTGCAGATTTTGGCGGTTGCTTCCGTATCGGAAAGATCCAGGACGATATCTTTTTTGTTTTTAATCGCTTCGTCTTCGTACATAATTTCCTCATTTTCGTGCAGCCGCACATCATAACATTTCTCACTGGTGCAGCAGACACATCGTAATGACCGTTTATACAGTTTGTCAGATTAGTTTCAGTATAGGTTCAAAAAGAATGGAATGCAAGTGATAATTACATAAAAAATGTACCAAAATATATTTTACAAGAGAAGTGACCAAAATGTGAGATAAATCTTGTAAAAATACAGACAAATCATATAATAAAAATAATAACCGCTACAACAAAACTGAACATTGGGGAGGACAAAAAAGAGAATGAACGTTTTATGGATCTGTACCGACCAGCAGCGTTTCGACACCCTTGGATGTATGGGAAATCCGTGGGTGTATACGCCGAATCTGGACAGGCTGGCAGCAGAAGGAGTGCTGTTTGAAAACACTTATGCGCAGAGTCCGGTCTGTGCGCCGAGCCGGGGCTGTTTTTTATCCGGTCGATATCCGCGTACCTGCGGACCGCGTCAGAACGGGCAGGATATCGGTAAGGACGAAAAGCTCGTGCCGAAGATGTTTGCCGATCACGGTTATTACTGCGGGCTGTCTGGCAAGCTGCATCTGTCCGCGTGTCATCCGGACACTGGGCGGATGATCGAGTCGAGAATTGACGACGGCTATCATGAATTTCACTGGTCACATCATCCGCAGTCGTGGAAGGATGTCAACAACTGGCCTGCGAACGAATATTCACAGTTTCTGATGGAAAACTGCGTGGATTATGTGACGCCGAACCGCGAGGACTGCAAATACGTTCAGGTCGGTGTGGATGAAAAATGGCATCAGACGACATGGTGTGCCGATCAGGCGATCGCTTTTATGGAAAAATGCAAAACGAGGAAGAAGAGCTGGCTGTTTTCGTTCAACTGCTTTGACCCACATCATGCATTCGACCCGCCCGCAGAGTATCTGGAACGGTATTTAAAGATTCTCGACCAGATTCCGCTGCCGAACTATGAGCCGGGTGAACTGGAAAACAAGACAGTATTCCAACAAAAAGATCACGTCGGAGCGTATAACACGCCGGGGCAGATGCCGTATGATGAAATGACCGATTACGATCACCGAATGATTACGGCGGCGTACTGGGCAATGGTCGATCTGATTGACAAGCAGGTTGGACGGATGTTGGATTATCTGGAACAGTCTGGGCAGAAGGAGGATACGCTCGTGATTTTCCATTCCGATCACGGCGAAAATCTGGGCGACCACGGCATGTACTTAAAAGGACCTTACTTTTATGAAAATAACGTGCACGTTCCGCTGATTATCAGCTGGCCGGGAAAGATTCCGGGCGGACGCAAAAGTAAAGCACTAATCGAGCTTGCCGACCTCGCGCCGACGATCTGCGAGGCAGCAGGACTGCCGCTTTATGAAGGATTTCAGGGGAAATCGTTCTGGAAGATACTGACCGGGGAAAGCGACTTAAATACGCACCGCGACAGTGTATACAGCGAGTTTTATAACAGCAATATCAACCACCGCAATCCGCTTGCCTTTACGACGATGGTATGCGACGGACGTTATAAGCTGACGAAGGTGCATGGCTGCACGCAGGGCGCAGAGGGAGAATTATACGATCTGCAGGAAAAGCCGTTGGAGCGCTACAATCATTATAATAATCCGGCGTTTACGGAGATTAAAGTGAGGATGCTGGAGCTTCTGGCAGACCGGATGGCGCAAACCTGCGATCCGCTGCCGACGCGGAAAGCGTGCTGGTGAGGATGTGAACATATCGGAGCCGGGCACTGCGCATTCCCAGACGTGTACGAAACAAAAAGGAGGGGCATATGACAGACAGCGGATTACTGACAGGGCTGACACATCTTGTAGAGGGCAGGACACGTTCGATCAGCCCAGAAAATTTTCATGGGGAAAAAGGAAAGGGCGGTATGGCGACCGAGGGAACCGGCAAAAACTGTGCCAGAGAGCTGGGACAGGGCTGGAAAATCTCGCCGTCCGTAGATATTCCGGGAAAGGGAAAGCTGACGCTGGCAGAAATAGAAGGGAGCGGAATTATTCAGCATATCTGGCTGACCTGTCCGCACGAAGACTGGCGCTCGTTTATCCTGCGGATGTACTGGGATGGCGAAGAAGTGCCGTCGATTGAAGTGCCGTTGGGCGATTTTTTCTGTATGGGCTGGTGTGAGCCGGGGCTGATGCAGTCGATTCCGATCTGCGTAAATCCCAAGGGCGGCATGAACAGCTACTGGCAGATGCCGTTTCGGAAGTCTGCGAAAATCACGCTGGAAAATCTGACCGATAAAAAGAGCGTGATCTATTATCAGATTACCTACAGCGAAACTACCGTTGCAGAGGATACACCGTATTTCCACGCGCAGTTTCATCGGGACAACCCGCTGGAATACAAAAAGAATTATGTGATTTTGGACAAGGCAACAGGAAAAGGACAGTATGTCGGAACCTACCTCGCATGGGGCGTCAACAGCAACCGCTGGTGGGGAGAGGGCGAGATTAAATTTTTCATGGACGGAGATCAGGAGTTCCCGACGATCTGCGGAACCGGAACAGAAGACTACATCGGCGGCGCGTGGAATTTTGAATATCCGCAGGGAGAATATTGTCGGTTTTCGACGCCGTATTCCGGACTGCATCAGATTTTGAAGCCGGATGGACTTTATCAGTCCCAGCAGCGCTTCGGGATGTACCGGTTCCATCTGACCGACCCGATCCGCTTTGACGAGGATCTGCATGTGGAGATCCAGGCGCTCGGCTGGCGCAGCGAAGGGCGTTACCTGCCGCTGCAGGACGACATCGCTTCGGTCGCATACTGGTATCAGACCGAACCGCATTGCCTGTTTCCTGCACTGCCGGAAATTGAAAAACTGGAAGTGAATTAGACGGCGAGAAGCCGAAAAAACAGGCGTTGCAATTACGCCTGTTTTTTTCGACATTATTTCTTTTCAAACCCATGAATCCAGTCCGCCTTGCGGTAATAAAGGAAAAACAGAATCGAGCTAAGGGTCCATGTCAGGGGATAAGCCCAGAAGATTGTATTGATGACAGGGAAAATGCGGACAGCGATCGTGATGTAGGTCACACGGATAATGCACCAGCAGCAGAGCATGACGAACATCGGCACGGTTGCCTTGCCTGCGCCCCGCATGATGCCTGCGATGCAGTGGGAAAATGCCAGCAGGAAATAAAACAGTGTAATCGTATGCGCCTGCAGCGTTCCGTAAGCGACGACCTCAGGGTCGCTGTTGAATGCGGCGATCAGGTAGGGGGACAGGAAATAGACGCAGATGCCAACGATTTCCGCAAGGGTGATGGAGCAGAGGATGCCGAAGCGTGCGCCTCTTTTGGCACGGTCATATTGCTTGGCTCCTAGGTTCTGACTGATAAAAGTGGTCAGTGCCAGCGAAAAACAGGTGATCGGTAAAAAGCCGAAGCCCTCCACCTTGGAATAGGCACCGCAGCCGGCCACTGCCATTTTTCCAAAGCTGTTGATGTTAGACTGAACAACAACATTTGCCAGGGCGATAATGGAGTTTTGCAGACCTGCGGGCAGACCGTTTGAAATGATTTGCTTTAACATGATCGGGTCGAAGCGGATGCGGGACGGAACCAGACGATATTCCTCCGGACTTCTCAGCAGGCGGCGCAGGCACAGCAGGGCACTGATAAACTGGGAAATGATCGTGGCGAGTGCAGCACTTCCAACGCCGAGCTTGAGTACGCCGACAAACAAAAGATCGAGCACGATATTGACGATAGATGAAAGGATCAGGTAGTTGAGGGGATGTCTGCTGTCCCCGATGGACTGCAGGATGCCGACAAAAACGTTATAGAGGACGAACGCCAGGGAGCCCATAAAATAAATCCGGAAATATAACAGGGAATTGGGCAGGACGTCTGCCGGTGTGCCCATCCAGACCAGCATCTGCGGCGCGAGGATCAGACCGATGATCGTCAGCAAAATACCGGCGACAATCCCGAAGGCAACATCCGTATGGATTGCACGCTGCAGACGGTCGATCTGTCGTGCTCCATAATAGCGGGCGACTACAACACCTGCGCCCATTGCGATACCGTTGAAAAATCCGACCATCAAAAAAATCAGACTTCCGGACGAACTGACGGCAGCGAGTGCGTCGCTGCCGAGAAAGTTGCCGACGATCAGGGAGTCGGCGGTATTATAAAGCTGCTGGAACAGATTTCCGAGAAAAAGCGGAAATGCGAAGGTGACGATCTTTTTCCAGATCGATCCTTCTGTCATCAAGGTAGAAGATGCAGTACGGTTCATTTAGTTTCTCCAGAAAGTAATTTCATGTTCTTTTCATAGGTTTCAGAAATACGTGCAACAACCTGGGAGGTCAGAGCCTTCTGCTGTGTGCGGTCGAGATTCTTTGTTTCGATGGGTTCTCCATATTCGATGATAACCTTTGTCTTGCGGATGCAGGGAAAATGGGCTTCGAAGATCTGTTCTGCGTTGGCGATGGTCATCGGGACAATGGGGCATTGAGCCTTTTCTGCGATTTTTAAGCTGCCTGCATGGAACTCAAGCAGAGGAGCATCAGTGCGGTTGCGGGTTCCCTCCGGGAAAATGCAGATGGACACGCCATTTTTTATCTCCTCGATTGCTGCAAGAATCGTCTTCATGCCGGCCTTGAGATCGCTGCGGTCAAGGAACAGGCAGTGCAGATTTTTCATCCAATTGGAAAGCAGAGGAATCTTCAAAAATTCGACCTTGGAAATATAACCGGTGGTGCGGGGCACCCGGACATAGGTCATAACGATATCGAAAAAGCTGCGGTGGTTACCGACATAGAGAACCGGGGTATCCTTCGGAATGCGATCCTCTCCGATGTAGGTGACGGAAACACCGGACAGGCGCAGCACCATGCGGAACGCCCAGTTGACAATCGCAAGGCTGGAACGATCCTTTAACGGCGGATTGAATTTGCCAATGATCCATTCTGCCATCAGAAGCGGGATGCTGAGGATCAGAAACAGAATGACAAATAACGCGGTAATAATAAAGCGAATCATAAAACTCTCCATTCCGCAGGCGCAGATGCGCCGGCTACCTTCTTTATTCCCAGTATACCTGTGCCGTTGCAAAAAAGCAAGACGCGGGCACAGGTGTTCTGTGAGGGAGCCACAGTTCACTTGCGCCATTCGCAAAACGCATCTTCGATGCTTCCCGCTGCTTCGCAGCTCATTTTTGCTCATGAAATGGCGCTCTCTTCGTGCCTTCCTGGCAGCAGATTTTCCTGCAGGCACGAAATCTGCTGCCAGGAAGGCACGAGTGAACTGTTGCGACATACTCCTGACGTCGTATTCATATATATGAAATAAACAGGATATCGATCGAAAGGACGGTCTTATTATGAAAAAAATAGTTCGGACACTGTGTCTGATCTGGCTGGGAATATTTGGATGCACTGGAGTACTGTTTTTTACAGGATGCAGCTGGAAACAGGAAAAACCGGAGAAAACAAACCTCGCATTCACAGTCGTGGATGAGGCGCGGCTGCCGGAGGAGCTGTTAAAGCTTGTGACGGAAAAGAAAGAAGCATCGTTTAAAATGACGTATGCGGACAGCGGTTATCTGTACCTGTGCGTGGGCTACGGAAAGCAGGACAGCGGCGGCTACAGCATTACGGTGGACGATCTGTATACAAGCGGAGAGATGATTTATCTGGATACGAGCCTGATCGGTCCGAAGCAGGCAAAGGAGCTGGGGGAAACGCCATCCTATCCATATATTGTAATAAAAACGCCGTTTGAGGACAAAACAGTGGTGTTTGACTGAAGAACATGGTAAAATGCAGAGGATACAACAGACATTTGGCAGCTGTCGGACGCGGCTGCTTTGTAACAGCGGAGGCTGACATGATTTTAGTTCAAAATTGCCGCATGATCGATCCGGCTTCGCAGACGGATAGCTTGCGGGATATCCTGATCGGTGAGGACAGGATTACAAAAATCGCAGAGGCAGGAACGATCGACCCTGCACAGATTACAAAAGAAAAAGAGGACGAGCTTCGCATCCTGAATGCGGATGGCCTGATTGCAGCGCCGGGGCTGGTGGATACCCATGTGCATTTCCGTGATCCGGGTGCAGAATATAAGGAAGATATCCTGACCGGCGCGGTGTCGGCGGCGGCTGGCGGTGTGACGAGTGTTGTGCTGATGGCGAATACGAATCCCCATGTGGATCAGGAGAAAACGCTTTCCTATGTTCTGGAAAAAGGCGCAAAGACCGGCATCCATGTCTATACCTGCGCGAACGTGACAATGGACATGGAGGGGGACGAGCTGACGGATATGGAAGCGCTGGCAAAGGCTGGCGCGGTCGGCTTTACGGATGACGGCAAGCCCCTGTTGGATGCCAAAATCGCGAGAAAAGCGATGCAGGAAGCGGCAAGGGTGCACAAACCCATCAGCTTCCATGAGGAAAACCCGGCATATATTCAAAATAATGGAGTCAATGCCGGAAAGGCGAGCGAATATTTCGGCATCGGCGGTTCGGACAGGCAGGCGGAGATCGACATGGTGCGCCGCGATCTGTCGATTGCGCTGGAAACGGGTGCGGAGATCGTGATTCAGCACATCAGCGCGGCGGAGGCGGTCGAACTTGTCCGCCAGGCGAAGAAAAAGAGCACGAAAATCCACGCAGAGGCGACACCCCATCATTTCACGCTGACGGAGGACGCCGTGATGGAACACGGTACGATGGCGAAGATGAACCCGCCGCTTCGCACGGAAGCTGACAGGCAGGCGATTATCCGCGGTTTACAGGACGGAACGATCGACCTGATTGCGACAGACCATGCGCCACATGCGGATTATGAAAAAGCGAAGCCCCTGACGGAAGCCCCCAGCGGAATCATCGGATTGGAAACGTCCCTGGCGCTCGGCAACGAGGTGCTCGTCGATACAGGGGAACTTACGATGATGCAGCTGCTGACCTGCATGACCATTAACCCCGCAAAGCTTTACCGCCTGGACGCTGGCTATCTGGCAGAGAACGGACCGGCAGATCTGGTTTTGTTTGATCCTGCAAAAGAGTGGGTTCCGGAACGTTTTTATTCGAAATCCCAGAACTCGCCGTTTTTGGGACAGAAGCTCAAAGGAAAAGTGGAGTACACGATCTGTAAGGGCAAAGTGATTTTTGAGGCGTAAAAACCGGTTGCGTCGGCACGTAAAAACACTATGGGCATAAAAGCTGGCAGCTTTTGTGCAGCAAGCGCCCGTAAACCGAGTGAAAATGGAGAAAATTATGGCACAGAAGAAAAAGACAAAGGCAATGGTAGTCAGTCAGGAAAAGCTGGCGGACGGAATTTATGATCTGAGACTGGAAACAGAGCTTGCGCAGGACGCTGCGTGCGGACAGTTCGTAGGCGTTTATCCCAAGGATAAAAGCACGCTCCTGCCCAGACCGATCAGCATCTGCGAAATCGATAAAGAAAAAAATCAGCTTCGTCTGGTTTATCGCGTGGCAGGCAAGGGAACGGCAGAATTTTCGAATCTTAAGACAGGCGACAGTGTGTATCTGCTTGGCGTTTTGGGAAATGGTTTCCCGGTGGACAAGGCAAAGCCGGGCACGAAGGCGATGCTGTTTGGCGGCGGAATCGGCGTTCCTCCGATTTTACAGCTGTCTAAAGAGCTTTCCTGTGAAAAACAGATCGTTGTGGGTTATCGCAACGCACAATGCTTTTTGAAAGAAGATTTTGAACAGAACGGCGCTGTCTATGTGGCAACCGAGGACGGAAGCGTTGGCACAAAGGGAAACGTCATGGATGCGGTAGCTGCAAACGGACTGGAAGCGGATATTATTTATGCCTGCGGACCGATGCCGATGCTGCGCGCAATTCGGCAGTATGCGATCGAACATGATATTCCGGCATATATTTCCTTGGAAGAACGGATGGCATGCGGTGTGGGCGCCTGTCTTGGCTGCGTTTGTAAAACGACCCACAAGGACGCGCATTCCCATGTAAACAACGCAAGAATCTGTACCGACGGACCGGTATTTGAAGCACGGGAGGTGGAAATCTGATGAATACAGCGGTAACAATTGCAGGAGTAACCTTTCAGAACCCGGTCATGACCGGCTCGGGGACCTTTGGCTCCGGAATGGAATACAGTGAATTTGTAGATTTGAACCGTCTGGGTGCGGTGGTGACAAAGGGCGTTGCAAACGTGCCGTGGCCGGGCAACCCGACACCGCGTGTCGCAGAGGTTTACGGAGGCATGTTGAATGCAATCGGTCTGCAGAATCCCGGCATTGACGTGTTTATCGAGCGCGATCTCGCGTTTTTAAAGCAGTTTGATACAAAGGTCATCGTCAATGTCTGCGGCAAATCTGTCGAGGATTATCTGGAAGTCGTAGAGCGCTTGGCGGACACGGACATAGCGATGATGGAAATCAACGTTTCCTGCCCGAATGTCAAGGAAGGAGCCATCGCGTTTGGACAGAAAGCGGATGCATTATTCGACATCACGTCCAGGATTAAAAAGGCTGCAAAGCAGCCCGTTATGATGAAGTTGAGCCCGAACGTAACAGACATCACGGAGATGGCAAAAGCCGCAGAGGCAGGCGGCGCGGACGCGATTTCCCTGATCAACACGCTGACCGGTATGAAAATCGACATCCGGCGCAGAAGCTTTGCCCTTGCCAACAAGACCGGCGGCATGTCCGGCCCTGCAATCAAGCCGGTTGCGGTGCGGATGGTATGGCAGTGTGCAAACGCGGTCAAAATCCCCATTGTCGGCATGGGCGGCATCCTGACCGCAGAGGACGCGATTGAATTTCTGATGGCAGGCGCAACGGCAGTTTCCGTCGGCGCGGCAAACTTTATCAATCCTTATGCGACGGCAGAAATCGCAGACGGAATTGAAGCATTCATGAAAGAACAGGGCATCGAGGATATCAACGAAATAATCGGCTGTGTGCGGTAAGACCGATATCAGGGTTCAAAGGTCAAAAAGCTGTTCGTGCTTGCACGATAAAGCTTTTGAACTTGGAACCCTGATATCACAGAGAATCTCCCTCCCGGGTGCATACCGTCTTTGACGGCAGCATACTGTTAGATAGAACAGCATGTTGTCTGGAAAAGGCGAAGGTGCCCGGGAGGTATTTTTATGGAATTTCTCAAAAAAAGCATACATATGGATCAGATCGGATGTGAGGAACAGACGCAGATTACACTCGAGGACGACATCAATATTGCGGACGCAAAGCCGGACGTCTATCAGGTCGTGACGCAGCAGGGGCACGTCGAGCTGGAAGAGGTGCGAGCCTCGGATGGGCATGTGCATGTAAAGGGTGTGTTGCATTTCAAGGTGCTTTATCTCGCAGATGAGGAAACGCACCATCCGGCGTGCATGGAGGGGGAGCTTGCGTTTGAGGAACAGATTCTGATGGGCAGCGTGTCGGGGACGGATCAGGTACAGGCGCAGGCGATTTTGGAGGATTTAAGTGTCGGCATGATCAATTCCCGGAAGCTTTCGGTGCAGGCACTTTTGCAGATCCGCCTGTTCACGGAGCGGATGAAGCAGTTGGATGTAGCGGTGGGTCTGGACGGCACAGAGCAGATCGAAGTAAAGAAAAAAGACCTGCAGGCACTGGATCTGATCGTTGCCAAAAAAGATATCCTGCGGGTAAAAAAAGACCTCCTGTTGCCGGGCGGCATGCCGAACATTTTTGCGCTGCTGTGGAAATCCTGCCAGATTCGGGAAATGGCGTTCCGGGTGCTGGACGGAAAGCTGCAGGTGACAGGCGAGCTTTCGCTGTTTTTCTTTTATGAAGAGGAAAGCGAGACTAAAAAGGCGGTCTGGTATGAAACCACCGTGCCGGTGAGCGCTGCCATCGAGTGTCAGGGCGTCCGCGAGGGGATGCTGGAGCAGATCGGCTGCAGCATCGGGCATCTGGAAATCGAAGCGAAGGCGGACGAGGACGGGGAAGAGCGCGTGATTTTGCTCGACCTGGTACTGGATCTGGATATTCGGATTTACGAGGAAACGAATCTTTCGATGATTGAGGATCTCTACGGCGTTACGAAGCAGGCGGACGTCGTGAGGGGAAAAGGGCAGTACCGGAGGCTTCTGGTCAAAAATACCGCAAAAACGAGAGTGAGCGACCAGTTTTCGATTTCACCGGGCATGCCGCAGATTCAGCAGATCTGCGGAAGCTTTGGAGAAGTGTTCGTGCAGGAGATGAAAAAGCAGTCCGACGGCGTGCTCGTAAAAGGGACGGTAAACGTGCAGATTCTGTATGAATCTGCGGAGGAAGAGGTCCCGTGCGGCTGTCTAAAGGGCGAGCTTGTGTTTGAAGAGCTTCTGGAAACCGCAGAGCCGGTAAAAAATACATGCAGCTGCAGGATTGCGGCGTCGCTGGAACAGCTTTCCGTGCAGGCGCAAAACGAGCAGGAAGCAGAGGTTCGCGCTGTTGTGTGCGTCAAAGGGCTGATCTGCGCCGACTGCGAGGAAGAGATCGTGACGGATGCCCTGCTGCGTGCTCCCGACCCGGAAAAGCAGGCGAACCAGCCGGGTATCGTAGTGTATCTGGCGGGCGAGGGCGAGACGCTTTGGGATATCTGTAAAAAATACGACGTTCCGATGGATGGAATGCGCGAAATGAACAATCTGACGCAGGATGAAATCCATCCTGGCGATCAGCTCCTGATTGTGAAGGGATATGCAGTTGACAAAGAGATGCAGATTGTATAAAATTAAATACAATCAGTGTATACAAAATGCAGAGGCAGACGGCTTTTCGGATCGCCTGCCTTTTCAACGGAAATGAGGATTGAATTGAAAATGAATACCTTTCGGATAAAGGCATATGCCAAAATCAATCTCGGGCTGGATGTGCTGCGGCGCAGACCGGACGGATACCATGAAGTCAAGATGATCATGCAGACCGTCGATTTATATGACGATTTGAAATTTACAAAGCTGGCAGAGGATGAGATTCGGATTTTTACCGATAAAGAAGAGCTTCCGGCGGATCAGGGCAATCTGATCTGGCGGGCGGCAGCGCGGATGAAGGAGCTGTATCAGATCTCAGAGGGCGTGAGCGTGAAGCTGACGAAGCGGATTCCGATTGCGGCTGGCATGGCAGGCGGCAGCGCAGATGCAGCGGCGACCATTCATGCGATGAATGCGTTGTTTTCTCTCGGACTTTCCCTGGAAGAAAAACAGAAAATCGGTGTAAAGCTCGGCGCGGATATCCCGTATTGCCTGATGGGCGGCACGGCGCTTTCGGAGGGCATCGGAGAAATCCTGACAAAGCTGCTGGACGTCCCGAAGGCGAAGCTTGTGATCGCAAAGCCCGATCTGGATGTTTCGACGAAATTTGTCTATGAAAATCTGCACGCTGACAGCCTGCAATATCATCCCGACATCGACGGAATGGTTGCGAGCATCGAAAAAGGCGACCTTTGCGGCATCACAGACCGGATGGGAAATGTGCTTGAGACGGTTACCTGCAAGCACTATCCGGTGATCGAGCAGATGAAAGGGATTTTAAAGGAGCACGGTGCGGTCAATGCGCTGATGAGCGGCAGCGGCCCTACCGTATTTGGTATTTTTACAGACGATCAGAACGCAAAAGAGGCGTATGAGGCGATGCAGGAGGCAGGTCTTGCCAGACAGCTGTTCCTGACAGGATTTGCCGATGGCAGAGGGAGAGAAGATTGAAAAATAAATTTTTTCAATCTCGAGATTTGTGCCTGCGCGCACTTGACACAAACTCGGTATGCGCAAAAAGCGTGCGCAGAAATGAGAGAAGGATGAAAGAATTTGAAATAAATAACGAAAATGATTACCTGCCCCTGCGGGACGTGGTGTTCAATACGCTTCGGACGAGTATTCTGACCGGTGAGTTAAAGCCGGGGGAGCGCCTGATGGAAATTCATCTGGCAGATAAGCTCGGAGTGTCCCGGACACCGATCCGCGAGGCGATCCGCAAGCTGGAGCTGGAGGGGCTCGTTACGATGATTCCAAGACGCGGCGCAGAGGTGGCGCAGATCACGGAAAAGAACCTGCGGGACGTTTTGGAGGTGCGCCGGGCGCTGGACGCGCTGGCGGTAGAGCTGGCATGCGAGCGCATCACGGAAGATGAGCTTGCAGAACTGAAAACGTTGTTATTGCGGGCATTCTGATTCTGGTTTTTCTTTTCGTTGATTTCGGTGACGATTTTACGATAATGCTCCGCATACTGGCGGAAAACCTCGGCACTGACATAATCGTTATTGGTATGCGCTTCCTTGGCCAGTTCGTTGTAGCGTTTGATCAAGTCCAGAGCGGTGCCGCTGACTTTTCCGGCAATCGAATTGCTGTCAAACTTATAATTCAAGGAATAGATTTGGTTGTTATAGTTATTATTACGGAATTTGTTGTTTGTTCTTTTCATAAGTTTTATACCATAATCGTTAAATGAAAAATCTTTCAGATTTTCACAGTAAAATTAAAAACAATCAGTTTTTGGAAAAATTCAAAAGCACCTGTAACTTTTCGGAGCATTTTATGGGCACATAATAGCTAAAAAAGTTATAAATGCAAATTATTTTTTCAAAATTACACATCTATCAATTCCCGCCAAATCGGGAACGATTTTAAACGGCTGCAACCCGCTGCCGGCAAAAATGCGGCTAACGTCTTCCGCCTGGCCGACACCGACTTCCAAAACCACCCAGCCGCCGGTTTTCAGCAGTGCCGGAGCCAGGCTGGCAATCTGCCGATAATGGTCAAGTCCGTCCGCGCCGCCGTCCAACGCACTCAATGGGTCGTAGTCTTTTACTTCGGGTGCCAAAGCAGGAATATCCGCAACCGGAATATAAGGCGGATTGGAAACCAGCATATCCAGCGGCAGCCGCAAAGCCGAGGCCAGATTGTCATCAAACCAGCTGGCTT
>OHAS01000883.1_pt1 | contig 25184 bp, 24 predicted proteins | sample 1577131 | NCBI WGS metagenome assembly OHAS01 (sample SAMEA3541566, study PRJEB24748) | human gut metagenome | biome: human gut; feature: human-associated habitat; material: faeces | place: China | collected 2012 | reverse complement strand
GTGCGGCTGGAACACCTCCTTTTTGGAGCTTGTTCAAAGGTATAGCTGCTTATACTTCAAAGACTATTATAACAGTATCGATGTGTTTACGCACAGTCGTAGCGGAGCAAAACCGCGATACTGTACGATCCACGCGATAAGGATCGGGTCAGCGATGACCTGCCTGCTGTGGAAAAGTTCTTTGACAGATTTAAGGATGAGAAAAGGGGATCTGCTTAATGATTGTTAAGTAGATTACGATAAAGAAAGTAAGCAAGGGCGTACGGAGGATGCCTAGGCTTCTGGAGGCGAAGAAGGACGTGTTAAGCTGCGATAAGCCTCGGGGATTAGCAAAAATGATTTGATCCGAGGATTTCCGAATGGGGCAACCCGTCAGGTAGAAGGCCTGACACATCGCAAGATGAGCTAACCCGCTGAACTGAAACATCTAAGTAGGCGGAGGAAGAGAAAGAAACATCGATTTCCTGAGTAGTGGCGAGCGAAAGGGAAAGAGCCCAAACCTAGATTGTTACGGCAATTTAGGGGTTGTAGGACTGCATGACCAAGTTTTGTAGTTCCAAGGGTGCTTCTTGATAAGTCCATCTGCAAAAGGTACAAACAGAGAGATGATTGCGAATAATGCAAGCAGATACGGATACCAGAGAAGTGGAAGAAGCTCTGTAGGACTTACAAGTCCGGCTGTCAATCCGCAGGCGATAAGGACCTGAGCACTGTAGGGGAGAATACCCTGGAATACACAAGACCAAATGTCAAGGAGTGACGCTGATTTTCTGGGGTCAACCTCAAATGTTTCACAAATTTCTCTTGAAGGCTGTCCTGCGATTATAATAGCAATTGTGTTGTTAGCTGTTGCTATATCACAAAGTGATACAAGAGCGGAAATACCAACCTGTGCCGATCTTTTGCTCTTAACAAAGCCTTTAATCTTTTCAAGCATCCACTGAATACCGCCGTAATATGAGCACATTTCTGAAAGTCCGCCTATCATCAGAGAAAGGAGGAATATTTCAATCATACCAGTGAAGCCTGTATAGATATTTTGTGTAAATCCAAGGAAACTAAAGCTTCCGTATGCCATACCAATTATACCTGCAAGGATAATACCTGCGCCAAGAGTTATAAAAACATTAAGACCAATAAGTGCGAGAACAAGAACTACAACGTAAGGAATAACCTTGATGATATCATAGCTTAAATCTCCAAGAGGAACTGCTGTTTCAGGTTTGCCTACAATAAGAAGAACTACAAATGCAATAATAGCTGCTGGAAGAGCAATAAGGAAGTTGATACGGAATTTGTCCTTCATTTCAACGCCCTGTGTCTTTGTAGCTGCAATAGTTGTATCTGATATAACAGAAAGGTTGTCGCCGAACATTGCTCCGCCTATAACGGCCGCAACTATAAGAGGAAGCGAAAGGCCTGCTTTATCAGCTGTAGCAACAGCTATAGGACCTACGGCACTGATTGTACCAACTGATGTTCCTGTTGCAACGGCGATAAATGCGGATATAATAAACATGCCGCCAGTTATGTATTGTGCGGGAATTATTGACAAACCAAGATTAACTGTTGAGTCAACGCCACCCATTGCTTTTGCGACAGTAGCGAATGCACCTGCAAAAAGATAAATGAAACACATTGTAAGAATGTTTTCATTTCCGCAGCCTTTAGCAAAGATAGAGAATTTTTCATCCATTGTGCCTTTAAACATAATAAAGGCAACAACAATTCCTATTAAAGCCGCGACTGGGGAAGGAAACTGATAGAATGCCATATCGACTCCCATTGCGTCAAGGATTATACCTGCTCCTAAGTAAACTACTATGAAGACAGCAAATGGAAGTAGCGCGCTGCCTCGTGCTTTTTTTGTTGATGTGTTTTCGTTCATTTAAATACCTCCCCTTTTTATTTCATCACATTAAAATATTTCAGCAAGCAGAGAAGAAAGTTTTATTAACCTTTTATTTCTTGTTAATATCATAACATATTTTCTAATAATTGCATAATCGAAAAAATAGATAACGGGATATATATTTTTTTTATAATAATTCACATATTTTAAATGAATTGTATTGAAATAAATAATGATATGACAAAACTGACATTAGTTATCGCTTTTTTTGATAACGAGATATGCAATTTTCATATTAACACTTCTGGTAAAAAAGGTGTTATGATTAAATCACAGCAGAAAGAGAAGAAACTATATTAACTAATCAATGTCAAATTATTGGCGTATTTGAATGAAATTTATTAATAATGGGTAAATAAGAGAAAAAGGAGTGTTTCATATGGAAGCAAATTTTAAAGGTTTTGGTACAAAGGCTATTCATGCAGGAAATATAGAAAAAGAGACTTTTGGTTCTCTGTCTACACCTATTTATCAGAGCTCTACATATTATTTTGACTCTTGCGAACAGGGCGGCAGAAGATTTGCCGGCGAAGAGGACGGATTTATTTATACCCGCCTTGGAAATCCCACATCAACTGTACTTGAAGCTAAAGTAGCTGCTCTTGAAAATGCGGAGGCCGCTATTGCTACATCATCAGGTATGGGAGCAATATCAGCTACCCTTTGGACTATCGCAAAGGCCGGAGCTCATATTATTGCTGACGGTACACTTTATGGATGTACATTCGCTCTTTTAAATCATGGACTCACACGTTATGGCGTTGATGTTTCGTTCATAGACACATCTAATCTTGATGAAGTGAAGGCAAACCTCAGAGAAAATACAGTTGCCGTTTACCTTGAAACACCAGCCAACCCTAACTTAAAGGTTACTGATATAGCTGCTATATGTGAAATAGCTCATAATTACAATAAAGATATAAAAGTTGTATGCGATAATACTTTCGCAACTCCTTTCCTCCAGAGACCGCTTGAATTAGGTGCCGACGTAGTTGTTCATTCAGCTACTAAATATCTTAACGGCCATGGAGATGTTATCGCGGGCTTTGTAGTTGGCAAGGCTGACTTTATAAGCGAAGTAAGAATGTTTGGCGTTAAGGATATGACAGGTGCTGTTATTGATCCATTTGCTGCATTCCTTATTTTAAGGGGCCTTAAAACTTTTGAACTCAGAATGCTTCGTCATTGTGAGAACGCAAGAGCAGTTGCTGAATTACTTGAAAAGAGCGATAAGGTTGATAAGGTTTACTATCCCGGACTTGCTTCGTTCCCCAACCATGATGTTGCGGCTAAGCAAATGAAGGATTTTGGTGGCATGGTTTCCTTCGAGGTTAAAGGCGGTAAGGCAGCAGGAATCAAATTTGTTAACGCACTTAAGATGTGTACAATAGCAGTAAGCCTTGGAGATGCAGAAACACTTGTTGAGCATCCTGCAAGTATGACACATTCTCCTTATACTCCTGAAGAGCTTAAAGAAGCAGGAATTCCTGAGGGTCTTGTAAGACTTTCAGCTGGTCTTGAAAATAAAGAAGACCTGCTTGCAGATATTGAACAGGCTTTAGCTCAGATTTAATAATTTTTTATATGAAATTGACATAATTTCAATCCCCCACACTTTCTAAAAAAATACCCAACCGCTGTAATAAGCGGCTGGGTATTTTATTTTTGCTGCTGAATGCTGTGCGCGGTCTCCACAAGAGCTATTAAATTTTCAGATGGAACTGAAAATGGAAGGGCACACTCCGGGGATATTAATTTAATTCCATGCCTAATGTTTTCCTCAACGGAACGCTTTACATCAGGTGGATTTCCCTGTGCAAGTAAAACAGGATTATTAATGCATCCGGTAATTAGCATATTGTCTCCGGCTATTTTGACAGACTTTTCAATGTCATTTTTAGAATCCATGTGAAATACCTTGAAGCCTGTATCAGCTATATACATAAGCCTGTCTGCTACATTTCCGCATGTATGTAGTATTATGGGACCATAGCTTTGAAGTTCTGCGGCGGCTTTTTTGTGTATTGGCATAATAAATTGCCTGTATATCTCAGCGCTCACGAGGTCAGCCGTTACATGGTCGGCCCACAGAATAATGTCCGCACCAGCCTCAAACTGAGCCTTTGCAAAATTCATCGGTATTTCTGACAGCATATTAATAAAATTTTTTGTTTTATCTGGTTCAAGTATGGTATCCAATATAAGGTTTTCAACACCATACAAGTGATAGGCAAGCGACCATGGCCCAATTACTTTGCCAATAATAGGGACTTCATTTTTATATTTGGACTTTAAATTTGAGCATACTTTTATTAAATTAGAAAATTCTTTTCTCTTTAGATAATTTTTAGGTATCTCAAAATCCTCAGTTCTATTAATCGGTTTTTTAATTACCATTGGCATTTCATAAATATTTCCCCAGTCAACCTCAGCTCCAAGAGCCGAGGCTTCAAGCAGTATAGAAAAGTAGGGCGATATGGAGTCAAAACCAAATTTATTGTGCCCTACAGAAGCTAAAGCTTCCATTTTTTTAGCGTCAGTGTGCGCTTCAGGGAAAAAAGCGCCGGATATTTTCATTGCGTCAACGGTAGCTACGGAAGTTGGATTAAGCGCCGGATATACATCAAAATCTTCTCCGTTAATAACGGCAAAAACTCTTTCTTTGGATGTCATTTCAATTTTTCCCACGCTTAATCCCTGCCTTTTTATTTATTTTATAACTCTTTTAAATATGTCTGCTGAAGGATAGTATCCGCTTTCTCCAAGATATTCTTCCATTCTTATAGCTTCATTCCATTTAGCGGCTCTCTCAGAACGTGCAACTGAACCTACCTTAAGCTGTCCAGCGTTTGTTGCCATTGAGAGATGTACTATAATTGCATCTTCAGTTTCTCCTGATCTTGCTGAAATAACAGGAAGGTATCCGCTATTTTTAGTTAGCTCTATCGCATCCATTGTTTCGGTAATCGAACCAATTTGGTTAAGTTTAATTAATACAGCATTGCATGCTCCCATTTCAACCCCTTTTTTAATTCTATCCGAATTTGTAGTAAAAAGGTCGTCACCAATAAGCTGTATCTTTTTGCCTAGCTTTTGTGTGAGAAGAACAGAGCCTTCCCAGTCAGATTCGGCACAGCCGTCCTCTATCGATATTATGGGATATTTCTCAACCCAATCACATAAAAGGTCAACAAATTCCTCCCTTGTCATTTCTTTATTTTCCAGCCTAAATACATATGTTCCATTTTCCTCATTATAAAACTCGCTTGAAGCTATATCAAGGGCTATTGCCACATCCTTCATTGGTTCATATCCGGCACGTTTAATGCCTTCCGTGAGAAGAATAAGCCCCTCTTCATTTGTCTTAAAATCAGTTGGCCAAAAACCACCTTCATCCGCTATAGAAAGCGGCTTGCCTTTTTCCGCAAAGATTTTTTTGGTAGCATTGTATACGTTAACTACCATAGCGAAACCGTCCTCAAAGTTATCAGCGCTCATAGGAATTACAAGGAAATCCTGTATATCTATAGAATCTGCCGCATGGGCGCCTCCTCCAATTATTTGTATCATGGGCACGGGTACTGTTTTAGCGTTTGAGCCGCCAAGGTATCTGAATAAAGGTTCTCCTTTAGCGTTTGCAGCGGCATAGGCAACGGCCATAGAGCAGCCGAGTATTGCGTTTGCACCAAGATTACTCTTGTTTTGTGTACCGTCAAGTGCAATCATCATTTTATCTATGTATACTTGATTTGTTGCGTCAACTCCTATAAGCTTGGGAGCTATTATGTTATTTATATTGTCTATTGCTTTTCTTACACTTTTACCGCCTAATACAGAAGAGTCACCGTCTCTTAATTCAAGAGCTTCAAATTTTCCGGTAGATGCTCCTGAGGGAACTATTCCTCTTCCAACTGCACCGCATTCAAGTGTTATATCAACCTCAACAGTAGGGTTAGCCCTTGAATCAAATACCTGCCTTGCCTTTACGCTTTTAATTCTATAGTCTGTCATTTTATTTTCCTCCAATCATTTCTTTAATCAGTTTTATAACTGAATTGTAGTCGCATATTCCCTCGTTAACCATTCTAAAGGATGTTTTTCTTATTATATCTTTGTCTCCTTCGTCTGTTATATACTCAGCCGGGGATTTTCCGTCAACTCTTGCTATAAAAAGAAGGGCAAGTGTTTTAACAAAGCATTTTTCAAGCTCTTTTGGATCCATAAATTTAACATCCGCAAAATATTTATCCAGCATAAGCTTGAGCATATTTGTAGTTGTATCAGCCCATTGTTTGTTCTTTACTGTTTTAAGAAGGAAATGGTTGGAGAAGAAAGCAAGGTCAAATGCAGGATGCCCATAATGGCCAACTTCATAGTCAAGAATATAAATTTTACGGCCGTCTACCATTATATTTTTGGGGCTGTAGTCGCCGTGAATAAGTGTTATACCAGGACCCATGAGAAATTCATTTACAGAGTCGGCAAATTCTCTTAGTTCGGGATGCTTTCCAACTGTAAACTCAATGTAGGGTGAAATCCTTAAATCATAAAATATGGCCTTGTCTCCGAATATTTTTTCAACTTCTTCGTTATAGGCGCAGCCGTTATGTACTTTTGAAAGGGAGTCTATAGCTTTATAGGCAACCTCAAAATCATAAAGGCCGCTTAACAAATCCGCTTTCCACATAGTACAGCTTTCGGGAGCAGCTTCTCTGCCAAAAATGTAGTTGTCGTGGTCATAGAAATATACTTTAGGGGCATTTTCAGGAACTATTTCATTATAAATTCTGTTGCCTTCCTTTTCTATATGCATACGATTGGGGTCGCACAGCCAGGTGTCTTTGGTCTTTAGTTGGGCAAGAGCCTGTTTAACAATGAGCTCTTTTTTTCCGGCATAAACAAAAACGACAGTTCCGGAAACTCCACCTTTGCAGTAATTGAAAGAATAGCCTTCTTCCTTGTTTATAATTCCTTTTTCCAACAGGTACTGTTCAAGTTGTTCCTTTACAGCGATGTCAATCATTTTATTTACCTCCTTTTAGTTGTTAAACTTCACTTTGGTATCTATGTTAAAAGTATATTTTATAAATCAATTAAGTACAATGAAATCAGGCATTGCAAATTGTATATATTTATTAAATTAAATAATAAAAAGAGTGCAAAAAGTATATTTTACTTTGAATATAATAGCTGGTATAATTTTTATAGATAAAATATTGTTAAATTGCTGAGTAAATATATTTTAAAAGTGCAGTTTGCATATGCGATTGGAGGATAGCTATGAAGGCTCTAAACGTATCGTTTTTAAATACGGTAATATCCAAATATTATAATAAGGAGTGTATTATCCATATAACTGATACTACATCGAAAATAATAGCTTCATCAGATAAGGAAAGAATCGGCACAGTAAGCAGCACAGCTATTTATATAAATAAGGTCCAGAGGGCGACGTCAATGGCGAACCCTGATGCTTCGAAGGATACATACAGCTCTGTTTATGGCGTTCCCGTATTAGCTGATGATGAAATATATGGAACAGTTATAGTGAGAGGACCGGCAAATACGGCTGTTCATATAGGTGAAACAATAAAGACTGCAATTGAAACCATAATAGAGTACGACAGCCATACATATTCAGACGCCCATCATAAGGATCTTATGTCACATTTAGCTTCAAAACTGTTAAGCGGCGGGATGGATAGGGAGGAAATATATTCGTCAATGTACAGACTGGATATGGATCCAGAGCTTTTAAGATGTGTAATATACATAAACCTGAATTACCACCAGAATAATTATTTCAATGTAAAGCTGAATTTAGGATATATATCTGGTATAGAACAGCTGAAAGCAAATTTAATGGAAAGGCTGAATTCAAATCCATATCTAAATTCGCAGGATATAGTTTATATGCATGACTACAATACGGCTATTATAATTAAATCATTTATTCCGGTTTCAGACATATCACGAATTTATCTGTCACTGGACAAAATTTGCGGCAGCATTGTAGAAATATGCTCATCATTTAAGTCATTCAGTTTTAATATGGCATGCGGAAGCCTGTATTCTGACGTAATGGATATACAAAAAAGCTTTAACGAGGCAGAGGATTTAATAAAAATAGGAATAAAATCGAAAAAGGATGAAAGCTTTTTTATGCCTGAAAACATACTTTTTGAAAGCATCTGCTATTATATGCATCCGCAGATAACAAATAAAATAATCCTTTCCACAATATCAAAGCTCACTAAAAAAGACGGAACTATAGCAAAGGACATAATAGACTGCGCTGAAGCATATGTTGACAGCTGTATGAATATATCAGAGACAGCGGCAAAAACATTCCTGCATAGAAACACTATAAATTCAAGACTGGAGCGGTTGTATATGATGACTGGGCTTAGGCCTGCAAAGAGCTTCGGCGATGCGTTTATTATTAAGGAAACGGCAGTTTACATAAGACAGAATGATTTGGAAAATAAAAAAGGGCGGAGTTAATCCGCCCATAATTTTTTTGCCTTTGAAGTGATTCTTTCGTGTCTTTTTTCTTCCTCATCAATTAGTTCTATAAACTGTATATCATATATTTTTCCTTCTTTTGAGCCATCGGGAAGAAGTACAGTCGGAATATCAATTTTTACTTTCTCATCGGTAAGGCATACTGCAAAATCACCTTCAAATCTGTCAATTGTCACTATCATAAAAAACCTCCTTATGGTTTGCATATGCCGCATGGAGTGTATCCTTCAGCAATTGCTTTATCATAATTATCCGTATAGGACTTATTGTTATCAGATATGCTTTTTACTGACGAGCAACTCTCAAGATGTATTTTTTTCGTATTTGTGTTGATCACATAGTTTTTTGAATTTTCAAGGGATGATTGAGAACTGCTGCTGTTAGCACTGTTTATATCAGAAGAATTAATTGAAATGTTTTTACCATCCGATATAGCGGTTATAGTTCCAAGCTCGTCAGTTCTGTAATATTTTATGCCTCTTTCGTTAAATTTTTCGATTGTTTCTTTATGCGGATGGCCATATGAATTGTCTCTTCCACAGCTTATTATTGCCGCGGACGGGCATACGCTATCTAAAAATGTTTCGCTGGTTGAAGTAGAGCTTCCGTGATGGCCTGCCTTTAGTACATCTGCGCTGACATCATCGGTAATCTGGCTCTCAGAAAGCTCCTCAGCGTCTCCCATAAAAAGAAACGACGTATCGCCATAAATAATTTTAACCACTACGGAGTAGTCGTTTGTATTTTTGTAGCTGTCTGACACTGGGGCCAGCATTTTAACTGATAACCCGTCTGTTTCTACAAGTGAAACACCAGACTTGGCAGTATTAATTGTCAATCCTTTAGAATCAATTGCATCAAGCACGTCCTCGAAAGTTTTCGTGTCGGCCGTTATCTTTGGCATATATATTTTTCCTATATCAAATGCGTTGATTACATCGTCAAGACCGCCTATATGATCCTCATGCGGATGCGTGCCGACAACATAATCAATTGATGTGTAGCCCAGAGATTTTATATAGTTAACTGCTTTTTCACCTGTTTCGTTAGTCCCCGCATCAATTAAAAGAGTTTCGCCGTTTGGTAGCTCTATAAACTCACTGTCACCTTGACCAACGTCAATATAGCTGACGCGCATATCATTGTTTCCTGGCAGTGACGTCATTATAAAGTCATTTTTGGCCTCAGGCAGATATTTGTCTTCAGCATTAGCTTGGGAAGCGCAGGCGGAAAGGGTTATTAACGACAGACCCATTAGCAGAGCATACAGCTTCTTATTTATTTTCATTTTTTACCTCCAAATTAAGTATCTTATTTATATTCGGATAATACGGTTTTTTATTTTCCTCAATCATCAGTATTTCTCCAAACTCACTTAATGAATTGACAATAGGTATAAGCTGATTGCCGCGGTCAGTAAGGGTATATTCAACCCTAGGAGGATTTTCGCTGTAATCTGTCCTTTTAATTATTTTATATTCCTCCAGCTGCTGCAGCGCCCTTGTCAGTGCAGTATTAGTTATTACAGGAAATACCTTTTTTATCTGACCATATCTGATATTAGGACAACCGTTTATAAGCCAGATAAGCGGAAGCGACCATTTTCCGCCAAGTATGTCCATAGAAAAAGCTATAGGGCAGTGATCAATTATATCACCCATTTACATCGCTCCAATCGGGCACAAAAATGTGCGTACTTGTTTTTTATGTATAACTTTAATATACTATAATCATCAGTTAAAGTAAAGGTAGCAGGTAAGGAGGATACATATGTCATTAATTAGCGCAACACCTTTTAAAATCAATAATATGGAACTTAGAAACAGAATAATCATGCTTGTTATGCACACTGGATTTTCAACGGGAGGGCAGTTGACTGAGCAGGATAAAGCTTTTTTTGAGGAGCGTGCTAAGGGCGGAGCTGGCGCGATTACTCAGGTTTGCGGAATAAGTGATTATGGTGCCGCAGATAATATGCCTAATATAAAAGAGGACTCCTTTTTTGAAAGAGAAAAGGCAATAACTGATATGATTCACAGTTATGGAACAAAGCATATTGTACAGCTTTTTCACAGGGGAAGAAACAGCGGAAGCAACTATGGCCTGAAGGCGGTTGCTCCATCAAATATACCTTCATCAATATATAGAAATGAGTGCGATGTTTTAACAAAAGAGCAGATAGAGGAAACAATTAAGGATTTTGCAGATTCAGCCTTAAAGTGCAAGGAAATAGGAGTTGACGCCGTAGAGGTAAGCTGTTCAGCCGGATACCTTTTAACATTATTTCTTTCGCCATTAACAAATCTTCGTAACGATGAGTATGGCGGAGACGATGAAAGACGAATGAAAATGCCACTTGATACCTTAAGGGCTGTAAGAGCTGCAGTAGGCAAGGAATATCCTGTAATTGTGCGTATTGCCGGTTCTCAGATGATGCCGGGAGGCTATGGTGTTGATTATATGCAGGAATTTTGTAAAATAGCTGAAAAAGAGGGGCTCATTGACGCCGTAAACGTAACAGGCGGATGGCATGAAGCGCCCGTTCCGCAGATTTCATATCAGCTTCCATCCGGCGGGTTTGCATATCTTGCAGATGCAATAAAAAGTGTAGTAAATGTACCTGTTATAGCATGTAACAGGATAAATAATATTGATACAATGGAAGAGATACTTTCAAATGGAATGGCTGATTTTGTCGGCACAGCCAGGGGATTTTTAGCTGACCCATGCTTCGCGCAGAAGGTCTTGACAGGTATGCCGTACAACCGCTGTCAGGGATGCAACAAATGTATTGAGGCCGTGCTGAAAGGAAAACCGGTTCTCTGTGCATACAATCCTGAGGTTGGACATGAAGAGGAAGAAAAAACTCACAGGAAAGTAATTTCAGCAAAGAAAATTCTCGTTGTTGGAGCTGGACCTGCAGGACTTGAGGCTGCTAAAAAATCGGCTGAACGAGGTTATAAAACTATATTATGCACCAAGGATAATAAACTTGGGGGAATGCTTGTTTCCGCCTCTGTACCTCCTGAAAAGCAGGATTTAATAAAATATGTTGAAAATAAAAAATATGAGCTTGAACAGCTTGGTGTTGATATTAGATACGGTACCGAAGTTGATGGGGAATTTGTTAAAGAGCTTAATCCTTATTTCGTTGTAGAGGCTATAGGAAGCAATGCTGTTATTCCGCCTATAAAAGGGATAGACAGGGAGAATGTTTATATGGCTCTTGATGTGCTTAATGGCGGACATGAGCTTTTAGAAACGCTTAAAAAGGGCAGTACAATAATTATTGGCGGAGGCTCCGTAGGGCTTGAAACAGCAAGATTTATTGCCTCCAAACATTACGCAACTGAAAAGTCAAAATCATTTAATGAAATGTTTATAGGAAGCGATATACCTGCTGTTGATATACCGTTAAAAATAACAGTTGTAGAAATGACAAAGAAAATAGGACGTGACCTTGGAGGTCTTAAATGGATTGTTATGAAAGAGGTAAAGGCAGACGGAATTAAGACAATGACAGAAACCGCTGTTAAAGAAATCGGAGATGGATATGTTCTTGCTGAGACTGCGGAGGGAGAAATAAAAATACCCGCAGACAACATAATTATTGCAGCCGGCTTTACTCCTAGAAGCAGTGATATAACACTGGCATGTCTCGATGAAAAAATTTCCTATGCAAAGATTGGTGACTGCGAAGAAGTAGGCGACGCCATGAAGGGAATACATGAGGCATATGAGCTTTTTTTGAGACTTTTTATAGCTTAATTTAATATTGATTCGTTTCCAAGCATAGTATTATTTAGAACATGTTTTGGAGATGAGTTACTCTGATAATCGATGTACTGACAAATATGGTCAACAGCTTCGGATATTTGGGAATATTTATTGCAACCTCACTGGAGTATGGATGTTTTCCTGTTTCCAGTGAGGTTTTGCTGCCTTTTATAGGATACTTTGTCTATGGAGGCAGGCTTAGTCTGTTTGGGGCTATTTTAGTAAGCACTGCCGGCGGAATAGTCGGCAGCCTTGTATGCTATTGTTTCGGAAGATTTGGAAAAAATTTTATTGAACATAGACTATGCAGAAAATATTTGTCACTAAAAAAAGGGGTAGAAAACGCAGAAAGGGTTTTTAACAAGTATGGCAGGCAGTCCGTATTAATTGCCCGTGTTTTTCCCATAGCCCGTACATACATATCAATTCCAGCCGGATTGGCAGGTATGAGTGTTACGCTGTTTATTTTTTATACAACTCTTGGAGCGTTTTTGTGGAATACAATGCTTATATCGGCAGGATATTTTCTCGGAGAATATTGGAGAAGCGCAGGTTCTGTTATAGTCGAAAATCATGTGCTTTTTTATATTATCACGGCAGTTCTAAGCATTATACTAATAACCGTATCCAGAAAAAAAGCCAAGTAATACTTAAAATTGGCTTACATATTTTTTACGCTATTCCTTTTTGATTTTTTTTGTAGTATAATGTATTCCGTATGAATATCATCAGGATATTTACGTAAGGAGGCGTTAATATGGAAAAGTTAGATAAACTAAGAGAGTATATCTCACAGTTTGATAAGCTTTGCGTTGCATATTCCGGAGGAGTTGATTCCGACCTGGTTATGAACGTTGCTTATGAGGTCTTGAAGGATAATGCAATAGCCGTTATCGGAGACGGCATCATGCTTTCAAGAAAAGACATGGAAGACGCTGAATGGCTTGCCAAGAAGGCAGGGATTAAATATTATGTAGTAAAGGCGGATGCTTTTGCTGTTAAAGAGTTTAAATTTAATGATAAAAAAAGGTGCTATTACTGCAAGAAAAACATAATGGGCGCAATTATTAAAAAGGCCGCTGAGTTAGGATATAAAACGGTTGCTGACGGTAAAAACGCAGATGATGGCAAAGTTTACAGGCCCGGAGCTATGGCCGCGGATGAGCTTGGAATAGTAAGCCCGCTCTATCAATCAGGTATGACAAAGGCAGACGTAAGGGAAGCCGCAAAAAAATTAGGCCTTGAGACATGGAACAAGGCCTCAAACTCATGCCTTGCCACAAGATTTCCTTATGATACCGAGCTTACGGAAGAAAATTTCCACAAGGTTGAGAAGGCTGAACTGCTTATCGCAAAAAAAGGTATCCCAAGCGGAAGGGTCAGACTGCATGGAGATATAGCCAGAATAGAAATTCCAAAGGACAAATTCAACGAATTTTTGTCAGATAACGAGCTTATTGATAATATAAAGAAAATTGGATTCCGCTACATAACCTTAGACATGGAAGGCTTTAGAAGCGGGAGCATGGACTGAGGGAGGATATAATGAATACAAAAGAAATACTTATAAAGCTTCAAAATAATGAGATTTCCGTTGATGATGCTGCTGAAATGCTTAAGCTGGCTCCCACAAAGGATTTAGGATATGCAGTTGTTGACCACCAAAGAGAAATGAGAAACGGCTGCCCAGAGGTTATATATGCCGAGGGAAAGACAAAAGAGCAGACTCTTGGCATTATGAAAAATATGCTGGAGAACGGTACTGAGAATATCCTGGCTACGCGCGTTAGCGAGGAAAAGTATGAATACATAGCTAAAGAACTGCCAGATGCAAAATATAATAGGGACGCAAGGACTGTTATTGTTGAAAGAAACTCTGTTGAAAAGACGGGAGGAGTTATACTTGTCGCTACTGGAGGAACATCTGATATACCGGTTGCCGAGGAGGCTGCAATCACAGCTGAGTTCTTGGGAAATAGGGTTGACAGACTTTACGATGTAGGAGTTGCCGGCCTCCACAGACTACTTTCAAGAATAGACAGAGTTGAGGCTGCCGATGTTATTATAGCTGTTGCTGGAATGGAGGGAGCCCTTGCAAGCGTTATTGGAGGATTAACGGACAAGCCCGTAATAGCTGTTCCGACTTCTGTAGGCTACGGAGCTAATTTTAACGGACTTTCATCGCTTCTGTGTATGCTTAACAGCTGCGCCAGCGGCGTAGTTGTTGTAAACATTGATAATGGCTTCGGCGCAGGCTATACAGCAAACAGCATAAATAAATTGGGGGTTGCTAAAAAATGAAAACTTTATACTTTGACTGCAGTTCGGGAATAAGCGGAGATATGACTCTGGGCGCACTGCTTGATTTGGGAATAGATAAAGAAAAGTTTGTAGAAGAACTGTCAAAACTTAATGTTGACGGATATGATATAGTTTTTGGAAGAGCTGTTAAAAACGGCATTGGTGCGAATAAGGTAGATGTAATTATAACCGTGGACGGTTTTGATGAGGACGGACAGCCAGTAGAGCACCATCATGACCATGAACACAGACATGATGACCATCATCACCACCACGACCATAACCATGGCGATGGGCATCACCATGACCATGAGCACTGCCATGAGGATGACCATCCTCACATGCATGAACATAGCCACGAAGACGGACATCATCACCATGATGACAGCCACCATCATCACCATGTCCATAGAAATCTACAGGATGTGTTTTCAATTATTGAGAACAGCGGTATAAATGACAGTGCTAAAGACTTGGCCAAAAGGATATTTATGAGAGTTGCAATGGCAGAGTCAAAGGTCCATAATGAGCCTCTTGATAAGGTGCATTTTCATGAAGTTGGTGCTATTGATTCTATAGTTGATATTATTGGTACAGCTATTTGTATCGATATGATTAAGCCAGACAGAATATTTGCGTCAATTGTAAATGATGGGCACGGATTTATAATGTGTCAGCATGGACAGATTCCAGTTCCTGTTCCCGCTACAGCTCAGATTTTTGCTGATTCGGATGTAGTTTCAAGACAGATTGATATAGATACCGAAATGGTAACTCCTACGGGAGCAGCTATTATTGCGGAGCTTGCTGAGAGCTATGGTGTAATGCCTGCAATGTCTATTGAAAAAATCGGTTATGGAGCAGGAAAGAAGGACATGAAAATCCCGAACGTTCTTAGGGTATCGCTTGGAGAGCTTAAAGAAGAGAACAAAGGTGACGAGGTAGTAATACTTGAAACCAATGTGGATGACACAACCGGGGAGGTAATGGGGTACACCATGGAAAGACTCCTTAATGCAGGAGCAAAGGATGTATTTTATTCACCGATATTTATGAAAAAAAACAGGCCGGCTTATAAGCTTACTGTAATATGTGACGACAGCAACAGAGAGATCTTGGAAGATATAATATTTATGGAAACAACTACAATAGGAATACGAAGAAGACATGAAATCAGGACATGCCTTGAGAGAAGCCTTGACACTATAGATACAAAATATGGGAAACTGGAAGTTAAAAAGATAGTCAGAAATGGGGAAGAGGCTGTTTATCCTGAATATGACTCTGCTAAAAAACTTGCGGCTGAAAATAATGTTGCTCTTAAGAAAATATATAATATTCATTAAACACTAAAGAAACAGCAAAGGGTGATACTTTGGACGAGAGGGAAATAAGACCTAACAGAACAAGGAAGAAAAAAAGAAGACGAAGAAAAAACAGCGGTTTTAGAAGATTTTTGGTGATATTTGTTATAGCGGTGGCAGTTATAGCGGCGGTGCTTGGAATATCCTATGCAATAGGAAAGCATTTTGCCAACAGTTATTTGGTCGGGGAAAATCAGCAGGAAGTTGAGCTTGATATTAACTCAGAAAATACTGTGGCCGTAGAAATTCCACAGGGGTCTTCTACAAAAGAAATTGCTTCAATACTTAAAGATAATGGGATTATCAGCAGCAAATTTTCCTTTAGGATGAAGAGCCGTCTGAATGGGGCTGATGGAAGCTATAACTATGGTACTTTCTATCTTTCTAAGGATATGAGCACAGAGCAGATAATTAAAACACTGCAAGGCACTTCGCAGGCTGAGCAGGCTAACAGGCTGACTATTCCAGAGGGATATACAGCCAAACAAATAGCTGCTTTGGTCGATGAAAAGGGAATTGTCACAAGCGACGAATTTATTAATGAAATTAATAATGGAACCTTTGATTATGACTTCTTGGAAGGAATTCCCAAAAGAGACTTTTATCTGGAAGGCTATCTTTTCCCTGACACGTATTTCCTCAGCGGCAATGAAACTGCTCATGATATTATAGTTATGATGCTCAACAGATTTGAGCAGATTTATAACGCTTCAATAAAGGATTATGTGAATTCAACTGGATATACCCTGGATCAGCTGGTAACAGTAGCATCAATGGTTGAATCTGAAGCAAAGCTTGATGAGGAAAGACCTATAATAGCAGGCGTTATTTATAACAGGCTTAATATAGATATGAAGCTTCAAATAGATTCTACGGTGCAGTATGCGCTTTCAACAAGAAATGAAGTGGTAACCGAAAAAGATTTGCAGGTCGACTCTCCGTATAATACCTATCAGAATACAGGACTGCCTATTGGACCTATATGCAACCCTGGAGAAGCATCCCTTGTAGCAGCGGTTAAACCAACGAGCCATAATTATATTTATTATGTGCTTAAGGAGCAGGGCGGCAGTGAGCATACCTTCACGGAAACCTATGATGATTTCCTTACGGCCAAGGCTGAATATCAGGCAACATTCAATAGCTAGGAGACAAAGATGAATTACGTAACGGATGATTATATCAATAACTATTTAAGAACTGTGCAGCCGCACTACGATGGTATCCTTGGAGACATTGAAAAGGAAGCAAGGGACTCAAACGTTCCGATTATACCGCATGAAACAGCTCGTCTATTAAGCGTACTGCTTACAATGAAGAAACCTAAAAAAATACTAGAAGTTGGAACTGCCGTTGGATTTTCATCTGGACTTATGACGAGATACTTGGAAACAGGCGGAAGTGTTACAACTATCGATAGGTTCGAGGTAATGCTTAAGGACGCGAGAACCAATATAAAAAGAATGGGACTTGAGGACAAAATAACTATTCTTGAGGGAGACGCGGCTGATATTCTTCCGACCTTGGATGGTCCCTATGATGTTATATTCCTTGACGCCGCAAAGGGGCAGTATTCTGCCTTTTTACCTCAATGTATAAGGCTTCTACCAATTGGCGGACTGCTTTTAGTTGATGATGTGCTTCAGGGAGGAGATATTGCTAAAACAAGATTTTCTGTACCAAGAAGACAGAGGACAATTCATAAAAGACTCAGAAATTTTTTATGGGATATATCACATACAGATGTATTGACATCATCTATTGTTCCAATAGGAGACGGCTTGGCAGTATGTGTAAAGGTCAAAGAGCCTGACATTCCTGTAAAAATAACTTCCGATAACGAGGAGAATGACAATGATTAATGCTGTAAAGCCGGAAATTCTTGCCCCGGCCGGAGATTTAGAGAAACTGAAGATTGCTGTGCTTTATGGAGCGGATGCAGTCTATATAGGCGGGGAGGCTTATGGATTAAGGGCTAAAGCAAAAAACTTTGACCTTGATACCATGAAGGAAGGAATTGAATTTGCCCATAATCATGGTGCCAAGGTCTATATAACAGCAAATATATTTGCGCATAACGATGATTTTAAGGGAATGGCAGAATATTTTAAAAGCATATATGATATTGGTGCCGATGCTGTTTTAGTTTCAGACCCGGGAGTATATATGACTTTGAAAGAAGCGGCGCCAGAAATGGAGCTTCATATTTCGACTCAGGCCAATAATACAAATTATAAAACTGCTGATTTCTGGTATAAAATGGGGGCTAAGAGAATAGTCGGAGCAAGAGAGCTCTCCCTTAAGGAAATCAAAGAAATGAGACAGCATATGCCGGAGGATATGGAGATAGAGACTTTTGTGCATGGCGCAATGTGCATATCATATTCCGGAAGATGCCTCTTGAGCAACTACTTAAGCGGAAGAGACGCTAACAAGGGAGCCTGTTCACATCCATGCAGATGGAAATATTACTTGATGGAGGAAACCCGGCCAGGAGAATATATGCCTGTTGAGGAAAACGAAAGAGGAACGTATATATTCAACTCAAAGGATCTTTGCATGCTTAATCATATTCCTGAACTTGTTGACGCAGGTATAAGCAGTTTAAAAATTGAGGGAAGAATGAAAACGCCATACTATGTAGGTACAATAGTAAAAGCGTACAGACAAGCTGTAGATGACTATTTTAAAGACCCTGATTATTATAAAAGCCGTATTGACTATTATATGGAAGAGGTATCAAAGGTCAGCCATAGAGACTTTACGACAGGCTTCTACTTTGGAAAACCGGGCCATGATGACCAGGTATATACAAACAATACTTATATAAGAGATTATGATTTTATAGGTATTGTAGTCGAGGACAAGGATGATGAAACAGGCTGTGCAACAATAATGCAGAGGAATAAATTTGAAGTGGGAGATACAATAGAGGTACTTCCGGTTAAGGGCGATTCAGCAGAAATGACTGTTGAAAAAATGTGGGATGAAAACGGAGTGCCGGTAGCATCTGCACCCCACCCGGAACAAATATTGAGGCTTAAGACTGAACTGCCGCTTAAGAAGTACGACATGCTTAGGAAGGCTACAAAGCAGTAAGGGGGGATATATATGGCTAAACCAGACAAAATAACGAAAAAGATAACGATAATAGGAGCAGTTGTGGCTGTTGCATTTATTATACTGTCGGCTGTTCTCAAACTGGATGCAAAGGTAATGCTTTCAGGCGTTGTCGTTATATGGGCTGTGCTGATGATAGTAAGAATGTATATTATAAACGGAAGAAATAAGGAATATTCACAGATGCTTGACCATTTAAGCAAAATTCTTACGGAGGACAATGACCCGGAGAAATATATTCAAAAATGCAACGACTACAGCGAAAAGGTTGACGATGATGCATTCAAGACAATGCTCAAGGTTAATTCCGCAGTTGGATATTCATGTATGTGTAAATATGAGGAAGCTTTGGACGTACTTAAGTCAGCGGATTTATCGTTGCTAAATCCGAGCCATAAGGCTGTCGCTTTAAATAATCTGGCACAGTTTTCTTATTTCATTGGAAAGAATGAAGAAGGCACAAAATATGTAGAGGAAAACTTTCAGACATTCCAGAAATACCTTGGAAACAAAAGCTTTGCGGCGTCATTTATGACGACCTTCTCTTTCTATTACTATTTAAGGGGAAATAAGCCAAAGGCTAAAAGCTATACTGAACAGGTAATTGAATTTATCAAAAACTCAGGCAGCACATCAGAAGGTGATATGACAATTCTGCAGAAAATGAATGACCTTTTGGAAAAAATAAACGTTATGCCTGAGCCTGAAGAAATGTATGATGAATAAAAATAACCGTCCCTAAAAGGGACGGTTAAATTCTGATATGACATAAATCAATCTTTGCAGTTTTCGCAAAGGCCATAAAAGAAAAGCTGTTTCCTGTCGATACCGTACTCTGTTTCAGAACTGATTTTATCAACGATAGAATTAATTTCAGATGAAACATCGACGTCAACATCGCAGACGCTTCCGCATTTTCTGCATATAATATGGGGATGAAATTCCGTATTATAGTCATAATGCTGACTTTCACCATCAATACTTAGTACCTGAATAATATCAGCTGATGTAAATGAATCAAGCGTTTTGTAAACAGTGGCGAGACTCATAGTGGGGTTGGTAGGTTCAAGGGCTTTAAAAATAGCTTCTGCTGTTGGATGAGCTTTAGTGCTCATCAGCATATTTAAAATAGCAATACGCTGGGGAGTAACTTTAAGGCCCTTGGAGCGCAGCATTTCTGTAATATTGCTCATTTTATCAACTCCTTTTCTCTATTAATAATAGTTATTCTTAAATAATAATACTATAAGAATTATAATAAGTCAATGTTAAATTTTGCATATAATGTTTCAGATAAATTAATCTTATGGAGGAATAAAGAACTATGAATATTGTTTTACATGAGCCGGAAATACCTCAAAATACCGGAAACATATCTAGAACCTGCGCTGTTACGCATTCTAAACTGCATCTAATAAAGCCATTAGGTTTTTCTGTAGAAGATAGATACTTGAAAAGGTCTGGACTTGATTACTGGCAGTTTCTTGATGTCAGCTACTATGAGAATTTTGAAGATTTTTTAGACAAAAATCCAAATGCTAAAATATTTATGGCAACAACAAAGGCGAAAAAGATTTATACGGATGTTACATATTCTGAAAATGATTTTATAATGTTTGGTAAAGAAAGCGCAGGAATACCGGAAGAAATTTTATTAAAATATAAGGACACAAGCGTAAGAATACCTATGTATGATGAATTAAGAAGCTTAAATCTTTCAAATTCAGTAGCAATAATATTATATGAAGCTCTTAGACAGCAAAATTTTAGGGGCTTGACTACAGAAGGTCAACTGCATAAATATAGATGGTAATTGAAAATAAAGAGCTTTAACAAATAAATTTATTTGTTAAAGCTCTTTATTTTTATGCTTGAATTCTATTGAATTATTTGGATGTCGTTATTTCACTGAGAGACAGCATGCGATATACCATTGCCCCATACTGGTCCATAAAGCCCTTTAAGCTTGTTGCAGGATAATGTCTGCATGAGTCAAGGCCTTTTACGGAATTAATGCATTTTGAAATCCCTTCAATAATAGACTCGCTTAAAATACTATAGAACTGCGGTCCATACGGGCTGTAAAATCTAACTGTATTTTTTAAAAACAGCTTATTATGATTATTATAAATAGAGAATTTTATAAACTGGTGAGAATAGGGTATATCCTCATCGTCGATCACATAGAAGTTTATCTTATCATTTTTATCACAAAGCTCAAGTACATGATCTATATGCTTTTTCCGCTCTTCTATTGACATTCTGTAAATAATATCAGTGAAATAAAATTCTCCGTCCTCTATATATCTAATTAAGTCGGATTTTGTTATAAAGAAATCAAGAGTTTCTTTATTAAACAGCTCCTCCCATGTTACCATCAGCGTTCTGAGCATTTTTTCCGTTGCGCTGTCATATCCCTGCTCATATGCAGCGGATACTATATTGTCGATAATTTCAGGTGGAAGAAGATACTCAAACCCTCTTGCCAAAAATATTTGATAATCGTTGAAGGCATAAAAATTGCTTCTGTATCCGCTTGAAACAAGCTCCTGTGAGGCAGTCGCCATAACAAGTAGATGATGTATTTTGAATAAAGAAAGTATTCTGCTGTATATAACGTCTATTTTATCTGGATCAGTTATTACTGTAAGCATTGCAATCCTTCCGCGCTGGTCTAAGGAGCACATAAGAGCAGCTAAACCTTTAACAACAATAATGTTTCTATCTTTAAAATTAGTATTGTCATAAAAATCAAAGGAGATGTAATTGTATCTGTTTATGAAATAATAGAGAAATAAATAGTCTGAGTTTTCAAGATTATTAACATTTAAGCCTATTCTCATATGTATTGGGGCCTTAAGTTCATCATTTGGAATATCAGAAATATTCGCCTGGGCTCTTGGAAGAGAGCATACATCTAAGGTGCATAAGATTTCAACCGGTTCCTCGGAGCTTAATATAAGATTTTTAAAATCATTATCCAGGTAGTTTGATATTTCAGCTGGATTTAAAAGAACCTTTGTCTGATAATCTCCATTTTTTGAAGACTTTTTATCATAATAGGCCTGTGTGCTTTTAAATGCGTCCTTTAGGATAGTATAGAGGTAGGTAGGCAGCTGCTCTTCCGACACAACGACATTAAATTCTGAACAGAAATTATCAAGTTCAGATTGAATGATTATTTCATCAGCAAAAATTTTTGATAAATTTTTGTTAATAGGTCCCGCAACTCTGGCCGCTGGTAGCTTTGACTGATTACACCATTTACTTATATATGAAACATCATATCCTGCTGCATCTGCAACCGTCGATAGTTTTACATTAGTAAATTTAATCAATTTTTTTAATAAACTGCCGTAATTTTCCATACAATCCACCCTTTGCTATTATAATTGCTTCTACATATATTTATAAACCATAATTATCTGTTTGTAAATAAGAACATTGTAATTAAATTGAATAAAATTGACGAAATAGACCGAATGTTGATTTCATTTAACGTCAATAAATCTTGGTATATAATTCAAAACATAGAGAGAATGTTAATTAAATATTAAACAGCGATTTAAATAAATTACAACTGGGAGGGAAACAAAAAATGAAAAAAGTAAAAGTTTTAACCGCTGCCGAAGCGGCTATGCTGGTTAAAGACGGTGATACTGTTGCTACAGGCGGCTTCGTCGGGAGCGGAAGTCCTGAAGCTCTTACGAGAGCGCTTGAGAAAAGGTTTCTTGAAACCGGATGTCCTAAAGAATTGACACTTTTTCATGCAGCGGGCCAAGGAAACCGTGATGGCAGCTCTTCAGATCATTTTGCGCATGAAGGAATGACTAAGAAAGTAATAGCAGGTCACTATAATATGGCTCCTAACCTTGGTCAGTTAATAATTGACAATAAAATTGAAGGATACAATCTTCCTCAGGGAGTTATCAGTCAGATGTTCAGAGACATCGCCGGACATAAAATAGGAACGCTTACTCATGTCGGGCTTAATACATATGTTGACCCAAGAATAGAGGGTGGAAAGCTTAACGGTGTTACTAAAGAAGATATAGTTGAGGTCGTAAATCTTTTCGGAGAGGAAAGACTTCTATATAAAACAAGACCAATTGATGTTTGCTTTATCAGAGGGACATACGCTGATGAAGCGGGAAACGTATCATTTCAGAGAGAAGTAACTCCATGTGATGCGACTTCACTTGCTCAGGCAACAAGAAACAGCGGCGGAACAGTAATAATTCAGGTTGAAAAGGTGGTAAAAGCAGGAACACTTGACCCTAAGCTTGTAAAAATCCCCGGCATATATGTTGATGCTGTTGTTGTTGGAGCACCAGACGAACATGAGCAGTGCTTTGGCTGTGCATATGATCCTACGTTAACAGGAGAGGCTTCTGCGCCAGATGGAGCCGCTATGGAAATTCCCCTTTCTGCTAAAAAGATTATCGGGAGAAGAGCTGCGATGGAGCTTAGGGAAAATACAGTTGTTAATCTTGGAATAGGTATTCCTGAGTACATTTCAATGGTTGCAAATGAAGAAGGTATTGGGGATTATATGACGCTTACTGTTGAGGCCGGACCTGTAGGAGGAATTCCTCTTGGAGGAACTCAGTTTGGAGCGGCTGTAAACGCAGACTGTTATCTTGATCAGGGTTATCAGTTTGATTTTTATGACGGAGGCGGTATTGACCTTGCATTTTTAGGACTTGCACAGGCTGATAAAAACGGTAACGTAAATGTTTCTAAGTTTGGTCCGAGAATTGCCGGCTGCGGCGGCTTTATTAATATAACGCAGAATGCTAAAAGGGTATTTTTCTGCGGAACCTTTACAGCCGGAGGACTTAAGACAAGCATAAATGACGGCAAGCTTGTAATCGACAGCGAGGGAAGAGAGAAAAAATTAATCAGTGATGTAGAACAGATAACTTTCAGCGGTGAATATGCCAACAAAACAAACCAGCCGGTAATGTATATAACTGAAAGAGCCGTTTTTGAGCTTAGAAAGGACGGAGTTTATCTTACAGAGGTAGCGCCTGGAATTGATATTAAGACTCAGGTGATTGATCTTATGGGATTTGAACCTAAGATTGACGGAGAGGTAAAGCTGATGGACTCCAGGATTTTTAAAGACGAATTAATGGGACTTAAAAAATAATTAACTATAAAATTAAAGTATAAAAAGGAGAGATTTTCAATGGCATTATTAGACTTAAAAAACAGCGTTAAATTTATTATTATTGAAGTTGAGGAAAACGGAACAGCGGTACTTACACTTAACAGACCCAAAGCAAATGCTCTATCAAACGAAATGCTTGGTGAAATTAAAACAGTATTTGAAGAAATAGCTAAAGATGATACAGTTAAAGGCGTTATCGTTACTGCACCAGGAGAAAAATTCTTTGTAGCAGGCGCAGATATCAACGGCTTTCTTGCACTTGACGGAATGGGCGGAAGAGAGGCATCGAGATTTGCTCAGAGCTGCTTCCAGGCTATCGAAGACCTTGAAAAACCAGTTATCGCCGCTGTTAACGGATATGCTCTTGGTGGCGGAAATGAGATAGCTATGGCTTGCGACATAAGAATAGCAAGCACAAAGGCAGTATTTGGACAGCCTGAGGTTAATCTTGGAATTATGCCTTGCTTCGGCGGAACACAGAGACTTACAAGACTTGTTGGCGCCGGTATTGCAAAAGAGCTTATGTTCACAGCAAGACAGATAAAAGCTGATGAGGCTTACAGAATTGGTCTTGTCAATAAAGTTGTTGAGCCTGAAGATCTTCTTTCATCTGCAAAGGAAATGATGGCAACTATTCTTACAAAATCTCCTCTTGGAGTTGCGGCATGCAAGGTTGCTGCGAACAAGGGCGGAGACCTCAGTATAGCAGACGGCCTTAACCTTGAAGCTGACTTAAACGGACTTCTTTTCTCAACAGCTGATAAGAACGAGGGAGTAAGCGCATTTATTGAAAAGAGAGATGCCAAATTTACAGGCAAATAATTGATTGCAATTCGTACAGTTCATATAAACCAATCCTAAGCCCAGTTTTGGGCTTGGGATAAAAACTACATCCAATTGAAATATTTTACATACAAAATTTTTGGCAGGAACAGATTTAGAGGAGAGAGAACTAATATGAATTTTGAGTTTAACGAAAATCAGAATGATTTAAGGGCAATGGTAAGGGAGC
>OHAS01000874.1_pt1 | contig 25312 bp, 28 predicted proteins | sample 1577131 | NCBI WGS metagenome assembly OHAS01 (sample SAMEA3541566, study PRJEB24748) | human gut metagenome | biome: human gut; feature: human-associated habitat; material: faeces | place: China | collected 2012 | reverse complement strand
AGCCAACTGCTTCTTGTATTCTTCGTCCGAAAGAGTGACATTGTCCTCTGTCGTAGTCGAAATATCGCGAGCGTCCACAAACAACTCTCGACGCTCCAATCCATTTCCCTCGCCAACAGAGGTAGTTTTTCGTTCAGCGCCCTCACCTTCGCCGGCAACCAGTGCAACATTCTTGTATTCCTTTTTAGATTCGAGATAATTGCTGTTGGCAATGTTTTCAAACTTTGGTGAAAATATAACGTAAGGGTTTTCCGTCTGAGCATAAGTGCGATCGGCACCAGCGTAGAGTTTGAAGACGAACTGCTTCTTATCATTCAATGTAACCTTGAAACCGATTCCCGTTAATCGACAAATTTCCGCGATAACATCGTACAGGTTATCTCCGGTGAACTGTGCGGTAATTTTTGGCTCTGTGACGGCCTTATCAGTGCTTGCCTCGAACACAAAGTTTGGAATTTTGCGGTTGGCATCTTTGGGGGATATGACATTTTCATCAAGAAGCCTTTTGATACAATCCTGAACGCTTCCATCCAAAAGTGTCTGTGCCCAAACAATACGTCGTGAAAGGAGAGACTCTAATGACCGACCCGTAATCGTGACACTGTTGCCATTTTCCGAATCGGTATCAATTAGAACCTCTTCGATAATCATTACGTGCTCAGACGAGCGACTTTGTAGATAATAATCCATTTGCAGCAGAGACAGCGCCTGGTCTGTAACGGATGTGTATATCTCAAAGTCTCCATATTCGTCGTATCGGTCCGTCCATATAAGGGAATTAAAGGTATCAATGATGTCATTGGCTTCCAGAGTCTTATCTAAAACCCAAATATCCACGCTTATACCCCCTCATAGATGATGTTGTTATAGACTGTAAAATATAGCATCTCCGAACCTTTCTCAGCCGTATAAGCAAGGATGTTATCCCCTTTCACCAGCTGAATCCAGGAAGAATCCTTTGTAAGGCAATTTAGAATGTTCGTCCGAACGCCATTCCGGAGCAAAGTGATAGACTTCTTCCCTTTTACAGTGCAAATGTAAATATCGTCACCTACAACAATGGTCGAGCCAGTAATCGATTTTAGCTTTTCTGTATCTATTTTGATAAATTCCCGCGTTCCCGTATTGTAGATCGTAACGTTCTCCACTGTACCGATTGCGTGAATTTGAATCGTGACGCCGATTTCGCTGTCGCCGTTATAATAGACAGTTTGTTCCTGTGCAACCTCGATTTCAGACATAAGGATGTTACGTTCGTTATTTGATCCGCCTTCCGTTTCGTTAGAAAACTCGAATTCAAACATCGGGACAACACCGCTGAAGACCATTGCGTTTGCAGTCGTAGAGTAGAAATACGGATCAGGGCACAGGATTGAAATTTGTGTATGCTCGTTCTCGTCGAAAACAACAGGTTCATTCGACTCTACGTAGCCAGTAATATAACAAGACCGATTGTCCGTCTCGAACGTAAGGGTTAGCTCTTTCTTAATCGGAAAATACTTATAGGACTTCTGCCGGATGGTCTCAATGTCCGGAGCAAACATGAAACGAAGTGTCATAACAATATTTCGTGTCCCAAGCCGAGACGAATTGTATAGCGACCCGTCGCTCGATGTAAGCTCCGTGACATTGATATCCGCTTTTCCCGGACCAATTCCGGTAATGTCAGTAATGGCAATACCGGAATCGTGCGGGTTTGTAAGTTCCATCTTTAGACTTTCGCCGAGATAGTTTGTAACCGTGATTGACTTGATCATCGTTTACTCACCGTTCCTTTCATAGCCGAGAATTGATTCTTTGTCTGCCGATAAATTTCAACCCTCGACAGAGCCTTCGGCGAATAGTTATTCTGTGTGAAGTAGTTATACGTAGCACCGGAACCATCTTGGAACCCACCATTTTGATTTCCGCTGGTGTGTGCCCTGTTCATGTTGGCGTTGATTGACATTGCCTGCGTGCGGCTAAACATTGCATTTATCTGTCTAGTTCCGGACTGAACATTTGACAAATCCAGCACAGGACGAATGGTTGGCTGCGTGTCCATGTCACTGTTGATATAGTCCGAAATCTTCGATACGGCCTCTGTAAGTCCAATTCGCGCTTTCGTTCCCATCTCGGCACCGGCACGATATGACTTGTCCGCGTAATCACTGATTGCTCCGACGAAAGCAACACCGAAGAAATCGCCGATTTCATAACCCACTTTCGACGGAGAATGCTCGTCGAGTTCCCGTCTTGCAGCGCGAGCAGCCGCAGCGGCCATTTCAGCAGCTTTCGCTTCCGCAAGGAATGTGTTGGCACTGATGCCATTGGCAAATCCAGCTGCCATGTCGCGGCCGGCGTCGTAGAATTCGATATTTCGTATAATAATGGATGACAGCGCGTCCGTAATAATTTCACCAAATGCGACAATTGGAAGCCCAGCCTGAGAACGAATCCCCATGACCATATACTTTACTGTCAGTTGACCGAAAGTTTGGAAATTGGGGAGTTTTCCATTCAGAGTTGTAAGGACATTCCCTACCATCACAACAAAGACCGAAATTACTCCGCTCTTTCGCGTGTTCACAATAGCGATAATAGAAGAAAGCATTCCAGAAACTGCCTGCGTCAATGTTCCGGTAGCATTTTGAAATTCAAGCACGAGCCCCGATACACTAACCGTCCCGAGATTCTTCAAGCTGTCTGCGAAACTGGTAAGTTCCTGCGATACACCTTCTAATATGACACCATTCCACTTTCTCGCTGCATCGGCCAAATCGCCAAGCGGACCAACCAGCGTATCAAGTGACCACCCGCTCATAAACGAGAAGCTAAATGCGTTCACGCCATCGGCCAACTGTTTGAGCGAGCTGTCAATGCCTTCCGGAACTTTTACATAGTTCCATTTTTTTACCGGCTCGACCAAATCGCCCAGAGGGCCGATGAGTGTCCCAATCGACCAACCTCCAGCGAAAGCGAAACTGAATGCATTTACACCCGTGGCAAGACTTGTAAGGCCGCTTTCCAAATCCTCGGGAACGACAACGCCGTCCCATTTTCTTACAGCGTCAGACAACTGACCAATCCCGGGAGCGGCTTCCGCAATGGCGCCTGCCCCCAATCCTCCGAAGGTAAATGCCTTCACACCGCTTGCCAACGATCCGATTTTATCCCCCAAGTCCTCGGTAATATCGACATTGGACCATTTTGAAATTGAATCGGCCATTGTGCCGAGAGGAGCAGCAACTTCAGCAATTGCAGATGCACCCCACCCACCAAAGGTGAATTGCAAGATTCCGCCGGCAAGTTCTCCAAGTTGAGCGCCTAGTTCTTCCGGAACCGTCACTCCGGCCCATTTCTTTACAGAGTCCGCCAGGACTCCGAGCGGCTCCGCTATTTTGGAAATAGATGCGGCACCAAAACCGGAAAGAGTGTTAAGTAAGCCGCCTAGGGCAACTTCGCCCATAGCTGCTCCCATTGCAGCAAGTCCCCTGCCGATTTCATCCCACTGCATGGAACCGAACTTCTTCAAAGCATTGGCAAGGTCATCAAGGCCCTGAACAGCAAGCAACAATGTTCCCGCACCGACAAGGCCTGCCAAACCGGTAAGAGCACCAAGCGCTCCGGTTACGACCCCAACTTCAAGAAGCGCCGCTCCCATCGCAACAAGACCTTTTCCGATTTCAACCCATTGCATTGCGCCAAATTTCGCAAGCGCGTTGGCTAAATCATCAAGGCCCTGAATTGCTAATAGCAATGCTCCAGCGCCAATAATGCCCGCAAAGCCTGTGAGAGCACCTAGTGTTCCAACTACGACACCAACTTCAAGAAGCGCCGCTCCCATCGCAACAAGGCCTCTTCCGATTTCATCCCACTGCATGGAACCGAACTTCTTCAAAGCATTGGCAAGATCGTCGAGTCCTTGAATCGCAATCAGCAATGAAGCTGCGCCAATAATGCCCGCAAACCCGGCAAGAACACCGAGCGTCCCAATCACGGCGCCAACTTCAAGAAGCGCAACACCCATTGCGGTAAGTCCTCTTCCAATTTCGTCCCATTGCATTTCTCCGAATCGCTCAAGGCCTTCTGCCAATTTTCCTAATGATTGAACACCAATCAAAAGTGCCGTAGCAGCAAATATACTTGAAAAGCCCGTAAATTTGCCAAGCAGCCCAAGAACAATACCAAATTCAGCAAGAGCGCCCCCCATTGCAGCGAGTCCTCGTCCAATCTGATCCCATGACAAATTCCCCATCTTTTCAAGATTTTCCGAAATCTCATCAAGCGCAAGTGACGCGACAAGAATTCCGGCAGCCCCAAAGAGAGCCTTACCGCCAGCAAATTTGTTGAGAATCGAAAGCACTGCACTGAATTCCAGCAAAGCCCCTCCCATTGCAGTAAGCCCTCGGATGATCTCGTCTTCTGAGAGAGATGCATATTTGCGAAGCGCATCCGCCAGCATTGAACATGCTTGAGCAAGCGCGAGCATCGCGACACTGGTTCTAAGCGTTATATTGCTTTTGCCAATGATTTTAATGGCAACGGACAATTCAAGCATTGCTCCGCCCAATGCGGCAAGCCCCCGAGCAATCTGCTCCAAAGAAAGATCCGCAATTTTCTTCATCGCCGACGCCAGAATATTGATAGCTGTGGCAATACCGATCATTGAAACGCTTGCTTTTATGGTTCCTTTGGCGTTAAAACTCAATAAGGTTTTAGACAAGGATTTGAAACCAGAATTCAAAGTCAATACTAAAGCCTTTATTGTCGCCAAAGAATATGCAATTTTAACCGGTTCGATTTCGGAAATCTTTCGCAAGGAAGATGCCAAAATCATAACCGCTGTCGCAATTCCAACAAGCGATGCTACTTTTATCCCCTGCTGGAAAGAGTCAAGCGAATCATGAATTGAGGACAGAATATCAGAAAATCCCGATGTGTCGATTTTGCTCTTCCCAAAATTGGAAAGTATGTCTTTTATCTTATCGGCCAGACCACCAAGCTTTTTGACGAGCATAAAAATTCCGCCGCCGGCAAGACCCGCAAAGATATCTCCGGCTGATATATTTTCGGAAATCCATGTCAAAGCGTTTACGACTGTATCTTTTATACGGCTGGCAACGGTTGAAATCACACTTCCGACCTTCGAAAACACGCTTCCAAGGTTGCCAAAAGAGTCTCGCGCAAATGAGCATGCATTTGATATGCCGTCCAACGCTTTTGCAATTGTCTCGCTGACAACCGCAAAGCCATTTCCGTTCTCAATTCCCTCATTCAGTTTGATGAAGAATTCACCGAGTGATGACGTAACGTCCAGAACCGATCTTCCGAATGAAGAAACAGCCCCTCCGGTAAGAAAGCTCGTGACTGGCTTTACAACTGCTGAAATTGCTTTTCCGCCAATATCGAAAAGTGAAAATATTCCTTTAAAGGTTGTTTTTAGTTTTGCAGCTGATTCTTCACTAAGTTTCAGCCGCTCTGTAAAGTCCCGTAAATTTCTGGTCATCTGCGGAAGCTGCCAACCTTTAAGTGCCGGAAACACTTCACGAAATGCTTCCTTTACAGGAACAACTACGCTCAGTAATCCGTCAAAAGAATTCTTGAAGCTGTCAATCAGCGCAGTCCTTCCTCCCGACCGGTTCCACGCGGCAAGCAAATCGTTTCGAGCTTGGGACTGCTGGTCGATAAAACCACCGACTACTTGGCTTACACCTGTCCAGAGTTCTTTTGCTTCTTCGAAATCGCCAAATATTAGCTCAAACGTCATGGCCCAGCCAGAGCCGACCGCTTCTTTGAGTGTATCCATCAATTGGCTGAATGTCTTTACATCCTGAGCCGCCGAAAAAGCTTTCTTACCAATTTCCGTTGTTTCGTCAGCGTAGTCTTTCAGTGTATTAACCAACACTTCTGTGGTCATCCATTGATAATTCAAGCTGTCATTAAAGTTTTTAGTCGCGTCAATTGCAAGATCCATCGTTGAACCCTGATTGTTTTTGGTCAGGACGCGATACATGCCGTCAGCTTGTTTTTTTACTGTTCCAGCGGCTTCCGCAGCTTTAAGTAACTCATTCTTAAACTCAACGGTTGCCATGTTGGCATTTTCAATGGATTTCCAATCGATTAGTTTTACATACCCGGCAGACAACGCTTGAGCAAAGTTATACATTGCTCTAGACGCTTCATTTGCATTTGCGCCAGATACAGCAGCTTCATTGCTGACACCTTTGATTGCTAAGACCGCATCTTCCAACTTAACACCAGCATTTGTAAATTTGCCGATGTTATTAGTCATATCTGAAAACGAATAAATCGTTTTATCTGCGTATGTATTTAACTCGTTTAAGTATCCATTAACCTCTTTTAGCGAGGCACCGGTGCTTGCCATAATTGTCTGAATCGAACCCATTTTGAGTTCGTATTCATTAAAGCCCTGCGATACCGGTTCTATCGTCAGCGAGCGAAGCATTTGCTTACCCGCATTGATCGCGGAGTTCGTAATGTTGGCAAGGGCCGTTACTGCCATGACCTCAAAGGCAGAAAATTTCGCTTGGACTGTTTCAACAGCACTGCTCAAACCCGAAAAATTCAGTTTTTTGCTTGCCGCGTCCACATTTTCGAGACCTTTTGTTGCCCCTTCCAGATTTAAACTTTTCTTCAACCTGTCGAGTGTCGATAAACTGGTTTGAACATTGTTTTCAAACTGCTTATTATCAAACCGCATCTCAACGACTTTCTGGTCGATAACGTTGCTCATTTGGCAGTAACCTCCCTCCACGCTTCATTTGCAATTTTGTCAAAAACAGGCTGGATAGCAGGATTGATGTAATCTCTCCCAGCTACCCAGCCGCCAGTTCCCGTTCCGTGGCCGTATTGTAAAATGACGGCAATCGAAACTCCATTTTGAACGTTTGAATTGTAAAAAGAAATCGCAACCGAGCCTTTTCGGTTCTCAATTTTGTAGTGCCACGACCGTGCAGTCAGGCCTGAATCAACAGGTGTTGCAGACGCAAGGGCGGCCACTCCCTCTCGACCGTATTTATCGAGATCACCAAGTCGAACAGCCTCTTTGGCCTTTTCTAAAAATCTCGTCAGTTTGGAAAAGTCGCCCTTTTGTCTGAAACTTATCATCTACAAAATCTCCTCACGCAGTTTTTGTAGTGCCTCCGTTCTTAAACCATCCAGGAAAACAGCACGAGCAGAATTCACGCTCGGCAGCTTCTCTTTCGGCTCTCACTCGGATGTCCGTCTTCGTCCAAGCGCATCACCGCGTATGTGTGAACCGGGTTGGCCGTCAAACTACGACACAGAATGAATTGTTTGGTGGATGCCAATATCTCATAAGCGTCCCCAATCGTACCGATACTTTTCTCCATGTTTTTCTCCCTTCGCTGAATCATCAGCCTTTTGTTCCTAACCGTTTTCTTCGCTCAGCATTTAGAGCTGTGTTTCTACGCATGATTTCCCTTCTGCTGTGCTTTTTAGGCGGCTGATTTTTAATGTCGCATACCTTGATAAGCGTCAAAAGTCGATTGAGATGCCACTTCTGATACTCAGGAGGTATGTTTAAAGCAATCATCCAATAATAGATGATTTCGGAAGTCACTTGCTCGTTGTTAGGGCCAGTTGCTTTTTCGTTAGAAAAATATGTGGCCGTCATTGGAGCGTTGATGTATGCATTTACCGCATCAACGTTTTCTTGTGTAAGGTTCAGATAAACTTCCGGATTTACATTCTGCGTAATGGTCATACATTTTATATAGTCCAGGGTCTCTTCAAGGGTCTTGTCCTTTTTTGAAAGAAATGGAACACACCATTTTGATTCCCATTTGGCAAGTGAAACAAGAGAGTGCTCCAACTGAAGGGTTTGGCCTTTTCTGTATACGAACTCTTCTTTTTTCTCGTCCCATAGTTCGTCAGAATCTGGTATAATTAGCTGAAGCATAGATACTCTCCCTCTCACTGTTATTTTCTTTATCCATTTGCCTTCGGAGCAATCGCCAGCGGAGGTTCAACTTTGCGATTTGGAAGAACGCCGTTCACAAATGCAGCTGCCTCTTCAGCATTTGTAGCGAGTTCTATATACAGCTTCGAGAAAGCCTCGGTTTCGGTAAATTCGGCAAGAATCTCCGGCGACTTCATAAATCTGCGACCATCGGGACTTTTTACACCATAAGCGTTGCTGATAAACTCCCTGAACACCTTGATGAGCGCAGTCAGATCGTTTGCATTTACCATCCTCAGAATCATTTCGGTATAGCCTCCGCTGGTACCGATTTCCAAATCTATACACTCTGCTTCCGTGAGGTTAAAATAAAAATCCTCAATTCTCTTGGTTCCGTTATAGTCGACATACTCAATTGTTTTCTTAATCATTTCTGTTTTCCCCTTTCAAAAAAAAGAAGGGAGCCGCGAGCAAAACACTCAAACGGCTCCCAATTTGACAAATATAGTTTAGAAAGTTTACGCCGCGCCAACCAGAGTAACGACCTCGTCAGGAAGCGGCAGTCGCGCTTCTTCCGTATTGCCACCATACAAGACGGCCTCCAATGCTGCCATCTTTTCAGGGGTAACCTTTGTCGAATCAATGGTCAAGGATGCAGTAGGTGCGAAGCCCTCTACGTTGACCGGGGTTGTACTGACTTCCCACGAGAAAGTGATAGCATCGGGGCTGTCATTGATTGTGTTGTACCCTTTTTCGGAGGGAGCTGCCAGACAGCCATAAATCAAATGCAGCTTATAGCCATGGTCTGCACCTTCGGTGTCGTTACCAATCTTGGTGCGATAACACATGCCGAATACTTCACGTTTCTGCTGACCAATCATCACGCCGGGAGCAATTTCCGCAGAGCCGTCGCAGACGGCGAATTCGTCAGGATATATATAAGCCTCGATGGTTGCGCCGAACTCTTCTGCACTCATCAGGTTCAGATATTTGATATTATCGGCATACAGCGGAGACGCTTCTGCCCCGGATGGGCTCTCAGTCACAGCCGTCAGGCCATTCCACGGAACACCGCCGGAATACGGTTTATCTTCAGCAGTCGCATTTGGCTTTTTGTATCGATAAAGAACACCATGGTCAACACCAGTCTCATAAAGGCGTTTTCCGATTTCGTCCCAAACAAGTTTTGCCATGTAGTTATTCCTCCTTAGAAATAGATAGTAAACGGACTATGATAAAGGTTGTTTGTGACATAAGGAGACCCCTCTCGGCAGTAGACGAAGTGCATATACACATCTGTCGCCAGCTTCCGATCGGGGTCCGTCTCGACAACCACTACATCATAACCCGCCGTATAGGAATATTTTTTGTTGTCAGCAAACCTCGTATCGCCTGCGGACCGCTTATAAATGATGCAGGGATACGAGAGTTTCACCGATTCGGGAGGTTGAAAATATACGTTCTTGCATAAAGCTTGAAACTCTCGCTGCAAGTCAAGGCTGCTGGCCATTGTATACGCCTCCCACGCTTAAAATAAGTCTAGGTCTTTGAACTTCGACGGCTGTTACGTTCCAGAGAACTCCCATGTACTCAACATACCGGATGAAAGCGAAATGATCATAAGCGAACGGATCAGCCACAATGCTGATTTCGTTGTTCACGTTCACATCGTCATTGACATTACCGCTCGTTTGCCACTTGCGGCTATTTCGAACAAGATCGCCGCAATACGTACGCTCCGTTACGGACTGAGTAAAGACGCCGGGCCGTGTTTCAACCGTCTCAACATAACCGACCTTTCCGTAAAACTTAGCCATGACTCATTTTCCTCGGCTCAGCCAGGATTAAACTCCATAGAGTTAAAACTCACAGGGGTAAGAACACTGAGCATAGTTGAGTCGTAGGAAATGTCCTGTGACATAGCAGTAAAAACGGAAGTGTAAAATTTGTCGTTTCCAAGATTGACAATGGTCATATCATATGGTAAGACAAAAGAATTCTTTATAGAAATCAAGAGACCATTCTTAAACAGCTCAGCCAACGTAATACAGTCGACTCGATTTTCGGGAACATCGCCACCATCTGGATCGATGTAGAGATAAGGACGAGGTTTATTTTCCGCATCGAAAACAACATAGAGAATAGTTTTCTCAATGTTTCGCTCCTCACTATCAGAATAAATCCGATGCAACTTATTCAGATTGGTCGGAATTGACGGCAGCGGATCGGAACTATTTGCCATTCTTTATTACCCCTTTCTCCATTTTGAAGTATTAGAAGCGATTAACCAGCAGCCTTTTCCATCTCAACCGCAATGGCAGAGAACGGCTTCGTCAGAGCACCAGAGCAACGGGTTTCGATCAGGTACTTCTGCTGGTTGTAGTCGATGTCGAAGTCATCGAACATGTTCACAGCGCCACCCTTGTCGGCACCGACATTGTAGTCGGACAGATTGACCAGGATCCCAAGCAGATGGCGAGTCTTGCCTTCGACCTCACGAGTCAGATCTTCCATGACAGGAACCGTCACGATCTCGCTGACGCGCAGCTTCTTCATCAGCTTCTCAACAGAGTCATACAGGTCACGACCCTCATTGTCGGTCAGCAGCAGGCAATCGGTCAGCATGTCTTCTGTGGTGTACAGAACAGGATTGCCAGAACCCTTGTAGTTCTTACGGGATTTGATGATCGTGCGGATGAACTGCTTTGCATTGTCGTCAGCCGTGGCGTTTGTAGCCGGAGTGAATACAGCCTTGATGGTGTACAGATCTTCATCGGTCCAGACCGGACGGATGCTGCTCTCATTGATCTTGTCATCGCTGGAAGCCAAACGACCATCCCCAACCAGGTACGCACGAGCAAGCTCTTCGTTCAGCATCATGCGCATCTCGGTCTTCAGCCATGCGATTACGTCGAAATCCGTGATGTCGACCACATCATCATGATCCATCTTCTGTTTCTTATAGACAGTGGTTGGCGTAGTAGTACGTTTCAGCAGAGAGAAGACTTCTTCCTTCTTCAGCTTGCCTTTAATGTAACCTTTCGCGCGAGCCTCGTCCTCGGTGATGTCCGCGAAAATGGACTTGATGCGAGAGAACGGCGTATGATGAACAGAGCCCATGACCTTGTTCACCCAGCCCATATCGCGCTGAATGAAGATCGGCTGATTGGTCATGTTCTTGGCATCGGGGAACAGATAGTCGATCTGATCGATGCCGTAGGTATCAGCATGCTGCAAAAAGCTTTCCTTCATGGAACCATAGCGTTTGGCATCACCGATGATCGCGTTCATGGCGTCATGGCTCAGAACATTGGTTTCCTCATTGGCCTCGGGCTCAAATACGTTGTGTTTCATAGTGTCGTTTCCTCCTTCAGAATCGTCTTTTGAATCTTCTTTCGAATCTTCTTCGTTGCCTGCATCTTCAGCGGCCTTCGCAATCATCGCGTAAACAACGGTTTTCTGTTTTTCAGAAAACGTGTTGAATACGTCTGCGATGGTTTCCTCTTTTTCCTCGCTCTTGTCGGACTCTTCCTTCTTATCAGAAGTGTCCGCAGCATCTTCCGAATGATAGAGCATAATGTTTTCGTCGTATCCAAGAATGATGCCGGTTTCAACGCCATCGCCATGAGCCATGACGGAATCGATAAATGCGCCGGGATTTGCCCCAGCCAGAACCAGACTCACTTCACGAATAGCGCCGTGAATCACATCGCTGCCGGCCTGCTTCAGCTGATTGGCAAAAATAGAAAGAGACCGAACGTCGCCATGACGAACGGCCTCTTTGATATTTTTTGCGTTTTCAGTGTTGTTGAAAGAACAGTAGGCGTAAACGCCTTCGTTTCGGTTCTCCAGCAGTGCACGACCAAGAACATTATCCGGATCGGAATGGTTGTGGTTCCAAACCAACGGAACAGTTTTACCATCGCAGTGCTTGAATGCATCTTTTCGAATGGTCCGTCCATCCGAACAGAGCAAATCGTTTCTAGTGGCCCAGCCACTAAAATCATATTTCTCCATTTTGATTTTCCTCCTGGCTTTTTATTTGCTCAGTCTTCTCGCCGCCAGGTTCGCTGAGGTTCTTATTTCTAAGTTCGTCAGCTCTCGGATCGTCAGACGGTTTCATACCAATGATTTGTCTGAACTCATTCGATGTCATGATTTCGTTCCGGGTGAATTTGTCTGCAATTTCTGCAATATTGTCAACCGGCACCAGACGGAACGGATCTGTAAAGAACATGATCGACTGAGATTGAGACCGAGCTGTTTTTGTAAGAAACTTTCGTTTCATTTCATCAACAATCGCTGAAACGATAGGCTCTATCGTTCTGTTGTTATAGTTCAGCATCGTTTTCTCGTCAGCGGTCCCATCCATAACGCTTTGAGTGATTCCTAACTGGCTGTATAGCATGCTCGTTAGAAATTCAATCTGCTTCATCAGGTTGTTTTCCACTGAACGATTCAACTGTGTAATGCGCTCCGTACCATCGGTATAAGCGATTCCATACTTTGAACCTGACAACTGATTTTCGATATCTTTACGCCTGTTTTCAGCTTGTTGACGCCTTGCTTCGGTCTTGATGACGTATGGCAGCTGAATGATAAGGTCTAACTTACCGGAGCTGCTTTGCTCATCAACGACATCCAACAAATTGAGTTTCCGAATAAGCCGCTGCATTGTAGAATTGGGCTCATTGATAACGGCGTACAAAGGGTTTTCTACAATTGCAACCGTGCTTTTCGGAACTGTAATGTCTTGCTTCTCCCCTGTCCATTCGTTGTACACACGAACTTTGACATGCTGTGGATACCATTCAAGAATTTTACCGACACGCATAGACAGGATGTCATAGCCCCCGGTTTCTTCCGGATTATCGGTCGTTTCTACCGGAACAATAGCGATACAGCCCTCGTCGAGCATCGACATGATTACGTCTTGTCGAAAAGCCCGTGCCGTTTGGTCGAGGTTTGCTTCCAGTGTCAAGCAGTTGTTCAGCTTGGATGAAATGTTTGAAATATATCGCTCGTTTTCATCCAGTCGAACATGTTGAATAGAAATAGCTGCACCGTCTAAGCTGATTCGATTGTAAACAGAAGTAACAATTGAACGCTCATTGCCCCGGCTGAAACGAGTACGGTCCGGACGGTAGAAATATCCGGGTCCGGTATCGTTGTAAGAGTGCGTAGGGTCTCTGTTAAAGAAAGTGTTCCAGGCTCGTTTAAACCTGGAACCCATAGACATGTCCATTTTGAATGTTCACCGCCTTTTAAACAGTTAGTTTAAGCTAACCAACGAATACAATTATTCAAAAGCATCTTTGTTGGCTTTATAGGCAATATAGGCATCCATCATAGCTGCAACAGCGTCGATTTTCTGCTCATATCGCTTCTTTAAAAGTTTCCTGTTTCCATTTGTGTCTTCCAACGTAATGCAGTTCCCCATTGCAAAGGTCATCAAATCCTCGTCAAACAAAAGCATCCGCTCCTCAGAAAGCTTTTTCAGCTCTCCCAAAGGAACGGATTCCGTTTTTGCACCTTGGATTACTTTTTCAATTCCAAAGGGGCCGTTCTCTGATGCCCACCTGTCAACAAACTCCTTTGCATTGTAAGGATCATATCCAAAGCAACGCACGTCGTATCCACAATCGGTGATGTAGTTGTCCAGATCATCGTAGACCTGCATCATGTCCAAGACTGTTCCCTCAAGAACAATCAAGCTGCCTTCTTGCATGAACTGATCATACTTGATTCGCATTGCCGCCGGGAGTTTCATTAGAGTAGACGAGGTGATATAGTTCCTTGTCTTTATTCCAAAAGCACCATTGGATAAAGGGAAAAGGAAGGTAAAGGCACAGAAGTCATCGCCCTGAGAAAGGTCTGCTCCAAGAGAACATGCCATCTGCCAATACGAACGCTTGCGGTGTGGAAGTGTCTCCTCATAGGTAAAGTAATAAGTATAACCTTCCATTGGCAGGCCGAACCTTTTTGCAAGAATATCATTTCGTGCAGCCGGTGCCTTCTCAGCACGCTCCACATCCAATTGATACGTCTCATAGCTAACAGTCTTACCAATGTTAGGCTGTGCTTTTACCCACATCGCCGGATCTGAAACTTCGTCAATTGAATCGAGCTTATACCACCAAATCGATACGTGCGGGTTGATGTAATCTCCTTTGAGAATGTCCATCAACTCCATTTTGATTGTATCGCCGGCACCATTACGAACTGTCCCTTCAGAACTGATCGCAACGATGAGATAGTCGTCGACCTTCGAAGCGCCCTGTTCTATTGCACCAATTACATCCTCTCGAATATCCCCCGAAAGCCATTCGTCGACCGTCGCAACTTTGATTTGCAATCCCTGAAGCTTATCGATTCGCATTGGCCTTATCTCCAACAGCGAACCCGTTAAAAAATTCTCGATACCCTTTTTGGTTGGAGAAAGTTTTACGCGGTTTGCTTTAGAACCAGTCGTATTCTGCAAAGATCCCTCTGTCAAGAATTTGAAGTATGGGCCTCTTGCACGAGTGATTGAGGTACGAATCGGAGACAAAACCTCTTCGGCCTGTTTCATTGTCGGAGCCGTAGTAATCTGGTGCGTTGTGGTTGCGTCCACATTGAGGAAAAAGTTTTGGAGGCAAGAACCGTACATTGATTTCGCTGCGCCACGGGCGACAATTAGGTATTGCTTATTGATCAAACGTTTCCTGACTTTTTTGGTTATGTAATGACCGCCATAACCATCCTCATAGGGCTCATAAATGCTGCGCTCAACAAAGTAATACCATCCAAAGATCTGCTCAGCCCATAATTTAAATGTGTCGAGAAGATTTAAGTCTGCTCCATCGGTAAGTGTGAGTTCGCTTTCGCAATAATCAATGAAGCCCTCTACCGCCCTGTCGTCATAGTAAACTCCGGGATTTGCAATCAAGTCGTCGATTCGATTCATCTCCATCGAAATTTCTTTGTTTACCGGAATTTCGCCACGGATTACGGCATCTCGAAACATGCCGTAGTATTTCGGGACGGCCGTGTTTGATAATGCCATATTGTAACCACCTTATGTTGTTCCTCGCATTGAAAAATAGCCCAAAATATGGTATAATGCGTTAAATACAAAAAGACCAACTTTTAAAAGACTGAAGGTGACACATTGATAAACTATCATAAGCTATATGTGCCAAAGAAAAATGTACAGCTCGTCCCCAGCTATTTGCTTTGGTACAAAGAAAACGCTCAGAGCAAAAAGGTTCGCACACCTTATAACTCTTATTACAAGCGCTCCGATTTGAAGAGGTCGACATGAAAGTCGGCTTCTTTTTTTGTGTCACGTTTCAGCCTTTTAAAAGTTGGCCTTTTTGTGTTGCCAACGGAGGAAAATTTTTCTTTAATTAAGACTTTAACACTGCAATAGAGGCAACGCTTAAAGCACCTATTCCAGCAAGAAGGGCTGTTGCGTATTTCCGCCCGTCCGCAATAGACTTTTTAGTTACAATCTCGTTGACTTTTATCTTTTCGTAATACTTTTCCTCATCCTTCAGATCTTTAATAGTGTTTTTCAGTTTTTCAATTTTCTGGTCATCGTCAGAAGTGTCCGCCCATGGTTGCATCATGGTTTTTAATTTTTTATCAGCACGAGCTTTTGCAAGCTCAGCATTTTTGTACTGAAGGGCGGCCTTGGTCGTCGCTAAGTCCTCTTTGTTTGCCTCTCGCTGTGCCTTGCGAGCGGACTTTAATGTCTCATCTGAAACGCCTTCTTCCGAGTAGAATCTTTTGATTTTTTTGATAATGCCTCCACTTTTAGTCTTTCCGGAAGAATTGGAATTGTTTGTCTTGCGTCGAACGCCCCACTTCATGCCGAGGACACCGTAATGAGCCAGATAGTCGGTTTGATTATAAGTCCGCATAGAATTAAGTCCTCCATCTAATTTTTCTTCACTTATTCTTCGGTTTTGGTGTCATGTAACCAGCCAATTCTTTAATATCGAACTGCTTCGTCAATGCTGCTTTTGTCCCGTACAAAACAGCCCCGGTAACCAACGCTGTCGCAACTTTTTTCCCGCTGGAAGAAAGAACCTCAGAAACAAACTTTTTACCAGGGGAAATCTCCTCCGCAGTTAAGTCCTTTAGCTGCTTCTCCATCTTAATCCGCTCAATCCGCTTTTTGAGGTCAGCGTCGCTGAGCGTTCTTCTGGATTTGACCGCCTTTTTCATATCAGATTTTTTCGCATTGTCTTCGGACTTCCGCTTAACCTTACCGTTTGACTTTGCAAGCTGTGCCGGCGTTCTCCGCACTCCCCACTTCATACCTAAGACACCATAATGATAAAGTTCATTCTCCATTTTGAATTTTCACCACCTATTTTTTGCATTAAAAAGAGGCCGTGTTTCCACAGCCCCTGATATAAAAATGAATATTGTGTTTTTCCGACGACTGTCGTAGAATGGTAAGCGAAAGGAGAACAACTCATAACCAGATAGGGTGTGAACATAGTGCTCGACATCTTGGAATTGTCGTGTACCGGTAAAGACGGGAGACCTATTTACGGTACGGCGGCCATTCTCCATCGTATCTTCCAAAAAGAAGATGAGAGTAGCCGAGAAGAAGAATTAGCCGAATGTAAAAGGCTAGCAAAAGAGCTCGGTTATCTTCGAGAATAACCGCCAACAAAAAGAGGAAGTTGTTTACCCGACAGCTTCCTCTTTCCCTATCTGGTTATAAGTTGTTCTCCCAATTGAATCTTTAAAATTTACAAATAATCGTTATCCAAGTCAATATCAAGGCCACATTCTTGCAAATCATATTCTGCGATTATGAGGTCGTTTTTTATTGTATCCAAGACCTCATAATAAGCTAGTTTTTTTCCAACGTAGAATTGATCTTTATCGTTGGCTTGCGCATCCTTTAGTGCGTCATTAGCGTTGCTCAATAGGCGGTTAATAATATGATTAAAAATATCGTTATTCATAATTTTCACCTCGCTTTTTTAGTTCATCAATTCGATTGCTGATGGAGTCATTGAAATTGTCAATTTCTTGCTTCCAGTGTTTTATAAGACCTGACTTTGCTCGCTCTGTATAAGAGTCCCAATCTTTACAGTATTTTTCAGGTGCCTGAATCTTTTTATAATGGTCCTCAACCCGTTTCTCCAAACTTCGAATTCCTTTTCTCAATGCAGACGATGGCTGAGTTTTAAGCCCTTTCTCCCCACCGCTGGATTTCTCTTTAAGTATAACACGTTTGCCGGCCTTTGCAACCTTCGGAGAATGACCGAGTTGCTCCGGCGTTCGCCGGACACCCCATTTCATTCCCTTCACGCCATAGTGAAAAAGTTCATCCGTGCGAGCGCGAGCATATTTCCACATCCTATCACCACCTTGAATATTAGTCTTGACTCGAATATGCGACATTTGTAAAATAGAAGTGACCTCGGTCTGTCTGTATTCCACATATAAACTGGATCTGAAAGGAGTAACATTTTCAATGAAAAAGAGTATCAATTGGAATAAAGTTTTAAAAGTTATCTCAAGTGTTGGTTGCATTGCTATTACAGCATTTTCTGTTATGTCTTTTCTAAAACAAAATGATGAAGTAGACGATGCCGATAATGACGGCTATGACAATATAAAACCTCCAAAACGCGACTATCGCGGATATGTCCCAGTCGGTTGTTCAGCCTGCGGAGGACCTTATCCTATGTGCAGAGATGCCTGTCCTGCGTTCGATGATTAAAAAGAAAAAGAGACTTTGATTAAAGTCTCTCTTCTTTTTGGTCGTGCTTTCTTTGTGCAATCAACGCCACTGCCCCAGTGCAAAGGACCCCAGTCAGTAAACCAACAGCCATACCAAATCGTCTGTTATTATCCGCAAAGATTTCCCAGTCGAAATGCATAGTACCATCAGCCTGCTTAATTCGGCACCCTTCACATAGAATTGCATAGATTTTATTTTTTGCCATAGTCGCATCTCCCTTCATAAAAGCGCTTGTAGAAAAAGCGCAATACACTTATGAATCAACCGCGACATTCAATCGCCATTCCAGTTCATTGATTTGGCGGTTCATCGCATCAAGAACAGAAGAGCTAAGTGGTGGATCAAACACAAGCTTCACTTTGAGATATATGTAGGTTTTTACAAATTCCAATCGTTTGTCGTCTTGAATGAAATCCGTCCATATAGCAGTTTTGTCTTTAATGACAAACCCTTCTTCCGGACCGACTCCCAACTGTGTCAAAGTCGAGAATGCAGAATTGATGTGCATGATGATATCTGTGTCAAAGTGTTCATATACCTCTTCCGGCCCCAAAAGTTTTTTGATAGAAGTTAAAATACTGTCCATCATAATCACCCCTTCGGCCTGACTGCAACATAACGTTTACTGCAAAATCCTTCTACACCTGCTTCGGTACATACTTTATAAAAATCCTTGTTTGATGCGCCCTCGTCGATCATCAGTTCTGAAAGGGCATCAACCGTACCGATAACCTTGCCATCTGAATCCGGCTCTTCTCGAATGCTCAGGGAAAGGCAGTCAGTAACAATTCCAATGGTAACTGTGTTCACCTAAAATTCCTCCTCTTAGTGCCTCCATGGGCTTGTATCGTTTGGTCTACGCTCAATTGGATTCTTAATTAAAAGATTCTCGTCCCCATAGTGAATCGCCTTATGAGTATTGTCTGTCGTGCAAATTAAGTATTCCGGATCAAGAAGTATTTTGCTTCTGTACAAAATGTCTTCTTTGGTAATAGGGTTCATATGGTGAACCAGGATGCGGCCACCTATTTCCCTACCGTCTACACCGAGGTCACAACCATTGTCTCGAATGATTACGACGTCTCTAATTGCCAGCCACTCATCCGTTTTGTAGAACTCCTGATTTAGATATCGGTCAAAGCCAAAAGTATCCTCGCCAACTTTTCCACACAAACGTAAATATTGATAGCGCTCTTCGAAAGAAAGAAGCTGAGACAATTCCGAATATGTTTTAAAATTCATCGCTTTCTCCACTCCCGCTGTACCGTCGGAAAGCGTTCATCGCTTCTTTGTAAAGTTCTTCAATTCGCTCCGTAGACTGCAAGGATTTGGTTTTTGCCTCAATCAAATCTTTTTGCTTTTCGAGAATCTGTTCCTCTAAGTGAGCTTTCGTGGATGCCAGTTTTAAAAAATGTGTAGTTTCTTGAGAAGAAGCAGTTCCTTCTATCAAACGCTTCTCGACCAAATCAATGGCCAAAGATATAAGCTGGTTTTGTCTGGCCTCCGGCGTCAAAGCCGGGCGAATACGTTTTGTTGTTGACGAATTACTTTCCGCATGTATTTTTTTCACCTGTTACTGCCTCCTCTCTGATAGATTTTGTAATGATCATGCTAACTTTTGTTGCACTTTTATACAGCATTTAAGCGAACTCATAAGGCCGCCGGAATCTCTGTTTCACTGAAAGGAGAAAATCTGGAGGTAAAAAAGAAAGCGTGAAAGTGTCCGTCGAAGCGAATAAGCCTTATGAGCTCGATTAAATGCTGCCATGCTCCAGAAGCCTTTTTCGAAAAAGTTCCTCCGGGGAATTTTTGAGGAGGGCCGCGATGACGAAGGGGGTGCGTTTTTAGCGTCCCCCCCTATACCTCTAAGGCTCATCACCGCGACCACAAATAAACTACTGTTTCACTTTTTTATAAATGTTTTGAAAATCATACTTAATGATTTCGTCAATCGCACGCTCAATCTCTTGCGCATTTTCCTCATCTGAAAGCTGTTCAGATGTCTTTGCGATTCTTCCTAAGTAAGCACACGAATGATAACCTTTTTCCTCGTCGAACATGAACCACGAAGTGAACTCATCAAAAGGATTGTACGGATTGTCAAATGTTGTAAGCATACATTTACTTGCCATAATACTTGGTTCACTCCTTTCAGTTCAAGTATTTTGACACTGTGGATGCTGATACGCCAAGAGCTTCTGCGATCTCAGCAGTCGTGTAACCAGACGCATTCATAGAAGCAATCTTATTGACCTTTGCAGAGCTCAGGGTCGTCGTTGCTCTAGGCGTTGCACGTTGTCTGAGCTTATCTGTATCCACATTATTGATGATTTGTGTCAATCGGTTCTCGCTGATAGCGCCGGCCTGTATGGCCTCCCATTCACGATCGGTTATCAGGATGGGTTCACGTTTAGCGCCTACCGAATTTCGTGCGGCCGTGAGGGCCTGCTGGTTCGCTTTTTTAATCTCCCCCTTGGTCATGTCCGGATTCTCCTGCTTTTTAGCTTTTACAGCAGCATTAGCAAGAATCTGAGCCTGACGTTCACGAGGTGCATTCTTTAAAGCAACATTCAGCTTAGCCTCCAGGGAGTCTACCTCTGCCTGATACGTTCTCTTAGCAGAAGCAGAGTACGCAATCTTGCCGGTATTCATCATCTCTCTGCGTGCACGGTTGGCTAGAGATTTCATGTTGTTGGCATAATCAGCATATGCTTCTTCCTGTGGAGTACCGGAGGAAAGCGTTCTGGCATCTTTGGTTTCAGCCATCTTTGTGCTGGCCTGAGTACGAACCTTAACTTTGCCGTTCTTATCGGTGTACTCCTCGTAAACCTCTTTGTAGCGCTGCTCACCTGTCTCTTTGTCAATGATCGGACTTCCTTTTCGCTTCAGAACAGAGGTTTCAGATTTAGCACGAGAGATCAATGTCGCAGCACCTTCATGGTAACGACCATTCTCATCAACTGTTCCCTGATACTTTTTCTTAAGAGCAGAAATTCCGTTATCTCGTTCACTTTGTTTGTAATCGAGCTTGTGTTTTTCAGCATCGATCACTACCATACTGTGGCGGACAGCACGAGCAAGCTCATCCTGAGTAGCACCTTTCAAAGTCATGTCGGTAATGAGGTTTGAAATCTTTCCCATTTCAGTTTGCGTGTTTTTCATGGGCTTAAAGGTTCCCTCTTTTTTGCCGCCATATTCAAGCTTTGGGTCAAAGCCCTCCAAACCCTTTAGCGGCGGCGTCGATGTAACCTTAACCTTTCCACCGGTGGGTATGACCATAACAGTGTCGCCGTCGAAATCAGCTCCAGATAGACGCTCTGCAACTTTACTGTTAATACCAATTGCATCAAGAGCATTGTCTAACATTCTTTTAGCTGTTGACTGCTTATTGTTTACTGTCAAAATCGGTATTTCAAAAGTTCCGCCATGTGGATAGCGGATAAGTGCGACTTTTTCACCGTTTTTGTAGTTTGGTGCGTACACTTCATCGTCCTTCATATCTGTAACGGGCAAGATAACCTGATACTTTTGACGCGGTAATGCTGCTGCCTGTAAATGGACGGCTGCGGAGTCGCAATCATCAGCGAAAGACTTGAGAAGAGCCTTTTTTACAGTCGGATTTGTTAAAGAACATATTTCATCAAACTCCGCAAACTTGTCTTTGGTCGCTAAGTCGAGCTGCTTATTGATGAGCGTCATACTTTGCTTGGACAGAAATTGTGATGGAAGATGGTCGCTCCATTCACCCCAGTCTCCCTCTTCGGCACGCTTATTGATCAAAGAAAGTGACTGCTTCTTTCCTGTTACTGGATCGGTGTACTTGCCATTCGGATCGTCATAATAGCTTTGACCGCCATGTTCCTTAATAAGTGAGCCAAACGGATTTTCGGGATCATTGGTAATTTTCTTCAGAACGTCTCCTGTCGGGGTACCTTGTTTTTTATTCGTATTGAATACGACATCCACACCATCAGGCAAATCGTCAGAATATACGGCCATCCCTTTAAGATACCGATTTCCGTCAACGAGAATTCGAACTTGTGCATAATGAGATTCTCCAAGAGAAAGATCCTCAACGCCTCTGCGAATTTCGATGACGCCGTCTTTATCGATTCCCCCGTCTTCCGCATACCGGATTTTCAGCCGGCTGGAATCCATGCTTTCAGGATATACGAAACTTTTTCTGAACGATTCACCATCATCATAAGAAATATAATCTTTCACAGAATGAATATTGTCGTAGTCGTATATTTCCTTATGCTCCGTACCCGGAGGACAAACCACCTGAAGAGTTGTATGTTTTCCAGGATTCGTGGCCTGCTGGATTCTCCCGCCGTATACTGGATATCCTTCTGCTTCGAGGATCGCCAAAGCTTCTTTTAGCTTCTCTTTTGAAATTCCAAGCTCGCGTTCAACACCAGTGCCAACATCGATCATCCCTTTTTCCGCTATCTGCTCTTTCAGAAATTCCGCAGTCTTCTTTGCTTGATTCATTCGAGCTTCAGAACGTTCGTTCAGCAATGATCGAACAGAAGAATCATTGGCAAAGCCCATCTCCCTCGCAATTTCATTCAAGCTTAGACCGTCTTCCCGAAGAGACTTTGCCCGGGCAACATCTAATGCACGTCGTTCGTCCTTTGCCAAGGATTTCTGCGCACGATATTGAGTCGTAGACATTCCCATTGCTTTGGCAATTTCGGTTTCGGTAAGTCCTTGGCTTTTCAGCTCTTCAATACGGCTTAAAAAATCTCCGCTGCGCTGATAGGGATTATCGCCAGAGCCCCAAGGATAGCGCCCCGAATGTCTCGGTGTGCCGTAATGCATCAAAATATCTTCAGCAATAGAATTCATGGCTTAGCTCTCCCGTTCTTTAATTTTCTTGATGATTTTGTCAGAAACGATAATCTTATTCATAATTGCCGAAATATCATCCGCAGTCGGATTGTGACACAGAATATCATCGCTTTGATAGATGCGAAGCTCTGTTTCAATATCGATTGGCTTCACACGATATTCCAAACAAAAAAGAGCAGCGTATATTTCAAGCTGCTCAATGTGGGCCGGAATCACTCCGGACTTATAGTCATGAATTCTAAGTATGTCCTTTCGAAACGAAATGGCATCCGCAGTCCCGAAGCAATTTTCCGAATAGAATAGCGGTTGCTCGGGAGTCATCCGAAACCCGATTGCATCGTTCACATACATGTTGAGTGTTTTTTGTGATTTGGGTAATTTCTGTCCCAGTCGAATGCATTGCGCAGCGAACGCATGCAGCTCTGTTCCTCTCTGTGCCGCCAGAAAATTCAAATATGAGTCAGCCATTTTCTCTTCGCTGTAATTGAGCCAATGATATTTACTCGGCCCAAGAAAAGCATGCAGCCCTTCAAGTTCGAAATGCCGATTGAAGTTCACTTAACACTTCCTCCTTATTCTCAGGATAAACAAATCTTGAGAAGGACATGTTGTCCATCAGATCTACGTAATATTCCTGATTTGGTTGTTTTGCAGCATTCGCAGATTTCTTGCATTCTAAGGACGCCCACTTATCTTGATACAAAACCAACAGATCAGGAAGCCCTTGTATTTGATCCATTTTAAAGACCATGCAGCCAGGGAACATATTTTTTAAACGCTGAATCAGACCATCTTGAAATCCACTTTCGAGCCTAGAACTCCTAGCCATCTTGGGCCTCCTTTCACTTCATCAAAAACGCAAAAGAGAGTGTCCATTCAAAAATGGCCATTTTATCCTCTCTCTTCATAACAGTCAATGTTTTTTTCGCGAAGCTGTAAAACAGAAAAAAAGAAAAGACAGAGGAGCTCGAAAGCAACTCTGTCTTTGAAATGGAATATAAATTTCACGCGGTCTTTAAATAAATATTTCCGTCCTCTGCCATATAGTATTCTGCCTTCCTCGTCTGAGCACTTAACGCCGCATGCAAAGTCTGCCGCATTGGAATCTCTTCCCCATTGTTCAGACGATCAAGCAATCCACCGACCTCCTTCTCTATTTCTGATGTGTCAATCTTCTTAAGGAGATTGCCTTTGTAATCTCGGACAAATGCATCAAGAACACTGAAGCTGCTTAGCATACGTTTCTCACATTTATCGATATACGAGGATACGTCAGCTTCGACATATTTTATGTAACTTGAATCGGCATTCTGAGAGTAATATAATTCCAATAAATTGCTGAATACATACAGCTGCATTGAAAGCTCCAAACTTTCTTTAATTTGGAATGCCTTATTAACAGTAGATATTAACTCTGAATTATCCTTGGTTTTTGCCACTGAGTCAAGATCGTTCATATAGAATTCGATATCTTTCATAGCGACTTTCTTGGCCTCTTGAATGCTGGCTATTGTTGCCGTCCTTTGCGCTTCATGTGACATAATAGAATTATAGTTTTGATAAGCGTATTTAACAAAGCTTATTTCGGCCATCAACTCTGCTTTTTTGTCTCCGTACAGAAACTCCAAAATTTTGTCCAAATTCATTCTCATCATCTTAAGCTCGCTATGAATCTGGGTAAGAAAATATTGTCCGGAAGCAATCGACATCGCAGTAAAGCAGCTGAGAAGCAAAGCTTGGTCGGAAACACCATGCAAAGAAGCATGTGCAACGATTTTTCCGTTCTCGCCCATAATAGGAGTACCGAGGCCACCGCTACGATAGGACATTAAACTGTTCATTCCCGATAAACCTTCTGGAAGTTTTAATACATAGGCGTGAGCCATAGTTTCGCTTGCAAGCATTGCCGGCATTTGAGAAAACAATGCGCTAATCTGCCCTTTTTGGGCTGGCGTAAGCTCCAGTTTTGTAAGACCGGATTTTGTGTCCAAGTCGAAATTTCTATCACACGGTGCCAGTTCAAAATTTAAGTCTTTCTCTAACGTCCGAAAAAGTTCCATCTGCTCCGACATAGCCTTTCTACCTCCAGACAAAATAAAAAAGTGCGCCCCAATAAGAGACGCACCAAAAAGCGCATTCTCCCATTGCTGCCACACAATCCTTACACCTGGTTATAGGTATAGGTAAAGAGAGAAAACACTTTTTATCAAAGCATTCCCTATAACCAAGCTATAAAATTGTGTGGCACTTATAATATACCATACCTTTTGCAAAAATGGAAGATTTTGCTGTTGTTCGTTTACACTCTTTATGGCACTGTTCACGACACAAACCTGGCTCGACGGTTCGTATAGTCATACAGTATTTTTGTCGCATCCCTAAAATGAACGGCTATAACCAAGTATCCTTGAGGTTCATAACGAATAACGTCCTTAGAAAGCTTAGGATATGTTTTCTTAAAATCGGTGTATATGTCGATCCACCTTATTTCTCGTCTCAATCGTCTCAATTCCTCCTCAAAAAATCATTCTGCCCACTTGCCCACTTTTTTTCGCTTATTTATATATAATATTGAATTTTTCTATCATGTAATAAGGGTAAAAAAAGTGGGCAAAGTGGGCAATAAACGTAGTTAGACCTTCTATCGACCTTCTATAAGCGTAGTTAGACGTAGTTCTCGCCCACTTTTGGGTTTTGAAAGTGGGCTTTTGCCCACTTTTTTTGGGCAAAAGCGCATCCATGTAGTAGACCTTGCAGTTGGACATGTAAAGGCTATCAACAAG
>OHAS01000861.1_pt1 | contig 25478 bp, 19 predicted proteins | sample 1577131 | NCBI WGS metagenome assembly OHAS01 (sample SAMEA3541566, study PRJEB24748) | human gut metagenome | biome: human gut; feature: human-associated habitat; material: faeces | place: China | collected 2012 | reverse complement strand
TCAAAATTATGTGACTATGTTTTATTCTTAGATTCTCGAGAACGAATTTATTCAAAAGTTTCTACTTTTGGTTCAACGATTTCCATCCATATCATGCTTGATATTATCTATAGCTGCCTATTTGCTCGACACTATGATGAAAATCTAGAATTAAAACTTGAAACCGATCATATTATCGACCATCGACATATTAAACAAATAAAATAACCCAAGCTTACTTTTTTTCAATAAGCTTGGGTTTTATTTTATCCTCTTTTTTTCATTCCATAAACTAATGATAGTGCCAATAATCCTAACACAGCATATTCCGCATAATAAACTTCATCACCAGTTTTAACTGCTGTTTCAACCTTATTTTCTGGCTTATTTTCATCAGGTTCTTTTGTTTCTACTTTTTGTTCACCAACTATTGCAAAAGTACCTAACTGTTCAACCATAAAAGTAATTTCCTTACCATTAACAGTCATTGGAACCTCAACTACATTTCCATCCTTATCTAGCATCAGAACTTTGAATCCCTGCATCTTTGATGTAACATTCCATACAATCGTTAATTGATTATCGGTCAGTACATATTCTTTGTTATTTAACATCATTGCCAAATCATAACAGCTAATAATTGTTTGGTCATCAGTTAATTTGCTATTGAGCTTATCTAAAATAACTTGTTTATCTACTTTAACAATATTTAAAAATACATCTGGGTCCAGGTCCTTCAAACTAGTAAGATCAACTTGATACTCTGGACAACTGATTGATTTAATTCCTCTAACCTCAACATTGCGAGTATGGCTATGCGTAATATTTTTACTATCAGTTACTTCATATGTGACAAAATATTTACCATGATGGTTTAAATCAACATTATTACTTATGATCCGTACATTCTTTGTAATATCTGTATCATTTTCAAATACTTTAATATCTGCTAGTGGATCAAATTCTTGATAAACTTTTAAAACAACATCAGTAATATCAAATTCAATCATAACTGTTTCATCTTTTTTAGCAACAGTTACAATAATATTTGCGGTATCAGATACTACATTCGTAGCCTTATTCTTTACTGCTAAGACCAATGCTACTTGTTCATCCTGATTACTTGGTGTTACTTTACCATCTAAATCGATGATATTAGGGATACTTGAGCTTTTAATTGTAATTTCATAACCTTCAACAACCGGTAAAACGATTTGATTATTAATAATCGTTAACTCCTTAATACTATCTGCAATTTCCTTTGAACTGTCAATCACTTCTGTAACTTCAATCGTACAGTCTTGATAAATTTCTGGATTATCCTGAGAATAAACACGAACTGTTGTTTTACCAGCTTTAAGCCCAGTTACTAAACCATCTTTATCAACAGAAACAATTTCATTATCAGCAGCATCAAAAATAACTTTAAATGGGAATACTGCTTCTGGATAAACCTTAGCCCCAATTATTTGGCTATTTCCAACTGCTAATTTCAAATCTTGATTTGCTAATTCAATTTTATTAACAACAGAATTAAATGGTTTGTCTTGAATACGTACATCGCCAACTTGAATCTTCCAATGATCTGTTAATGTTCCTTCAATAGCAATCTTTAAATAATCATAATCCTTAGTAATTGCTTCTTGAGGAATAATATTTGCATAATGCCAATATGGATTGCTTAAAGCATTTATACCGTCTACTTTGATTTCTATACTTTCCCAAGTATTTCCATCTTTGGAAGCGTAAATTTTAATTTGTTCAAACAATTTATCATTACTATCTGCCACATATCCTCTAATTGAAAAATCCTTAATACCCGCTAACTTATAAATTACATTTCCTCCATCATTAGTTCGTGAAAATGTTGTATCATTAGCATCTGCCATTAAATCATACTTCATATTATTAAGCTGATATACTAATCCATTACCATCTTCAACAGAATCATGGAAAGCATATACATTGACAATGATACTTCCAATTATTTTTCCATCTCTATAAACATTAACTAAAGCACTACCTGAATTAACTGCCTTAAATGACATATCAGTAATTTTAACAATATTTTCATCACTGCTCTTTAACGTACAATTTTCAGGTAAATTTTCAAAGCCGCTTATTGAATAAATGCTCATTGTATCATTTGTAGCAAGTTGAACATCTTTCATAATTTCTTTATATTCACTACTTTGAGCATCATCAGGTATTTCTAATTTGAGCGGTTCACTGAATTCACTTTGATTCGTTAACTCTACTTTTCCAACTTGAATATCTGTACTTGATACCTCGTTTCCTAACTCAATTTTTATATATTTATATTCGATTTCTGACTTTGGAGTCAATACTGCAAATTTCCATCCCTTAGTTAGTGAATACTTCTCTATTTCATTTATTTTTATTTCTGTCCATTCATTTTTATCATTCGAACCATAAACTTTAAAATTACTTCCAACTGCTCCTTTAACATAACTATGAATTCTAAAATTTTTAATTCCTTCAGCCCTTTGATATACCAAAGAAGCTTTATCTTTGCCGGCACGATTAATCCTTGTCACATCCCCAAAAATATCCTGATTCATATTAATTCGATTTTGAGCATTATTAGGATGTTTTTCATATGAGTTAAAGCCAATATTTTGATAATCAACCGTATTTTGTAATGACTGTATTGAGTCACTAAAATATCCGCTATCCTTACTATTGAACTTATTTTCACCCTCCATAGTAGTTAAAACCAGATTACCATCAGCTGGTAAAGTTAAAACAATTCCTTCCTGCAAATCAAGATTCTTTTTAAAATCAGAACGAACAGGATATCCGTTTTCATCTTGATTTAAATCATCTTTAAAATAAGCATAAACACTTAAATCCACTTTTTTAGTCGCCTCAGGAATTTTTACCAACACTTGCTGTTCTTTACCTGAATGATTTACTACGGATATTGTTAAATCATCTCCATTGATGGCAGCCGTTGAATACACTTGCTGTTCAGTTGGACTAGTGTAAATTATTTGTGACCCTTTAGGCATAAATTTACTTGCTAATGCCCAAGGTACATACCATGGTCGTATATCCTCCGATACTCCCTGATATTCACCTAGTGAATTCCATAGTCCCCAGACTTTCATCAATGATTTTTGATCTACTGAATAATCATAAGTCATTGGACCATTAATATGCACAGAATCATCTAGTGACCAGGCTGTTAATCCAGACATTCCCGCCCTTGTTCCTTGTACAAGAATATTAGCCATCCATAATCCATATTCAAAGCTGTCTATATTTGTTACTTGATCAACATTATTCAAATAATCGCGCATTCCGACTTCACCCATATAGACCTTTTTATCAGGATTATCCTGACCAGCGGCATTATTAACTAACATCCGCATTTCATTTTCAAAAACTCCATTTTTTAAATTAACTTCATTTACATACCAATGGAATTCATACTGTTCGAAAACATCATGAAGATCAGCAATACTTTGGTTATACCATAAATCTAACCAGTAACTTAGGTCCGGTGTCAACGAAATTGTCTTTTCTAAACCTCTTTGCTTTAACTGATCATAAAGATTTAAATTTGCTTGTTTCCATTTATCATACTGATATGATCCAGGATTTATATTTACCTCATTACCTAAATCATATTGTTCAATACAAGTATAATTTTTATCCTTTACCATATGTTCAATAAAATCCGCTGCAATTTGAGCATAACGGGGATCATCTAAAGTTAAATTATATTGTTTTAAATTTTCACCTGGCACATAATACCATTCTGCTGCTTCAGGATATTGCCATTCACCTGTCATTACAGTAATATTATTCTTTTTAAAGAAATCAAACAATTGATATAAACGTTTCATCCTTTTGATATTCGGTTCAATGTTATTTCCTAATGGGTCAATTGGATAACCATCACGAGAATAATATTTTGGACTACCATCTTCGTTCAAACAATCCCAAACATAAATAGGATTATTATGATCATCAAATCCTGTACAATACCAATAAGCTGCTAACATACATCTGACAAAGCCTAACTCCATATATTGAATTCTTTGAAAATAACGTTCCCAACGAGCATCATCCATATCAAACCATTCAATCATCTCAAGTTCCATGGCTCCACCCATATAATCTTTTACAATAATATTATCAGGATCAACAGTAATAAGATTATCTGTTTCTTCACCATTTCCTTGTTTAATATAACGGCTATCACCTGTATCATCAGCTGGTTTAGTATACTTAGGTGAAATATCCAAATTTTCACCAGTTCCAATCTTTATTTCATACCTAAATACTTCAAGCTCCCCGGGTACTATCCCTTTCAAATAAGCAGTTCCATTACTAACACCAATAATCTGATTATTTTCATATTTTACGACTTTAGGATTACTACTTTCAATCTTTACATCATAAATTGTTGGATTAATTAATTTTATTGTTTTATTTTCTGATATTTTTAATGTAGAAGTCTTGCTATCATCAAATCCTTCTAACTTAATTGTTTTTAAATCAGTATTTGTATTAGTAATTAATCCAGCTTTACTATCAGTCAACTCTACTTTACCAATTTGAACAGCTTTAAGAAAATTAACTTCATCACTGCCTTTTACTGTTTTTGTTTGATCAGCATTTTCATTATTCTTTATTTCTATTTTTAAATATTTGTTCTTCCCATCTAAAATATTCTTAGGCATAAGATCAAATGTACCCCAAAAAGCTGAATCACTAGTTTTAGCGCTGGTAATAGTATAGTCTACTGCTTCCCAGCTGCTTAAGTCATTAGACTGATAAATATTTACGAGATAACGCAGATTTCTTAAATAACTATGCATTCTAACTTTAAAATCTGTTAGATTATCTAATTGATAAACCAAATATTGCGCACTATCTTCTGTCCTAATCAAGCGACTTGAATCACCAAAAAAATTATTTGGCTCATCAATGACTGTTTGCCACCCGTCACTATGATTTAAGACTTTAGAAAAATCATCTAGTTCGTCTACTTGATTTGTTTCCCGAACTGACGGTGCAGTATTGGCCCATAGGGGCATTACGTTAGACTGCAGCAATGATGCACTCAACAATAAAGCTATCGCATGTTTATGCATTCCCTTCATATTACCTTTCCTCCATATCCTTTTTATTTGCTCTCCATAATCTTATTTTTAATCAATCGATCAATAATGTAAACCCTTACATAAACAATTGGAATAGCTTTTCAAAATATAATATTTTTAATTCACTTAAAATGAAATAGCATTTCATAAAAATGAAAGCAAACCAAATTTGGTTTGCTTATCACTACTATCCTTTTTTCTTCATGCCATAGATAAATGCCGTAGCAAGTAATCCAGAAATCATAAATCCAGCAGCCTTTAAATCATCACCTGTCTTGATTGCTACCTCATTTTTGTTTTCATTATCTTGTTTAGAATCGTTTTGATCAACTAATTCCTTTTTAGCATCTTCAATATCAATAGTTGAGAGCATCACCACACCACCAGATGGTAAAGAAACTTCATATCCTTCTTCAAGATTGACATTTTCAAGTACCTTACTAGCGACCGGATAACCATTACTATCGACCTTACGATCATTATCAAAATAGTCATATTTGAATAATTTTAAGTTATTAGCATTAAGATTTTTAACATCAATGGTTACTTTTTTGGGACTGTTTGAATCGTTGACAATCATATATGTCATTTGACCATCTTTTTCCATCCCAACTGTTCGAAGACCATTTAATTCTTTATTTGCTGTTGAACCAATGATCTTGCTATTACGTGGGAATAAATTTGCCATTAATGACCAAGTATAAAAGAATGGTCGTATCTCTTCTTCTTCTGGTTGATTAAAAACTCGTCCAGCAACAGAATTCCAAAATCCCCACTGTTTTAAAGAACGAATATCTGTAATGGGAAATCCATTTTGCTGATCATGCATAGCATCATCTAAATCCCAAATTGCTAAACCAGAAAAACCACCACGCATAACTTGACTTGCGGCATCAGCCATAATAACTCCATAACTAAATTCTTTAGTATATGGTTGTGAATCCCCATCACTTTTGCCAGTAACCATTCCGATTTCAGTCATATAAAAGTCTTTTCCCGTCACACAACTGCGTTGTTCCGCTACCATTTCTTCAATAGTACCATTTGTAATTTCATCAATTGTTGGATACATATGAGTATCATATAGCCCTATTTTAGCATCTAAATCTTGATTTGAATTAATCTCTTTTAACCAAGTATTATCACTATCCCATACAGTATCAGGTCCCGTAATTTTTATTTTTTCATTTAATCCATATTTATCTAATTCAGTATGAAGATAATTAATTCCTGTTTGCCATTTATCAAAATCACCGCAATATGACCAATCACTATTAGCTTCATTTACATAGTTAAAATATTTAATACATGTATAACCTTTTTGGTTAATTAAATAATCTAAAAATCCGCCAATAATGCTTGCCCAGCGTGGATCATCAACAGTAATTCCTTCGAATTCACCACCAAAACGACCTGGTGTCTCCCATTCACCTAAAACTACTTCAATATCTCTACTTTCTAAATAATCTAATTCTCTAATCAATGCCTGATTTGCCAAACTATCAAAATCATAAATAGGATTTCCCTCATCATCAAAACCTTCGCAATATGTATTAGCGTAGATCATGCATCTAACAAAAGCTGGATTTAAGAAATCTACCCGCTTAGTCACTGTTTGCCACTCTTCATCAGTTAAAGGGTGAACAACATAAGGATCCCATTGAACACCTAAACCTTTAAAATTATTAACTAAAACATCATTTCCATCAAAAGTCACATTAGTCGTTTGTAATTCACCAGTTCCTGCACCAGAACCAATTTTCTCTATCTTGATATTATCAAAATATAAAGTTTCTCCAGCCAAGCTGTCACAATGTTCATTGGGACCTAAATTAAACTGGATCTTAGCATTTTTTTGAGTCCCTAATAAATTATCAGCATTAATCTCAAACTCAAAATTATATGTTTGAACATCTTTTGTGAAATCAACCATTGTTTCTGGGTAATATTTTGTTGCGTAATCACCAGTATCCTCAACATCAAAGTAAATAGTCCCAGCTTTACTGCCTTTTAAATCATAAGATAAACGATAGATTCCATTATCTAAAAGAATATCTCCTTGAAACAATTGACAATCCCAATAATTACTGCCATTTGAGTTTGGAAAAGTTACTTCTAATTGTTGATTTACTGCATTGATCTTCAAATTTGAACCATTACTGTTATACGTATTCCAGCCATTTGTTGTATTTGTCTCAAAATCACCATTTACAACATATTCATCACCTAAATCATTAACTTCCTCTATACGAACATTTCTAATATTAATAGTCTCATCCTTGAAATTACTAATTCCATCTCCTTCATTTAATAAAAATACAATTGAAACATCATCATTATCTTTTTTTATAAAATTAAAACTGTACTCTTTACTCGTAGTAGTTAAATCAAAATTCTGTTTATCTAAATATTTGACATTATAATCTGCTGATTTTTCAATATCAATACCAATTGTTCCAGCTTTTGAAGCTTTAGCATCAAAAACTATTTTATAAATCTTATTTCCACTTAATACTAAATTCTCCTTTTTTAAAGATAAAGCCCACCAATAGTTTTCTTGATTAATACTAGTAACTTTAACCTTAAGATCATTTGGCTCACCTGACAATTTACCGCTCGCTCCATCTCCTTCATTTAAATACCAATCACCTGCTTTTTGGATTTCAATATCGCCAATTTCAATAATTGTAACATTAGAAAGCTTGATTATTTGATTACTAAAATCACTGATTCCATCGCCTTTAGCAAGATGATAAACTAAAGTGACAGCATCATCGTCTTTCTTTTCAAAATCAAATGTATATGTTTTCTTTTGATTACTAACAGCTATCATTTGACGATCTAAGTATTTTTTATTATAATCGCTTGTGCTTTCAATATCCAAACTAATATCTCCACTCATTGATGCCTCTACGTCAAATGATAACTGATATTTTTTATTTGCTGATAAGGCAATATTATCCTGCTTGAGTGTTAAGGACCACCAATAGTCATCACTATTGACCTTTTCAATCTGTACCTTTAAAGAATGATTATCACTCGACATCATTGCTAACGAACCATCACTTTGATTCATACTCCAATAATTAGTTCCTTGACTAAAATCACCATTTGATACCAAATTAGTTGCTTTTGCATAAGTCCCAACGATCAAAGTACTCAACAAAACCAACATACTTAATACCACTATACTAACCTGTTTAACTCTATGTACCATTGCTCTTCCCTCCATTTATTTCTATATTCAAATTTTAACAAGAAATAAACTTAAAACAATCTTCCAAAGTCATTTAGGTACTGCGTTTCAGCATTTCATATCTATGAAACGTATTTCTTGAAATGACTTTTCAGTACAAAAAAAGGATATGTTTCCATATCCTTAAAATTATTTTACATAGTGAGTATTTTCTAACATGACACCACAACCATTTGCTACACAGTTTAAAGCGTCATCAGCTACAAATACTGGTACCCCAAGCTCATTTTCTAATAAATGATCTAATCCTGTTAATAAAGCGCCTCCACCTGTTAAGAAGATACCACGTGACATAATATCAGCAGCTAATTCTGGAGGTGTTTGTTCTAAGACATGCTTAGTTTCTCTAACGATTGTTTGGCAAGTTTCACGTAATGCTAATTCTGTTTCATCAGCTGTAAGAGTGATTGTATGAGGTAATCCTGTAACTAAGTCACGTCCTCTAACTTCAAATGTTTCTTCGCTGATTCCTTTGATTGCAATTCCAATTTCCATTTTGATTTGTTCAGCAGTGCGATCACCAATCAATAACTTATATTTATCTTTAACAAATTTAATAATATCTTCATCCATTACATCACCAGCAACTTTTAAAGAACTGCTAGTAACAATATCACCTAATGATAATACTGCGATGTCAGTAGTTCCCCCACCGATATCGATTACCATATTTCCTGTTGGTTTAGAGATTTCAAGCCCTGCTCCAACTGCAGCTACTTTTGGTTCTTCTTCAATAAAAACACGTTTAGCCCCGCATCTTTCAGCCACATCTTTGATTGCACTTTTTTCAATTGATGTAATATTTGATGGACAACAAATTAAGATCGTTGGTCTTGAAAAAATCCCTTTCAAGTTTAATTTATTAATAAAATGAGTAATTAAGATTTCAGTAATTCTAAAATCAGCAATAACTCCATCTTTTAATGGACGGATTGCTTTTACTCTTCCTGGTGTTTTTCCTAACATATCTTTAGCTTCTTGACCCACAGCTAAAGGTTTTTTTGTTTCATCATCTATCGCTACTACAGAAGGTTCATTTACAACAATACCTTCACCTTTGACATAAATTAAAATATTTGCAGTACCTAAATCGATACCAATTTCTTTTGATAATGCCATCATTCGTCCTCCTTATTTTTTCTTAACTATTGTACCATGAATTTAGATATTTACAAGGCAAAAAACCAAATAGCGATAATTTTTTTAATTATCACTATTTGGTTGATTATACCGCTATTTTTGAGACCTCTTGATTAAAATATTTTTCGGGGTTTAATGCTTGATTGTCCTTCTCTAAAATAAAGTGTAAGTGGTTCTTTAATTCAGATTCATAGACGTTTTCACCACTAGTTCCAATCTTATCACCCTGTTTAATCACCGCATCTTTTTCAACATTTACTTCACTTAAAGATTGGTAAGTTGCAGAGACACCAGTTTCGTTAGTTACCGTTACAATCCAACCTAACAGTGCATCATTATCTTTCTTAGTTACTGTTCCCGAAAAGGCCGCAGTTACTTCAAAAGCTTTATTGTCTTTTGAAAAATCAATACCTAGATTAGGGCGATAAACACCTTCAAAATAAACTAATGCTTTTTCTAATTCTTCATCACTTAAACTTGAATCATAAAATTTTTTTACGATTTTAATGTCATCACCAACCGGCTTTACCATTTTTTCTGCTGGTGCTTGGGGATCCTCTTTGTCAGTATCTTTATCTTTATTATCTTCCACTTTTACAACCGCAGTGTCTTTAAGCGGACGATATTGATTTACGACTAACTGAATTACCCCTACTCCGACTAAAAATAACATCACTACCGTTGTAAAGACTAAAACCCGTCGATTTCTTTTCATAAATAGTTTCATTGTTTCACCTCATTTGTAGTGTTTCCACTAAAATCAGGTTTATACTAATTATTTACAATTTCAACATTTGTATAAAAATGATTTAAAATTTCTTTATAACTAGCTCCCTCGAGAGCCATTCCCTGAGCACCGTATTGACTCATCCCAACTCCATGACCGCTACCGAGCGTATTAAATGTATATTTACCATTTTCATATTTGATCGTAAAACAACTTGAAGCTAATCCAAGGATCTCGCGAACTTTGCGTCCGCTATAATTTTTTCCACCAACACTAAGGGTTCCAACACGTCCACTTTTTTTATACGCAATAATATTAAAGTCTAAGCTATCACAATTAAATTTTTCTTTTAGTTCTTGTTTAGTAAAAGTTTTTGACCGACTATTAGTTGGATCAATCGATAGATCCCAATGACAGTCAACACTTCGCAAATAAGGCAAAGCACTCGAATCAAAATAATCTTCTACATTTTCAGTATAGCCATTACTTGAAGAAAAAAACATTGCTGTAATATATTTTCCCTCATATTTCATTACTTCATCGTTAGTATCATTGATAGCCGCAACAATTTTTTGATGATACTCATCATACTTATCACCCCAGTTTTCCCGCATTTTATCCTCAGTCAAATAAACTTGACTATTAGTAGTATTATCAACGCTTAAATTGCGATTGTAAACAAAAGTCCGACTCGCGACAACTTGCGCTTTTAATGCTTCTGTTTCAAATTTTGCCGGCATTTCTCCTGCAACGACTCCTAAAAGATAATCATCTAAATCGATATAATTAACGTTATTATCAATTGTTACTGCTACTTGAACTGCTTTTTCCTCTTTTTCTTCTTTTTTTTCTTTAGTCTCTGTACCTTTGATTGTTTCATCTTTTTTTACCCCAACATTAATTGATAAAAAGATTACTGCAATTAAAAAAACGACTCCCAATTTAACACTTATCTCTTTCATATAATTACCTCACATAATTATATGGAAGAGATTTAAAAATATGTTAAAAATGAATCGTTGTAAATTCTAAAATAAAAGAACCTAATAAATATCCTAAACATAATGAAGCAATTAAAAAGAATAAATAAAATTCTCTTACCTTTGCTTTACGAATTACATTATCAAAATTAAAACAACTTAAAGACCACATTGACAGCATCACCGAAACTACATAAACAATCATTTTAATAACTTGATATGACATTATCCTTCACCTCGATCATGATTACCATTATTACAAACTCTGACATTTACACCGTGTTTAACTGGTGAAAAGATAAATCCTATAATTACACCACTTAAAAAGCCACAAAAAATCTTTAATTTTACATTCATATTATCACCTAACCTTGGATATAGTATACCATGATTTTTACAATCATGATATAATCAAATGTATCTATATAAGGAGGAAATAAAATGGAATATTATAATTTACCACAAACCAATTTAAAGGTTTCGAAAGTAGCGCTTGGTTGTATGCGCATCGCATCAAAAACTCCCGAAGAAGTTGAAAACCTGGTATTAGAATCATTAAAAGCTGGTATTAACTTCTTTGATCATGCTGATATTTATGGTGGTGGAAAATCAGAAGAATTATTCGGTAAAGTATTACAAAAACATCCTGAATTAAGAAAAGAAATGATTATTCAATCAAAATGCGGGATTCGCCCTGGAATTTGTTTTGATTTTTCTAAAGAGTATATTTTAGCAAGTGTCGATAGTATCTTATCAAGATTGCAGACAGATTACTTAGATATTTTATTACTACATCGTCCAGATGCCCTAATGGACCCTCAAGAAGTTAGTGAAGCTTTCGATGAATTATATCAAGCAGGAAAAGTAAGATATTTTGGTGTTTCAAACCAAAATCCCGGTCAGATCGAGTTACTAAAAAAATATTGTAAACAGCCAATCATTATTAATCAATTACAATTTGGTCCGGCACACGCTCAAATGATCGATAGCGGTATCTATGCCAATATGGATGAAGGAATTGACCATGATGGCGATATTTTAAACTACTGCCGATTAAATGACATTACGATTCAGCCATGGTCAACGATACGATCTTCATTAAGCGAAGATACTTTTATTGATAACCCTAAATATCCTAAACTAAACGAACAGCTAGATAAACTTGCTGATAAGTATAACGTTTCAAAGGTAGCAATTGTAACAGCCTGGATCTTGCGTCACCCGGCACAGATGCAGCCAATTGCCGGAACAACTAGTATAAAAAATATGCTTGATACTATTAAAGGAGTTGAGGTTAAATTAACTCGTGAAGAATGGTATGCTATTTATACTGCAGAGGATAAACCTTTACCATAATGGATTTACGATTAAGACCTTACCAGCTAAGTGATCAATCTGCCTTAGCCGCTTTGGCAAACAACCCTCAAGTTTCTGCAAACTTAAAAGATATTTTTCCTTATCCTTATACACCACAAGACGCTCAAAATTATTTAAACTTTATTACTCAAAACAGTAATAATAACCTAATCGAATATGCTATTATTGTCGACGGATTATTCGCAGGAGCAATTTCTATTACTTTTGGTGAAGACATTTATAGCCACCTAGCTGAAATTGGTTATTGGCTTGGAGAGCCTTATTGGCATCAAGGTATAATGAAAAAAGCAGTAAAAATGATTATTAAATATATATTTGATAATTACGATACTAAGATTATTAAAGCAGAGATTTTCAGTCGTAATATCGGCAGTAGAAAAGTTCTGCTTGCAAATAATTTCGAATACCTCGTAACATTAAAAAAACACGCTTACAAACGTGGTGAATTTTTAGACCTCGAGCTTTTTGAATTAACACGTGATAAATATCAAGATAATCAATTGTAACAGATTGGTTATCTTTTTTATTTTTGTGCATATATTAAAGCAGGTGATAAAATGGATAATACCGTAATTAAAAATTTAATTTATAATCAGCTTTTTGCTGCAGCAAATTATGATCTGATTGCAACAATCGCTCCCGATGATCCAACTAAAACACGTATTTTGAATTTTTCCGCCGATTGTAAAAATAATGCCAATATGCTCGATCGTATTTATCAAGAAGAAAATACTTCCAGCTATCATCCAATTGTTCAAAAACCACAATTTCATGGCAGTTTTATTGAATCTATTCATTGGATGTTAAATTATGAAGGAGACTCATTTAGATTATTCCATATTAATTCATTCTATGATGTCTACACAACAGCCCAACGGCAACTATTGACATATATTGCAGGAATTTTAAATGATCACGCTATCGGCTTGACTCACATATCACTAACAAAATAATGTTAGTGATATTTTTAATTTAAACTGTATTATCTATTGTAATACAGTTATCTCTGTGCTATTATCTAACTGTACTATAAACAATGATACAGTTAGGAGAAATATATGAATATATTAAGTGTAAAAAATTTGTCTAAAATATATGGAGATGAAAATAACCATGTCATTGCCCTTGATAATGTCTCTTTTGATGTTGAAATAGGTGAATTCATCGCTATTATTGGTGCTAGTGGCAGTGGAAAAAGTACCCTATTGCATCAAATCGGTGGTGTTGATCATCCAAGCAGCGGTAAAGTAATTATTAATAATACTGATATTTATACACTCAACGAAAATGATTTAGCTATTTTTAGGCGTAATGAGATTGGCTTAATTTATCAGTTTTATAATTTGATTCCCGTTTTAAATGTTAAAGAAAACATAACCCTTCCCTTGCAGTTAGCACACCAAAAAGTTGATCAGAAACGATTTAATACCCTTATCGAACAACTTGGCTTAAGCAATCGTCTCAATCATTTGCCCAATCAACTATCCGGCGGTCAACAACAAAGAGTTTCAATCGCTCGGGCTTTAATTAATCAACCTTCATTAGTTCTTGCTGACGAGCCAACCGGCAATCTAGATAGTAAAAACAGTGATGAAATCATACGTCTTTTAAAAGAAGCAAATGAAAAATATCATCAAACAATCATTATTATTACACATGATAATAATATCGCTAAACTTGCCAACCGAGTAATCACTATCAAAGATGGCAAAATAATCAGTGATTTAAAGCGAGGTGGCTAAGATGCATATTATTAATAAACTTACTCTAAAACAATTATTAGCCAACAAAAAAAGAACCGTTGTAACCATTGTCGGAATCATCATATCAGTCGCAATGTTTACCGCAGTAACTACATTCGTAACCTCATTTATGGAAATGATGCGCCTTGAGGTATCTAGTTATGATGGAAGCTGGCATGTTGCTTATGATAACCTCACCTCACAACAGATCGACAGCTTAAAAAATGATGATGCATATCAAAATAGTGTCTTGTTCCAAAAAATTGATACTTTATTAATTGATGAAAACAATCCTATTTTCATTGAACTAAATCAATTAGACAATTACTCTAAAGAAATAAAACTACTGAAAGGAAACTATCCAGCAAATAGTAATGAAATCATTATTTCAAAGTATTATCAAACTCAAAATGGTGTAAAGGTCGGTGACGAAATTACTGTTAAAACTGGAGCAACACAAATTTCTGATAAATTTATTGAAACCGAACAACTAGAATCTACTGCTGCCCTACCAGTCAAAACATTTAAAGTTGTCGGTATTTATCAATCTACTTACCTCGATCAAGCATCGTATTATAATTCCTTTTATACCGCTAACAGCAGTAGCATTATAAGCAGCAAAATGTATTTAACCCTTGATCATGTCGACAATGATATTTTTGATAACGGCTCAAATACCGCACAATCATTAGGAATAAACAGTGGAGATATTAGTTATCATCAAAATCTTCTTTATTATTACGGAATCAGTAATAATGATGGTTTTAACCAAGCAATGATGACAGCCGTTGGCATTGTTGTTGTCATTATCATGATTGGTTCTGTTGGTTTGATTTATAATGCTTTTGCAATTTCCTTAAATGAACGCAGTCGTTATCTTGGAACTTTATCAAGTATCGGAGCAACAAAACGACAAAAAAAACAATCTGTTTATTTTGAAGGCTTAGTAGTTGGCATTATTGCTATTATATTAGGTGTGATAGCAGGAGTTGGAGGAATGGCTGTTACCTTTAAAGTCATCAATCCAATCTTAGCTAATCTTGGACAAGAAATCGGATTTCCTTTAGCAATTTCATTTAAAGGTATCTTGATAGCTGTTATTTGCGCAATTATCACAATTTTTATCTCCAGTATTATCCCAGCTTATCACGCTAGTAAGATTTCGCCGATTGCAGCAATCACTAATCAACAAGATACTAAAATCAAGGTGCGAAATATTAAAACAAGTTTCCTTACTCGCCGAATATTTGGCTTTGAAGGTGATTTAGCGATGAAAAATATTAAGCGTAATAAAAACCGTTATCGAATCACCCTATTTTCATTAATCATTAGTTCTATCCTCTTTTTAACCGCTTCTGGATTTACTTATTATCTTAAAGAATCATATGATATGACTTCAATCAATATCAACTATGATGGCTATATTAATATCAATTCACAAAATCAAGAACTGATTAACGAATTAGCCCATCTAAAAAATACGACTCAAATTGCTGTTGCTAAAGAAACATCATTAAATTTAGAAACTAGTTTAGATAATATTAATCCTGAATTATTATCATTTCTAACAGAAAATGAACAAAACTATGGAAATACTTATTTCCTTGATCTTAATTTAGTTACTTATAATCAAGAATATTTAGATAGTATCCCTAATTTAAATAAAGAACTTCAAAATCAAATTCTAATCAACAAAGAAAATAATATTAAATTAAATCGGAAGTATAAGCAAACTGATATCTTAAAAGAAAATCTTGATCACTTAATCGGAACTACATTTAATAACAATGGTGATGAAATTGAAATTACTTTAAATAAAATTAAATATACTAATCAGTATTTACTTGGGCAAACTCCTCACGAAACTCACTACTCACTAAATCTTTTAGTCAGCAATGATACTTTTAACCAATTAATTAATCAATATCAATTAAACTCAAATAATACTAATATTTATTATACGAGTAATAATAATGAAGCAGTTTTAAAAGAAATCAAAGAAATTACCGATAATTATCCTGAAGAATCACTATACAGCTTTAACCTAAGTGAAGATATCAAGCAGGCAAACCAGCTTATTTTAATCATTAACATCTTCACATATGGCTTTATCATTTTAATCGGTTTAATCAGTATCGCAAACATCATCAATACGATTTCTACTAGTATGGCATTAAGAACAAAAGAATTTTCAATGTTAAAATCTATCGGAATGACACCAAGAGCATTTAATAAGATGATTTATTTTGAAAGTCTATTCTATGGCATTAAAACTCTAATTTACAGTTTGCCTCTAGGCTTTATCATCATGTACTTTTTATATGAAAATCTAGCTGCAATATTTGAGCGGTCATTCAGTGTTCCAATCAATAGTTTTATCATTATAACTATTGCAATTTTTGTAATTGTTTTTACCACCCTTGCTTTCAGCAGTCAAAAAATTAAGAAATTAAATATCATTGACGGTTTAAAAAATGATAATAACTAATTAATTGTTAAAAGAACCTAGTTCAATTTTATGTTAGGTTCTTTTTCTTTTATCAGTTATTTTTTAAACAAAATAAAAATCCAAGATAAATATCCTGGACTAACTTACAAATGGTGACCTGTACGGGATTCGAACCCGTGAATGCATGCGTGAAAGGCATGTGAGTTAACCGTTTCTCCAACAGGCCATGGCGCTTGAAGTAGGACTCGAACCTACGACCGATCGGTTAACAGCCGATTGCTCTACCAACTGAGCTATTCAAGCAACTTAGTGCCCTAATATAATATCATTATCCCTAGAATGATGCAACCCTTTTTATGAAAAAAATTTATTTTTTTATCAAAAAAGAAAAAAGTAGTAAAAATTCTACTTTTGACTAAGATATTTAGCATACATATTCTCTTCATTCATTTCATCAATCGAAATACCTTCCATCTTCATCTCTACCAGACTATCTTTTGTAGTCCTAGTATATTTAAGAACAATTCCAGTTTGTTTATCGACCAACATAGAAAAAGTGCTATCACTATTATAGAGACTATCATTTATTTTCCCCTCTACTCTATAAGTATCTCGATTAAGATATTTTTCTTCTCCCTTTATTTCATAATTATTATAAGCAGTACCTATTTGTCTGAGTGCAATATCTTCAGGTAATAAATATGGTGCTACATCGCCAAACAAATCATTAGCTACTCGACTAATATCCATATTTTCAACCCTTTCCTCAAGTGTCAAATCTTTATATTTAAATAAGCTATCATCTTTACTTACATCCTCAACTGTCATCATTTGCTTATTGATTAATTCATCTAAGTTATTATTTAGACTCACTAAATCTCCAACAAAAAAATACATTCTTTCACTATCTCTAAAAGTTACTTGGCTTTCTTCATTTTTTGAAGGAACTAAATAAATATATGACTGATATTCTGGAACATTAACTTGAAAAATATACTTGCTTTCACTTTTTTGTCCTTGATAGCTTAACGTTGAAAGCATTGTTCCACTAATTAAATTATAATGATCCACACTATTAGCCATCAACATTAATAAATCATGCTTACCCTGATCATTATTCGCAAATATTTTATCGTTTTTATCAATTTCTCTTTTGCCATTTAGTTCTGCAATATTAATCGTTGTATCTCCTACTTCCTTTGTTACCTCTTCCCTACAGCCACTAATAACAAACATCATTGCCATCAATACTAGCACATATTTAGTCTTCATCACCATTCATCCTTTTTATTTTTATTTAATCATAACAATTATTAGAATTATGTAGAATTAATATTCCCAACAACGATTCTTTACATACATATTTCAAGCAATATGTTATGATTAAATCAGAAGGTGATAAAATGAAATATCAACCATTAGAATCTAAAAGCGCCTTAAATAAAGTTAGTGGGCGATTTCCCTTTAAGTGGGATTTAAATATCTATCGCGGCTGTCAACATGGTTGTATTTATTGTTATGCTATTTACAGTCATAAATACCTTGACAACAATGATTATTTTGGCACGATCTATTATAAAGAGAATATTTTATCTTGTTTAGAAAAAGAATTATCATCACCTAAATGGAAACACGAATTAGTTAATATTGGGGGGGTTTGTGATAGTTATCAGCCTTTAGAAGAACAATTACAAATAATGCCAGAAATTTTAAAATTAATGATTAAGTATAAAACACCTATTATTATTTCTACCAAATCATCATTAATCCTTCGTGATATTGAACTAATCAATGAATTATCAAAAATAACCTATGTTAATATTGCTTGTACTATTATTACTGTTGATGATGACTTACGTAAAATCATCGAACCAGGAAGTTCACCTATTATTGAACGATTTAAAGTAATTGACCAAATCAAAAAGGAAACTAAAGCTCATGCTGGTATTCACATTATGCCAATTATCCCTTATCTCACTGATCAACCCGGAAATTTAAATGGATTATATAAAATGGCAAAAAAAGTAAACGCTGATTATGTGTTACCCGGTACTCTCTATTTACGAGGGCAAACTAAACCCTATTTCCTTAATTGTATAAAAAAATATAATTATGATTTATATCAAAAAATTGCTTCTCTATATTATCAAAAAAATGCTTTAAAAACTTATAAACCTAAAATCTATCAAACGATCTCAGAGCTACGAAAAATATATGACCTTCCCGCCCAAGCAAAAAGAAGTCCTAAAGATCAAAATCTTTAGGACTATTTATTATATCAGCTAGTTCTTTTACTAATTCATGTTCTCTTTATGCTGAATAATTATAACAATTTTCATCATTATAAGAAAAACATTGCTAAATTAATTTATTTTTTCCCAAAATAGCTTTACATTATTTCAAAACTATGTTATTTTTATATGGCACTGTTAAGTGTCTATGACCCGCTAGCTCAGCCGGTAGAGCATCTGACTTTTAATCAGAGGGTCAGGCGTTCGAATCGCCTGCGGGTCACCATTTGAAACACTAAGATGAACTTTTGTTCATCTTTTTTTATGGTTAATTCCAATTTAAAGAATCAATGAACTTATAAATGAATAAATAGAATATATAATCTACTTCTTCACATATTCTTCATGTAATTAAAAAATCAATCTATAATTAAATGTTTGAATTTATAAAATCGATTACAACTTTATATTACATTTATTAATTTTCTGCTTTCTTTTAAAATATGATAAAACGAAAAAGCGACAAATTGAATACAGTTTATCGCTTCATATATAGACATTCATAACTTTTCTAAATAATCAGATAAAGTTATTGAAATAAAATTATGGTGCCGGCAACTGGAATCTGTATTTTGTTTAAAGCTATCTAATACCCAATACCCATTCAATAATTTAAATTGCTAGTTAGTATTATTCTTTATGACGTCTATAGAAAAACTATAAATACACCTATTACAATGGAAATTATAGCATACATTTTAGTGTCTTGCAATATCCATCTAGAATTATATAATTTTCTTTATTTTCTCTATCATAATTATATCTTTTTCTTCAAGATTTTTCAATTGATTTATTTTCTCTTTCTATAGTTAAAAAATCGGAGGAGGAATTTCAAACCTGATTTTGGTGATAAAAAATTATCGAAAAAAGTTTTTTCCTCTATGATTGGCTTAAATAAAGGAGGATAGAACTTTTTTATTTGTTGTCCTCCGTTATTTTAACTATAGAAAATTTTAAAAACATTGATATTATCTAACCAAGCCAGAACTATTTATTAATCATCTTATCCCTTCCTTATTCTGCAATATTATATCATTTACATACATGACTTATTGCATCATATAAAGCATCTATTTCTTTAGGAGTTAAAACAAATATTCCTTTATTTTTCCAAAGATTAAACGAATAATAATCTACATTTGCTAAAGCACATATCCTGCTCATATGAAAATATTTTGATTTTTTCAACAGCTCTCTTTTAGCTGACTCAAATCCACTGTCTTCAAAAGTATATTTCCTCTTTTTACCGTTCTCTTTTATAATAACTTCTGGATATTCAAATTCATTATTATCCATAAACTCGTCAAGCTGATCTTGATTATTAACTCTTGTTATTAATTTATCGTTTAGATCATAAATCTCAATCATTATTTTATCCCCCAAAAAATAATTTTTTTAACAGCAGTATGGTATTTATGATATTGGAAAAGCACTCTTACACAAGATATTTCCTTTTGAATACTCTGAATTTTCCATAAAAGAATTGAATTCATCATTAGAAATCTGTTCGTCTTTTTCGATTTTTTCAATAATCGGTCTGCACTCTTCTATCATTAGTTTTATATGACCAACCGCCTTGTCATTTCCTCTACTTAATTTTATAAGATAATCATACAGTTTGTCATATAAATCATCATTCATAAACCGACTAAAATACTGACAGTTTTTCACGTCTATAATATTTATTAAGTTTCTTGCTATAATTTCTCTGTCTCTCACAATAATCACCGTTTAATATTATCGCATATATTTTAATAATATCAACAGCTCTTTAATCATTAGCCGTACTGTTTTTTTTGATATTTTTATTTTTATAAATTTGAATAAATATTGTTTTTGCTATCAGTAAGCGAAAAACTTTAACAACCTTAATACAAACTAACCTAGATCAGTTGCTAAAAATTTTTAACAAAATATTTATTATTAATATAGTCAAAGCTATTTTAAATATAGAATTAAAATAGGACACATTATAATATAAATAATAGCATATTCAAAACTATATCACATCCAAAATCTAAAAAATGACAAACTATACCTTTTCTCTGATTCACTTTTATACACCTCATGCCCTTATACCGAACCCTGGTTAGATAATTATCAATATGATTGTTTATCTAAAAATCATTGTGGAGATGGAGCCTACGTTAAAATCAAAAGTAAACATGCATATATTTTCTTTATGTGGTATAGTGTATCTAAAATTATCGTTGCTTTTAACATCTATATGAAGCGTGATATTTTTAGTGCTATACAAACATTCTATTCAGTTATCAGAAAGTTTAAAGCTACTCCAGAAGGTTTTAATATAGTTGTAGATGGAAATCCTATCTACAAAGCTGTCTAACAGTATTTCCAACTTAATGGAATAATGGAATTAACTTCTATATTCATCAAGTTATTGGTTTGAAGAACAAAGATGAAATATCAAAGAAGCATAGTCCTATCAAATAGAAAGACTTAATAGAACATTTGAATTCCCTTACTATGTAAAAAATGGATTCTATACAGTAGATAAAGCGAATTAATTCATGCATCTATTCACTACATATTTTAACTTCTTGAGAAATCATAAATCACTGGGTTATAAACCACCCATCATGTTAGATCATTCAAAGGTAAATATAATATGCCTAAGAGATGGATATGATTATGATATTGAACAAGATATGCAGTTCTAGTTTTCATACTTGTTTGACACCACCATAAAAATCAATATAATAAATCTAAAACGTTTTCTGATTAATTATCTGATTAAAATCTATCACTTCTTGTATTTTGTGTATTATTTTTCTAATTATCATTTGTGCTTTTTTCATTATAATTGATATCCGTAATTTCATTATATCACGAAGGTTTTGCATCACAACTCTGCTAAAGCCTTTTCACCCTATATCATCTGGAGTGGAATATTGTATATAAATAAAAAACGGTTGTCATAAGAGACATACCGCTTCATTCTACCATATACTATTCTAATTTTTCTCCATTAGTTTTGATAAGCTCTGCATACCATTCAAAAGATTTCTTCTTATATCTTTTTAAAGATCCTTTTCCCGCATCATCACAGTCTATAAAAATAAATCCATATCTTTTTTTAAATTCTCCAGTTCCCAATGATACAAAGTCAAACGCAGACCATGATAAGTACCCAAGAATATCAACTCCATCATTAATTGCATATTGAACTTGCTGAATATGTTTCTTTAAATATTCAATACGATAATTATCATTCACTGTATAATTATTATTTTCGTCTTTTATAAGCTTTTCAGTAGCACCGATTCCATTTTCTACAATCAATAAGGGAATATTGTATCTTTCATAGAAACTGTTTAATATAAGTCTTAACCCTAATGGATCTATAGGGAAATTCCATTCTGTTTTTTCTACATAAGGGTTTACCATTCCTCTAAATCCATGCCCACAATTCTTATCATCACTTTTTGTTGCTGAAAGTGTATTAGATCCATAATATGAAAAAGATAAAAAATCCACTCGATATTTTTGCAATAGTCTTAAATCTTCTTCTTTAATATTTAATCGAATATTATTTTCTTTAAAAAACTTATTTGCATAGTATGGATATTTTCCTTTAATGGTTACATCTGTGCATAGATATCCCTGCATTTGAGTTTGCTGAAAAGCATAAAAAACATCTTTTGGATCACATGTATATGGATAATATAGATACGCAGCTACCATAGTTCCAAATCTAAAACTGGGATTAATCATTTTCCCTAATTTTATGATTTTTGCTCCTGCAACAAATAAATGATGTAAAGCTTGATACCTCAACTGTATATCATCAATTTGTGTTGGAAATTCGAAAGTTCCTTTGTTACATATACCTGCATGATGCCAATTACCAGTTGGTTTAGTCATAATATTTATTTCATTAAACAATAGCCAATACGTCACCAACCCATCATAACGCTTAAATATCGTTTTACAATATTTAATAAAATAATCAATCATTTTTCGATTTGCCCAACCATTATATCTTTTTGTTAATTCAACAGGCATGTCATTATGGCAAATTGTAACTAATGGTTCAATATTGTATTTTTTTAACTCCTTAAATACATTTTCATAAAAACGCAGTCCTAATTCATTAGGTTCTTCTTCATCACCAGTAGGAAATATTCTTGTACAATTAATAGATAATCTAAACATCTTGAATCCCATTTGCGCACATAAGGCAATGTCTTCTTTATATCGATGGTAAAAATCAACTCCAGTATGTGAAGGATATTGATAGTTATTCATATCAATATCCAGTGTAATTTTTCTTGGTTCAGTCATGCTGCCTTTTGTTAAACAATCAGCAATACTGATGCCTTTTCCATCTATATTCCATGCGCCTTCACATTGATTAGCAGCTGTTGAAGCCCCCCAGTAAAAATCATTTGGAAATCTATTCATTATTCATTTCTCCTTCTTCTATATCTGATTGTTTAGTAATGATCATTCCAACAACAAATGTAACAACACCGCCAATAATCATAGCAATTACCTCATGAACAAGATTCATTGGATTTTCTCCAACAAATACAGTTAATCCAAACAGTCCTGAACCACCATAAGCATATCTTGCCACACCCATAAATCCAGCGTATAGGCCACCAAAGAATCCTCCAACACAGGCAGCATATAAAGGCTTTTTATATTTTAAATTTATTCCAAATAGGGCTGGTTCAGTAATACCAGCAAAAATTGCTGATACAGAGCATCCAATAGCTGTCTCTCTTAGGTTCATATCTTTTGTTTTAATTGCCACAACTAAGGCTGCTATACCCTGATTAAAATTACGAATAAACGCTGCTGCACCAACAAATATATCTTTACCAGTGGTAGCAATTGCGTTTGTAGAATAAGTAGATAAACATGCATGCATTCCAGTCATTACTAAAAACGGTGAAAAAGCGGCAAATAATGCTGGACCGAGCGGACCAAACATATCATATATCCACTTAACTCCCACACCAAGATAAACACCTAAATAATTACCTATTGGTGCAAGAAAGCATAGCATGATTGGCGACATAATAATAATTTCTAAAGTTGGCACAAAAATACTTTTGATACAATTAGGAATATATTTTTTTAATAACCATTCTAAACGACTGGCAACTACAATCGTTAAAAAAATTGGAAAAATTGTAGAGCTATATGAGTAAGCAGGGATACTCAAGTTAAAAATAGAACCAGAATCGTTGTTTGTTACCATTGTTATTAAGGTTGGGTGAATCAAAATCCCACCTAGAAACATACCAACAGCAGGATTCATCTTAAATCTTTTCGAACATGTATATCCTAAGGCAACTGGTAAGAAATATAAAGATGCATCAGCAATAAACGTAAAAGTAATGATTGTTGGATCACTTGCCGTTACTAATTTAAAGTAAATCAGTGCTGATAAAAAAGATTTTATCATTCCTCCAGCAATTAACATCGGAATTAATGGAACAATACATGCTGACATTGCTGTTAATATTCTGTTTAATGATATTTTCTTTTTATGGCTATCTTCTTCGAGATTAATATTTAATTTATTCTGTACATCAATATCATTGACTTTACAAATTTCTTTGTAAACATCATCAACAGTAGATCCAATAACAATCTGTAATTGATTTCCAGTCCACTGTGAACCTAAGACGCCCTCTATATTTTCAATCTCTTTTAGTTTTACCACACTTTTATCTTTTAGATTAAATCTAAGTCGTGTCATACAGTGAGTAAATAAGGAAATATTTTCTTTTCCACCAACTAAATCAACAATTGAATTGATAAGTAATGTATATTTATTTTTTTTTGCCATAATTTTCTCCTTCATTTTTATAATTTTATATACAAAACAATAAATGCGCGCTAATTTATTGGATTTGCTAAAAATAAAACCTCAATACAAAAACACTCTCATGTTTTTGTATTGAGGTAATGCCCTAACGGTTACAATCCTCTCTTATACACAATCTATTAATATGTAGCATTATATATAATAATTCCTCTTGGGAACAATCCCAATTAAGTTTAACCTTTAAATACTCCTTAATATGAACAATGCAATTATATGTTTCTATAAATTCATTTTTCATAGAATTAAACAACCTTTGATTTTGGGAAGTAATTGTAATTTTCTCGTTTTTTCTTTTCAACAAATAGAACATATGTGAAACAAAGCGTGAATAATTAAATCCATCTTTATCTATTTTCAATGAAAAATCTTCTTCAATAATTTTTGTTATTTCCTTAATAATTACTTCATCACTCGACTCAGATTCAAAATTTTGGGTTGGGTTTTCCGCATTAATAAAATGTATTGCTATTCCAACTGCTTCATCTTTTGGTAATTGAATGTTTTTTATTTTATTAATAAAAGCAACTGCCTTTTTACCA
>OHAS01000860.1_pt1 | contig 25522 bp, 18 predicted proteins | sample 1577131 | NCBI WGS metagenome assembly OHAS01 (sample SAMEA3541566, study PRJEB24748) | human gut metagenome | biome: human gut; feature: human-associated habitat; material: faeces | place: China | collected 2012 | reverse complement strand
TAACGAGAATTATTTTTCCGGTCTGGCACCGTATCTGGAGAGCATTTCCGAAGCATCCGATTTTTAAGCAGGAGCGACTCGGCATCAACGGAAAGCCGTTTATGATTTATAAATTCAGATCAATGCGCCTTGATGCGGAGGAAAACGGCCCGCAGTGGGCAGACGAGCAGGATCCAAGATGTACGCACTTTGGCCAGATCCTTCGACGCACCCGGCTGGACGAGCTCCCCCAGCTCTATAATATTCTACGCGGTGATATGAGTTTTGTTGGCCCACGGCCTGAACGGGCTTATTTCTACAGGGAATTTGAGCAATACATTCCGGGGTTCTCTAACCGCCTGCTGGTTATGCCGGGACTGACTGGATATGCACAGGTGAACGGTGGGTACTCGCTGAAGCCGGAAGAAAAAATCATCTACGATATGGAATACATTGAGAGCCAATCTATCACCCTCGATATCAGATGTCTCCTAAAGACTGTACATATCGTTTTTTCTCATGAAGGAGCCCGGTGATATTGCGCGTTAAAGTTCTTAACCCGTAATAAAGAACAAGTAAGAGAGATTGTGAAAAAATGAAACGTGACGTTCTTTTCCTCTGCCAGTTTTTCTATCCGGAATACAATTCCTCCGCAACACTTCCCTTTGATACTGCCAGATATTTGGCGCAAAGTGGATATTCCGTTGATGCCCTATGCGGCTATCCAAGAGAATATAACACCAGCGGCGAAGTTTCGGCCAGAGAAATGAAGGATGGCGTTTCGATTCATCGGCTTCATTACATACAGTTCAGCCGACGCAGTAAGCTCGGCAGACTGATTAACTATTTTTCTTTTACACTTTCGGTACTGCTTCATATTTTTGAAATTAAGAACTACAAGACGGTCATTGTCTATTCGAACCCCCCAGTACTTCCTATCGCTGCAATTTGGGCAAATAGACTCTTTAACACGAAAATCATCTTTGTGTCCTACGATGTTTATCCAGAAGTTGCCTACGCCTCCGGCAGTCTGTCCCCCGGCGGGGTGATTACCCGGGTGATGCAGGGTATCAACCGGTCGCTGTTCAAGCGTGCCGATGCCGTTGTCGCCCTGACGGACGAGATGCGGGAGTTCCTGCTGCGGAACCGGCCGGAGCTGTCGGAGGACAGGGTGGTGACGATCGCCAACTGGGCCCACGAGGCCCCGTCGGAGGGGGCAGCTGACGCCCGCCGGAAGCTGGGATATGCTGAGGACGACTTTGTTGTGTCCTATTTCGGCAATCTGGGCGTGTGTCAGGACGAAACGGCACTAATTCAGGCCATGGAGCTGCTGAAAGACCGGCCGCACATCAAATTTATGGTGGCCGGGCACGGAAGCAAGCTGCCTCTCATCCGACAGGCGGCAGAGCATCTGCCCAATGTCCGGATCTGCGGCTTTCTTACCGGAGCCGCCTTCGGCCAGGCCGTTGCAGCCAGCTCCTGCGGCATCGTCAGCCTGGAGCGCGGCCTGATGGGCATGTGCGCTCCCAGCAAGTACTACAGCTATCTGCAGGGCGGTCTGCCTGTTCTGACCGTGGCGGAAAAGGAGTCTTATCTGGCAGAGGAATCCGTGCGCCAGGCGGTCGGATTGTTTTCGGAGACAGGAGACGGCGCGCAGCTTGCACAGAATATCCTGTCGCTGTACCAGAGCCCGGAAATGTGCGGAAAAATGTCGAAAAACGCGCTGATGCTGTATACCGGGAGGTATGCAAAAAGTGTCGGTCTGGCCAGGTATGCCGCCTTGTTTGAGGACATATTCCCCTCGGCCAACTGAGGAGCCGGCCTTTTATGGGCCCGCTGGAAGCCGGTGCACACCGCAACTCAGGCCTTTTTTCCCCGGATGACACGCCATCCGGGGAGACTGGATAAAAAATTTGTGAGGAAGATTGTTATGGCAAAACCCAGGCGTCGTTCGCGATTTCTGACGGTGCTTCTTTGCCTGTGCCTGTTGGCGAACCTTGTTCCCATACAGGCTATGGCTGCCGGAGCAGGCAGAAACAGCGAGCGGCCAACTGCATCCGGTGCCGACGGCACACAGATTGGGAAGGGCAGCTCCATCGATGGGACGAGCTACCATGTGACCTCTCTTAAGAACTATACGATCGCGCCGGATATCACCGAGAAGGTCATTATCACCAACAATGACGCGGGCAATTCCCAGACGGTGGCCAACGTCATGGAGGTCAACACCGCCGGAGGCCGGGCCAAAATCGTGGCCGGTTACGGCAACCGCAACCCCAAGGAGCAGGGCTGGACTCTGAAAACCACCACGGACCAGGCTCATGTCTATGAAAAGGAGTCCGGCCTGAACGTGGTGGGCGGCGTCAACGCCTCCTGGTTCAACATCAACACCGGCGAGCCCTCCGGCTATCTGGTGATGAACGGCGTGGTGCATCACGACAACTCCAGCCGGGCGTTTATCGCCGCCTTTGACGACGGCTCCGTGAACGTGTTCCGGGAGGGCACCACCCTGGCCCAGGCCGAGGCGGATCAGAGCGCCAAGCAGGGCAAGACCGTGAAGATCCTGGAGGCCGTGGACGCCCTGGTGGCCATGGTCTGGGACGGTAAGGTGGTCATCACCGAGTCCGGCAACAGCGGCTACTATCCCCGCACCTGCGTGGGCATCAAGGCCGACGGCACCGTGGTGCTGTTCCAGGCCGACGGCACCATGGCCCCCCGTTCCGTGGGCTATACCGCGGCCGAGGAGGCCCAGATGATGGTGGCCCTGGGCTGCGTGGCGGCCATCCAGCTGGACGAGGGCGGCTCCTCCACCTACATCTCCCAGCGGGAGGGTGAGCAGGATGTGACCATGCGCAACACCCCGGCAGGCGGCAGCGAGCGCGTGGTGTCCGGCACCATCCTGGTGGTGTCCACCGTGGCGGCCTCCGGCGAGTTTGACCACGCCGCCGTCACCCCCGACGACGAGTACTATACCCCCGGCTCCTCCGTCACCCTGACGGCGGACGCCATGGACTATTCCGGCGCTGCCGCCAAGGCCCTGCCGGAGGATGCGGTTTTCACCGTCAGCGACGCGTCCATGGGCACGGTGACCGCCACCGACCTGTCCGGCAGCAGCGCCAGCGCCGTGTTCACCTCCTCCGGCAAGACCGGGGATGTGACGGTGAACCTGGTCAGCGGCGGTCAGACGGTGGGCTCCGCCGTGCTGCATGTGCAGAACCCCGACCGGCTGGCCTTTGCCTCTGACGAGGTGAACCTGAACTATAAGGACGTCAGCGATCTGGGCTTCAAGGCCACCTATCAGACGGAGACGGTCCATCTGCAGGATAACGATATCCAGTGGAGCATCTCCGACCCCGGCGCCGGAAGCTTCAGCGGCAACCGGTTCACCGTTACCGACAATGTGAAGTATTCCGGCAGTCCCACCGTCACCGCCGTGCGGGGCGACCTGACGGCCTCCGTCACCGTGAACATCGGCATGGAGCCCACCATGATTATTGACGGCGGCGACGCGGATCCCTGGGATTACTCCACCATCGGCACCACCGTGGATGAGACATTCAGCGGCATAGCGTCCAACGCTGTGGCCGTTGGCCATTATGCAAATGCCGGACGCGGCGGCGTGGTAAAGGGCTCCGTGGTGTCCGACACCGACGAGGCCTATGCCGATATCGTCCGCTTCGGCCACAAAGCCGTGAAGCTGGAGTATGACTGGACGAATATCAACGGAACCGACGGCGCCTGCCTGGGCCTGGGCGACAATCTGGCCATCGACGGCAGCCCCACCGCTCTGGGCGTGTGGGTCTACATCCCCGAGGGCGTTCCCGTCCCCTGGCTCCGGGCCCAGATTGCCACCAGTACTGATGGCGGCAACAGCTGGACCAACGCCTATATCAACTTCAGCAACGGCAGCGCCGGCGCCGGTGAGGGGCTGAAGTCCGGCTGGCAGTATCTGGAGGCTGACCTGACCTCCTATGCCGGCGCAAAGATCCGGGTCAACAGCGGCATGCTGTTCCGGGCCATGGTCACCACCGGCGGCATCGGCTGGTATACCACCGACGGGGTGAAGCTGGACAAGAGCGAGCTGAAGGGCTATATCCTGCTGGACAACCTGTGCGTGGTGTACGGCGCCAACAACCAGGATGTCACCGCCCCGGTGGTGAGCTCCATCCAGCTGGTCAACGATGACGGCACCAAGACGGAGCTGGAGGACGGCGCGGTCCTGAATTCCGGCAATCTCCGCTTCTTCGTCACCTATGACGACAGCGAGGAGACCGACCCCTACGCCACCGGCGTGGAATCCGCCTATTTCTATTTCGACGGCACCTACCGGGGCACGTATGACCGGGACAACCTGGGCAGCACCTCCGGCCTGATGCACTTCGGCAACGGCCTGCACTCCATCACCTTCTATCTGAAGGACGGCTACGGCAACGTCACCCGGGAGACCCGGTACTTTACCGTGAACGCGGAGCAGACGGACGTGCCCGGCGTGTCCCTGGAGCTTCAGGGCCAGCCCACTGTGGGCAAGACCTGGGAGCTGGCGCTGAGCAGCAGCGACCCGGCGTCCATCACCTCCCTGAGCGCCAATGTCTCCGTTTCCCGCAGCTATCCCGTCACCGGTGTGACCTTCCCGGAGGGTGTCACCGGCACCTGGTCCTATGACGCGGGCGTTGTGTCCGTGAGCATCACCGCCGTGGACCACCAGGTGTTTACCGCCGGTGCTCTGGCCGTGATCTCCGTCAGCATCCCCACCTCCGTCACGGAGGGCAGCAGCATCAACGTGCAGGTCACCAAGGGCTCCTACGGCTGCAAGCAGACGGAGGGCCTGGACATCAGCGACCTGAACCAGTATGCCACCGGCTTCACCACTCCCGTGACGAACCGCCCCATTGAGGCCATGTACCGCATCCAGGCGGATACCGCCGTGGTGGGCAGCGCAGCCGCCGCCTCCGTCACCGTGATCCGGGACGGCAAAGCCGCCGCCAGCGTCAGCGTGTACGCCAACGATGTGCTGCTGGGCGTTACCGATGAAAACGGCCGGATCGACATCTCCAGCCTGACGGCCGCCCAGGGCAGCGTGAACCTGCGGGCCGCCGACGCGGAGGGCAACTGCTCCTATCAGATCACCCTGTACAGCTATGACGCTGTGGGGGATGAAACCGGCGCTCCCTATTATGTGATCTATAACCTGTCCCAAAGCGCCGACGGCAAGACCGTCACCTGGATGAGCAATCCCGTCCACAGCGCCGCCCGGGCCGTGGCCCGGATCTCGGCCAGCGCCGACATGACCGGCGCTGCGGAGGTGGAGGGCGAAAGCCGCCTGATCTCCTATTCCTCCAGCAAGCAGATCAACCGCGTCAACGCGGTGTCCCTGACGGGCCTTGAGGCCGGGGCCACCTACTATTACCAGGTGGGCGACGGCTCCGTCTGGTCGGAGGTCCGCAGCTTCACCGTGCCCGCCGCCGAAAAGCAGACCCGGTTCTTCCTGCTGGCCGATATCCAGGAGGAGGCCGCCCTGGAGGGCATGGGACGCATCGCCAATCATCTGGCCGGGCAGTATCCCTTCGGCGTCCAGCTGGGCGACGCGGTGGACAACGTCCGCTACTATAACCAGTGGGAGGACGCCCTGTCCCTGTTCACTCTGGACGGCATCCGCAACACGGATATGATCCACGTGATCGGCAACCACGAGGCTGATGACGGCGGCAATAACGCCATCGCCGCCAAGAGCGTGTTCGGCGTGCCCGCTGCCTGGTACTCCGTGGAGCGCGGCGATGTGTACATCGCCGTGCTGAACCACACCTCCGACAAGGATACCCTTCAGCAGTTCACCCAGTGGCTGGTGGAGGACGCGGCCAGGACCTCCTGCACCTGGAAGGTGCTGGTAACCCATGTGCCCGCCTACTACACCAATCCCACCGGCGGCGGCGAAACCTATGTGCAGTATCTGCCCGCTGCCTGCGATGCGGCGGGGATCGACTTCTACTTCTCCGGCAACGACCACAGCTATGCCCGCACCGCCCCCATGACCGGCGGTCAGGTGGACGAAAACGGCACGGTGTACTACATCTGCGGCTCCACCGGCGGCAAGTCCTATTCCATCGTGAACAACCCCGACTTCCACTTTGACGTGGCCACCCTGGACTTCGACAGCGTCTATGTGGACGTCACCGCCGACCGCTTCCAGGCCACCGTCACCGCCTATAACGTGGCCACCGACGGCACCCGGACGGTGCTGGATCAGTTCACCCGCCGCACCGCCCCCATCTGCCAGAACGATGAGCACACCTATGTTCACGACCGCACCACTGACGAGCTGGAGTGCTCCGTCTGCGGATACACCGAAAACGCAGCCCAGACGCAGTATAACGGCTGGGCAACGGACAGCGAGTCCGGCCGCCGCGTATACTTTGAAAGCGGACACCGGGTGATCGGAAGCACAAAAATCGGCACCGTCCCGATTTATTTCGACGCAAACGGCCTGGCGCTGGACGGCAGCTATACAATTTGCGGCGAGACCTGTCTGTTTGAGGACGGCTATTATGTGGGATCCGAGTCGCCCAACGTGAAGGTGGCCGGTTTCTCCGGCGTTACGGTGGAGTGGATTCTGTATAACGACGGCACGTTCAAGCTTGGCGGCTATGGCGCCGTGCAGCAATACGCCAGAGAGGGCGTTGCGCCCTGGTCTGCCTATCGGTCCGGCTTCCGCAGCATTGAAATCGGACCGGATGTCACTGCCATCGGCTATCTGTCCAAGTGCTTCTATGTAACATCTGTTACGTTTGCCGAGAACAGCAAGCTGGAAACGCTGTATGCCGCGTGCTTTACCGGTCTTAAATCGATGACGGAGCTTGTGCTTCCGGAGTCTGTCAAGACCATCGGCTATTTCGGCTTCTCGGAGTGCTCGAGACTCCTTAAGCTCTACATCCCGCAGGGTGTGACCAGCATCAACCCGACCGCCTTCAGCCAGACGCCCAGCGTGGTGCTGGACGTTGCCGAAGGCAGCTATGCCCATGATTATGCCGTGAAGTATGGGATCGCCTATACGCTGAGAGAGTTTGTTGACAGTGTTCTGGCCAGCGGCAGCTGCGGCAGCGATGTCTCCTGGACGCTGTATCAGAGCGGCAGATTCGTTGTCTCCGGCAGCGGTGCTATGACGAATTATCCCAACCAGAACGCGCAGCCCTGGGCCGAATACCGCACCCGGATCCGCAGCGTGGAGATCGGTGCGGACGTCACCTCTATCGGCGCTTACGCCTTCTATGGTGCATCCAACCTGACCGGCGTCACGTTCGAGAAGGGCAGCAAGCTGCAGACCGTCAGCCGCCTGGCCTTCTGCCTGGACACCAGCCTGACAGAGATCATCCTGCCGGAGGGCGTGCAGTCCATCGGCGACCGCAGCTTTGGCTATTGCTATAAGCTGACCAGCGTTTATGTGCCTCTGGGCACAAGCGGCATCGACCAGATTGCCTTCAAGGGCAGCGGCAGCGTGGTGCTGAGCGTTTCGGAGGGCAGCTATGCCCATGATTACGCCGTGAGCCACGGAATCGCCTTTACCCTGCGGGAATTCGTTGACGGCGTTCTGGTCAGCGGCAGCTGCGGCAGCGACGTCTCCTGGACGCTGTATCAGAGCGGCAGATTCGTTGTCTCCGGCAGCGGCAGCATGGAAAATTATGCGAATCAGCATGCGCAGCCCTGGGCCGAATACCGCACCCGGATCCGCAGCGTGGAGATCGGTGCGGACGTCACCTCTATCGGCGCTTACGCCTTCTATGGTGCATCCAACCTGACCGGCGTCACGTTCGAGAAGGGCAGCAAGCTGCAGACCGTCAGCCGCCTGGCCTTCTGCCTGGACACCAGCCTGACAGAGATCATCCTGCCGGAGGGCGTGCAGTCCATCGGCGACCGCAGCTTTGGCTATTGCTATAAGCTGACCAGCGTTTATGTGCCTCTGGGCACAAGCAGCATCGACCAGATCGCCTTCAAGGGCAGCGGCAGCGTGGTGCTGGATGTTGCCGAAGGCAGCTATGCCCATGAGTATGCCGTGAGCCACGGAATCGCCTACAAAACCCGGTAAAGCCTAAGGCAAGCGGAGCGCGCCTGTGCACTCCGCCGCAATTGCCCCGGACCCATGTACATTGTGGTAAGGGAGAGAAATCTCCCTTACCACAATGTGGGTTTTGATTGAATTGAGGATAACTTATACATGATTGCAAAAAAAATAAGCCGCTTCATTCGATACTACTTTGCAAAAGCCGAAAAAATCCTGCTGAACCGGCCTGCGATTACGGGGTCATCCGCAATTCATCAAAAGGCAAAGGTCTGTTCCGGCAGTCAGATCAACGACACCGTCCTCGGAAGGTACTCCTACATTGGTCATGACTGCTTCACCTGCCGGGTGCAGATTGGTGCATTCTGCTCCATTGCGGACAACTGCAGGATCGGCGGGCACAAGCACGCGATGGAACGGGTCTCCACATCACCGGTATTTGAAGCAGGTAAAAATTGCCTTAAAACGCACTTTGCCTCACATCCCAGGCCGCAGGTTCCGCTGACGGTTATCGGAAATGATGTGTGGATTGGGGCAGGCGTGCAGATTCAGTCCGGCATAACAGTCGGCAGCGGTGCGGTGATCGGCATGGGAAGTATCGTGACCCACAACATACCGCCTTATGAAATCTGGGCCGGGAATCCGGCGCATTTTATCCGAAAACGATTTGACTATGAAACGATCCTTTTCCTGCAGGAGACGCAATTCTGGGATTGGGATGACAGAAAGCTGGCCCATTACGGACCGTATATGAGCAGTCCGTCAGCGCTGCGGGACGCAATAGAAGGGGAACCCGATTTTATATGAAAATATTGATGCTTACCACTGTATATCCGCGTCCCGACTCTCCGAAGAATACCTCTGCCACAAGGGTGATTCAGCATTTTACCGAATCGTGGCAGCAAATGGGGCATGAGGTTGTCGTGATCCACACCGTGAACAAGCTCTTCCCGTTGATCTACTTCCTGCCGGAGTCCGTGAAAAGGCTGATCAAATCCCGCACGACCTATGAAGTATCCGATTATTCAATCGTTTGCGAAAAGGCTTACAAGATCAATGGGATTCCGGTATTTCGCAAGCCGCTTTTCAAGTGGATTCCCCGGGGGCTTACTTCGGCGCACACAATCCGCCGCTGCGCGCGCAGTATCGCAGATGACCTGCAAAAAATCGGCTTTGTCCCCGACGTGATACTGGGACACTGGGCCAGCCCCTCCGCGCAGCTTCTGTCGGAACTGAAAGCCTACTTCCCGGCGCCCAATGCGCTGGTATTTCACAGCATTCATTATGCCCGGATGTATCCGCAGGTGCTGAAGGCCTGCATCCGGCGAATCGACCGGATCGGATGCCGCTCCGAGACCCTTGCCAAGGCGGTGAAGGAACGGCTGGAGCTGGCAGAAATGCCTTTTGTTTGTTATTCCGGCATACCTGACGCCGCGGCCGCCCAGGAATTCACGCGGTGCTTTGACGGCTGTGTCAGCCGCTTTCTTTATGTCGGCGAACTGATCGTCCGAAAAAACGCAGATACCATTCTGGAAGCGTTGTCCCGCTTTATGGACAGGGCCTGGACGCTGGACATTGTCGGTTCCGGCAATGAGCGAGGCGCTCTGGAGGAGAAGGCTGCCGCCCTGGGGATCGCCGGCCGCGTCCGATTCCATGGCCGCATTCCCAGAGAGGATGTCTTTCGCCTGATGCATGAGGCAGATGTTTTCACGATGGTCAGCCGCGATGAGGCGTTCGGGCTTGTATACCTGGAGGCAATGATCGAAGGCTGCATTACTGTTGGCTCCGTGCAGGAAGGGATAGACGGCATCATTCATAATGGTCAGAACGGCTTCCTGTGCACAGCCGGAAACCCGGATGAGCTTGCGCAGATTTATCGTTCGATTTTCGACATGGCCAAAGACGAGCGGGCCGCCATGTCAAGGCTTGCCTATCAGACAGCAAGGGAACTGTCAAATTCCGCTGTTGCAGGGCGGTATCTGCGGGACGTTTTGGGGGATGCCGCTGTGTGACGGCGGGGCTTTCCGCCCTGTGCCGAAGTTCTTTCTGTTTTGTTGTAGGTGTGATAAATGATAGGTTTAGAAAAACGATTCAACAATAGGGAGTGGGATTCGGTTTCCGTATGCTTGGTTATTGTCTGCGTTCTTACGAATCTGTCTCAGTTGCCCTTTTTTGCCGCGAGAAGCTCCACGCGTATGATCTCCGTTGCCGCCTGGTTTGCCCTTGCGCTGTTCATGCTGCTGAAAAAGGACTTCCGGATTGTGGATATACGGATCCTTGGGCTGCTGAAATATGCGTATTTTTTTGCCGCTGCCATGTTCGTGCAGGCGCTATTCACCGGAATCGCCTACCAACGCAGCAGTCTGCTGTATTCCTATTTTCTGTCTGTTTTCGTCTATTTTATCGGCTTCTTTGCAGCAGACCGGATCCATGAAGAAAAGCGGGATGCTCTTGCAAACGCATATGTCATCAGCGCTTTCGTTGTATCCCTCATCATATATATTCAGTATTTTGCCGGAAATCTGTCTGCGCTGTCTGGTGCGCAGTATCTTTACTCCTCCAAAAACTCGATTTCTCAAATTGCAGTCACCGCAATTGTATTGCTGTTGATTGTGGTCCGCCCGAAGACGCGCCCCGGAAGGATCATACGATTTCTTCTGTTGGCCTTTGAGGTGGTATTCATGTTCCTGCTGCGCTCAAGAGCAACCATCGTAGAGTTTTTTGTTGTTATTCTTATGCTGCTGTTCAGCAATGTGAAGGCGCGGCATCTGAACAGAAGCAAATGCATGATATTGGGGGCTGCGGCCACACTCCTGCTTTTACTTTGTGTGGACAATCGGTTCTATCGCTTTTTCATCAACGGAATTCTGCTTGCCGGGCGCAATGCTTCCTCGCTGGACAGCATCTCCTCCGGAAGAATTTCCATTATTTTGAATGCATTCCCACACCTGAGAGAGCACTGGCTCTTCGGTGTCGGCGATTACTATATTGATTGCTTTCCCATTGCTGCCTGGATCCAGTTTGGCCTTTTGGGGGCGGTTGTTCTGCTGGTTTCCGCCCTGTATCCCATGGCAAAGGCGCGCAGTCTGCCGTGCAACAGCGAATGGAAGCTGACATTGCGGATCCTGACCGCCGCTTATTTCACAAACGGCTTTTTTGAATGTCTGTCCCCCTTTGGCCCCGGCGTGAAGTGCTATTTCCTGTGGCTGCTGTTCGGGCTGCTTCATGGCAGGCGCGCGTCTGATGCGCAGGACGGCAAGCGAGAGGAAGGTTGTACTTGAGCAGCATAAAAAGAAATCTTGGCTACCAGACACTGTATCAGGTCATAATGACCGCTCTTCCAATTGTGACCGCGCCATACCCGGCCAGGGTTCTGGGGGCAAATCAACTGGGCATTTACTCATATACCCTGTCGGTTGCAAATTATTTTGTGCTCTTTTCGCTGCTGGGTATTGAAAAATACGGCACCCGCAGCATTGCGTCGGTGAGAGGAAATTTTCAGGAAAGAAGCCGCGTATTCTGCGGCATCTACGCCATGCAGCTGCGCACGACCCTTGTTTGCACAGCCGCGTATGCGGCATATATTCTTTTCTTCTGCAGAGAAAATCGACTGATTGCGCTGATTCAGTCTGTGGAGATCCTCGCGGCGTTCCTAAATGTGAACTGGCTGTATTACGGTCTTGAGCAATTCAAGGCCACCGTCACCAGAAGTCTGATCGTCAAGCTGGCCTCAACGGCGGCGATCCTGATTCTGGTGAAAACGCCGGACGATCTTTGGATTTATACGCTGATTGTTCTGGGCAGCAATTTTCTTTGCAATGCGCTTCTGTGGAGCCGGGTCCCGCAAATGGTGGCTTTCACAAGGGTGCCGGCCCGGGAAATCCTCTGCCACATAAAGCCCAACATTGTCCTGTTTATCCCCATTGCAGCCATGTCCATCTATCACATTATGGACAAAACCATGTTGGGTATTATCAGCGATTATGAGAATAGCGGATACTATTACAGCGCCGATAAAATTATAAACATTCCCATGGGCATCATCAGCGGGTTCAGCACGGTGATACTGCCGCGCTTTTCCAGTCTGGTTTCAGAGAACCGGATGGAAGAATACAGAAGGCTTTTCTCCCGGTCGCTTCAGACGACCTTTGCCTTTGCGTGCTACGTTGCCTTCGGAATCGCCGCCGTTGCCCGGGAATTTGTTCCGTTTTTCTTTGGCCCGGGCTACTCCCCCTGTGTTTCGCTGACACAGGTCTTATCCTCCGTGATTCTGATCAAAACCATCTCCTTTACCATCCGCTATCAATATCTGATCCCCTGCAAAAAAGAAAAATACTATATTTCCTCCGTGATGGTCGGGGCCGGGATCAATCTGGTGGTCAATCTGCTGCTGATCCCCAAAACCGGCGCGATGGGCGCAGCCATCGGCACATTGGCCGCAGAGCTTGCCGCCTGCCTGATCCAGATCCGATGTGCTCAGGCGGAGTTTTCCGTTGCCAGGGACCTTTTCAGGTGCCTGCCGTATATGGGGATCGGCGTGGTGATCTTCGCCGTTGTGCGGGGAACCGCGATGCTTTTGGCCAGTCAGCCGGTTATCGCCGTGCTGCTGGCAGAGATAGGCCTTGGCGTTCTTGCAGGCTGCGGACTGACAGCCGCCTTCTGGAAGCTGACAGGAAATCCTCTGGCTGAGGAAATTGTGCACGGCTTGCGCAGAAAGAAAATCTGATTTTTACATAAGGGGCTGACGTGATGTTATCCGATATATTCCGCAGTGCATTGACCAGTCTATCCCCGAAGCTAAATACGGAGGTTGTGTTTTTCTTCAAGTTCCACAGACGGATCAATTGGAAGAATCCACAGACCCTGAACGAAAAAATACTGAAGCTGAAGCTGGACAGCTACGGCTCCGATCCAAAGATCCGTCAGTGCGCAGACAAGTATGCGGTGCGGTCATATGTGGAGGCCAAGGGGTTGCGGGATATGTTGATTCCCCTTCTGGCCGCATATGACCGTGCCGAGGACATCGTGTGGGATACGCTGCCGGAGGCCTTTGCGCTGAAATGGAATTTCGGCTGCGGGTTTAATCTGATCTGCGCAGACAAGAAAAAATTGAAGCAGGAGGATGCAGTCAAAACGCTGAGTCGGTGGAGCCGGAAGAAATACTATCTTGGGTATTCTGAAATGCAGTATAAGGGCGTGCCAAAGAAACTGCTTGCGGAAAAATACCTTGGCACAGCCGATGGCGCTCTGCCGGAGGATTATAAGTTTTATTGCTTCAACGGCGAGCCGCTGGCGATCCTGTATATGACCGGGCGCGGTTCGGAGCATATGCAGGCAGCTTTCTTTGACCTGAATTGGAACATGATCGGAACAACCGGCAAGCGCAGCTATCAGTCCTTTGAAACGACGCCCCCGGCGCCGGCATCCCTGAATCGTATGGCAGAAGCTGCCAGGATCCTGTCAAAGGATTTCAAGTTTGTGCGGGTGGACTTATACGATGTTGATGGAAAACCGTTTTTCGGAGAAATGACATTTACCCCTGCAGGCGGATTTGATGTTTCACAGTGCCGGATCAATGGTCAGTCCATGGGAGAATTGCTCAAAATCTGATCCACGCCTGGTAGCCTTGCTTTTTCGGCACAACAGAAAGGATATCGCACCGACATGAAAATAACAGTTGTAGGAATTGGGTATGTGGGGCTCTCGCTGGCAGTTCTGCTGTCGCAGCATAACGAAGTCACAGCGGTGGACGTTGCTGCGGAAAGAATCGAGCTGGTAAACCGCAGAATCTCTCCGTTTGCCGACCGGGAAATGGAAGATTTTCTGGGCTCCAAAAAATTGAACCTGACGGCTACTGCGGACAGCGCGTCCGCCTGTCGGGAGGCGGACTATGTCATCATATCAACTCCCACAAATTATGACAGCCGGAAGGGTTCCTTTGACACCTCCATTGTGGAAAGCGTTATCCAGCAGGTCGCCGCGCAAGGCCAAGGCGCCGTGATCGTTATCAAATCCACAGTGCCGGTGGGCTTTACAGAGGCCATGCGCAGAAAATACGGCTATGACCGGATACTGTTCAGCCCTGAATTCCTGCGCGAAGGAAGGGCACTTTATGACAACCTGTATCCCAGCCGCATCATCTTAGGCGTTCCGGCGGGATGCGCGGAGATGCACATCGCCGCAAAGCGGTTTGCCGAAGCCCTTCAGGCAGGCGCCCTCAGGGAGAATATCCCTGTCCGCTGCATGAATCCCACTGAGGCAGAGGCCGTCAAGCTCTTTTCCAACACATTTCTGGCGCTGCGCGTGAGCTTCTTCAATGAGCTTGATACCTATGCGGCGGTCCGCAGTCTGGACACCCAATCCATTATCGAGGGCGTTTGCCTGGATCCGCGCATCGGGAATTACTATAACAACCCCTCCTTTGGCTATGGCGGCTACTGTCTACCCAAGGACACAAAGCAGCTTCTGGCGAATTATCATGACATTCCCCAGAATCTCATCTCTGCGATCGTGGAATCCAACGATACGCGGAAGGACTTTATCGTAAATCAGATCGTGCAAAAGGCGCCCCGCATAATAGGCGTTTACAGGCTCACGATGAAATCCAACTCCGACAATTTCCGGGAAAGCTCCGTCCAGGATATCATGAAGCGGCTGCGCATGAAAGGCGCCGCAATTGTGATTTATGAGCCCTCCCTGTGCGCAGATACCTTCGAGGGCAGCCGTGTGATCCGTAGCCTGGCGGAATTCAAGGAAATGTGTGATGTCATCTTGGCGAACCGGTATGACGAGGAGCTCGGCGATGTAAAGGATAAAATATACACAAGGGATCTGTATTGCAGAGATTGATCTGCGCAGGGACGCAGTCTGATAATGGATGGGAAGTGCCTTGAAAATGAATTTAGCAAATACCGTTTTATTGATCACCGGCGGGACGGGCTCGTTTGGCCATGCGGTGCTGGACCGGTTTCTGACCACCGACATTGCAGAAATCCGCATCCTCTCCCGGGACGAGAAGAAGCAGGACGATATGCGCCACACCTATCAGGAGCGCTGGCCGCAGCACGCCGGGAAGATCAAATTCTACATCGGCGACGTGCGGGACTACCGCTCCATCGCCCCGGCCTTCCGGGGGGTGGACTATGTGTTCCACGCCGCCGCCCTGAAGCAGGTGCCCTCCTGCGAGTTCTATCCCATGGAGGCGGTGAAAACCAATATCATCGGCTCCGACAACGTGATAAGCGCTTGCGTGAAAAACGGCGTGAAAAAGGCCGTGTTCCTGTCCACGGACAAGGCGGCCTATCCCATCAACGCCATGGGTATGACCAAGGCCGTTATGGAGAAGAACGTCATCGCCCGCTCCCGGCAGATGCTGCCGGGGGACCCGGTGCTGTGCCTGACCCGGTACGGCAACGTCATGGCCTCCCGGGGCTCCGTCATTCCGCTGTTCTGCCAGCAGATCGACGAGGGCAAGCCCCTGACCGTCACCAACCCCGACATGACCCGGTTCATGATGACCCTGGAGGACGCAGTGGACCTGGTCCTGTATGCCTTCGAGCATGGCGAACAGGGGGACCTGTTCGTGCAGAAGGCCCCGGCTGCCACCATTGAGACACTGGCCCAGGCGGTGCTGGAGCTGAAAGGCGCGGATTCCGGCGTGACCACCATCGGCACCCGCCACGGCGAGAAGCTCTATGAGGTGCTGGTCACCGCAGAGGAGATGCTTCGGGCGGAGGACCTACCGGGCTTTTTCCGCATTCCGGCGGATAACCGGGACCTGAACTATGACAATTATTTCAGCAAGGGAAACCCGGAATTTGGCAGAATTGAGCAGTACACCTCCCATAACACCCAGCGTCTGGATGTGGAGGAAATGAAACAGCTTCTGCGGAAGCTGAAGCTGTTCGGAGGGACCTGCTGATGAACGTACTGATCACCGGCGCAAACGGATTTGTGGGAAAAAATCTGACACAGCGCCTTTTCACCATCCAGAACGGCCGGGACCGGACCCGACCTGCGCTGCAAGTTGATGAGATTCTTTTATATATGCGGGATACTCCGGAAGAAGCCTTGGCGGACTACTGCCAAAAAGCGGATTTCGTGGTCCATCTGGCAGGCGTGAACCGGCCCAAAGACCCAGAGGAATTTGTGGCTGGAAACGCAGACTTCACCTGCACCCTGCTGGAGATGCTGCGGAAAAGCGATAACCGCTGCCCGGTGCTGCTGTCCTCGTCCATTCAGGCCAGTCTGACCGGACGTTTTGCCGGAAGCCTCTACGGTCAGTCCAAAAAGGCGGCGGAGGAGCTGCTCTTTGCCCACGCACGGGAAACCGGCGCACAGGCTCTGGTCTACCGTCTGCCGAATCTGTTCGGCAAGTGGTGCCGCCCCAACTACAATTCCGCCGTGGCCACCTTCTGCCACAACATCGCCCGTGACCTGCCCATCACCGTTTCCGACCCGGCGGTGGAATTGGAGCTGGTTTACGTGGACGACCTGGTGGAGGAGATCCTGAACGCCGTGGAGGGCCATCCCCACCGGACGGAGGGGGCGTATTGCAGCGTCCCGGTCACCCACCACGAAACCCTGGGCGAGATCGTCCGCCTGCTCCGGACCTTCCACCACCAGCCGCAGACCCTGCTGCTGCCGGAGATCCCGGCGGGCAGTTTCGCCAAAAAGCTCTACAGCACCTATCTTTCCTATCTGCCGCCGGGAAAGACCGCGTTTCCACTGAAGATGAATGTGGACCCGCGGGGCAGCTTCACGGAACTGCTGAAAACGGAGAACTGCGGCCAGGTTTCCGTGAACATCTCAAAGCCCGGTATCACCAAGGGGCAGCACTGGCACAACAGCAAGTGGGAATTTTTCATGGTGGTGGCCGGACATGGGCTGATCCGGGAGCGGAATTTGAATACCGGTGAGCTGGTGGAGTTCGAGGTGTCCGGAGAAAAAATCGAAGCCGTCCATATGCTGCCGGGCTATACCCACAACATCATCAATCTCAGTGAAACGGAAAATCTGGTGACGGTCATGTGGGCCAACGAGCCGTTTGACCCCGGCCACCCGGATACCTACTTTGAGGAGGTCTGACCATGGGAAAGCTGAAGCTGATGACGATCATCGGCACCCGGCCGGAGATCATCCGGCTGTCCGCCACCATAAAATGCTGCGACCGGTACTTTGACCAGATCCTGGTCCATACCGGTCAGAACTATGACTACACCCTCAATCAGGTGTTTTTTGACGACCTGGGCCTCCGGGCACCGGACTTTTATCTGGATGCCGCAGGCGATGACCTGGGAGCTACCATCGGGAATATCGTGGAACGCTCCTACAAGCTGATGGTGCGGGAAAAGCCGGACGCCGTGCTGGTGCTGGGCGATACCAACTCCTGCCTTTCCGTGATCGGCGCCAAGCGACTGCACATTCCGATTTTCCATATGGAAGCCGGGAACCGCTGCAAGGACGAGTGCCTGCCGGAGGAGACCAACCGCCGCATCGTAGACATCATCAGCGACGTCAATCTCTGCTATTCGGAGCACGCACGCCGGTATCTGATGGAGTGTGGCCTGCCAAAGGAGCGCACCTTTGTAACCGGCAGTCCCATGGCCGAGGTGCTGCACGCCAATCTGGACAAGATCGAGACAAGCAGCGTCCATCAGCGGCTGGGACTGACGAAAAAGCAGTATATTCTGCTCTCCGCACACCGTGAGGAGAACATTGATACAGACCGGAACTTTTTTCAGTTGTTCACGGCAATCAACGCCATGGCTGCGAAATATGATATGCCTATTCTCTACTCCTGTCATCCGAGGAGCCGGAAGCGGCTGGAGGCGACGGGATTTCAATTGGACTCCCGGGTAATTGCCCATGAGCCCCTGGGCTTTCACGACTATAACTGTCTCCAGATGAACGCCTTTGCAGTGGTTTCCGACAGCGGAACCCTGCCGGAGGAGGCCAGCTTTTTCCTCTCTGTGGGGAAACCCTTCCCGGCGATCAGCATCCGCACCTCCACTGAGCGCCCCGAGGCGCTGGACGCGGGCTGCTTCGTGCTGGCCGGAATCGACGCGGATTCCCTCCTGCAGGCGGTGAAAATGGCCGTCGGGATGCAGCGGGAGGGCTGCTTCGGCACGCCGGTGGCGGATTATACCGCCGAAAATGTGTCCATGAAGGTCGCAAGGATCATCCAGAGCTATACCGGCGTCGTGAATAAAATGGTTTGGAGGAAGGACGGATAAATGGCGTTTGCAGATATTCACATACACCTTTTGTTTGGAGTGGACGACGGTGCGAAAGACGAAGATGAGATGCACACTATTTTAGATGCGGCTTATCAAACTGGCACACGGGTGCTTTGTTGTACGCCACACTTCCACCCCGGCTACTTTGGAGACAACTATGACAAGGCAAACGCGGCATTCGAGCGCCTGTCGGACTATGTGCGGAAAACATATCCGGATATGTCGCTGTATTTTGGGAACGAACTCCGGTATGAACCGGAATGTGTGTCTTGGCTACGACAGGGTGTTTGCAGAACAGTCAACGGTACAAGATATGTGCTGGTAGACTTCTCGGAAACAGCGCCTGAAAAAGTAATTGGAAACGGTCTTCATGCCTTGTTAAACGCAGGTTATATTCCCATTCTCGCACATGTCGAGCGCTATCGATCCCTTCACGGAAAAATTCCTGTAATCCAATCGTTCTGGCGCAATGGCGTGATACTCCAAGCGGATACACAGTCCCTGTTTCGTGGATTTGGCTTGCTTGTCCAGCGTCAGTGCCGAAAGCTTCTGTCCCTGGGACTTATCGATCTTTTTTCCTCAGATGCACACAACTGTACGTCTCGTCCACCTGAAATGTTTACGTGTTTCAACTACATCAACAAGAAACACAGTACAGACTATGCTGCGGCTCTATGCTGCGATAACGCAATCTGTTTGTTGCGTGGTGAGGCCGTAAGAAAGGACTTTTCTTAAGCATGAATCAGAACACGAATCTAAAAACAGTCACCCTGAAAGACCTGTGGGGAATATTCGTCCGCCGCCTATGGGCCATTATACTCGCAGCCTGCATTTGCTGTTGCGGTCTTTTGGTATTCAACCGCATGACATTTGTTCCGCAATATGCCTCTACCGCAACCCTCTACATTCTGCGTCAGGCAGACAGCGCAAACGCCAGTGACACAAACTCCGATTTCTCCTTAGCCTTAAAGGTTGTAAACGACTGCACCTACCTCCTAAAGAGCCATACTGTTTTGGATGAAGTTATCAGAAGCCTAAATCTGGACATGGAGTACGAGGACCTATACGACTGTGTTTCCACTTCTAATCCGGAGGACACTCGTATTCTCGAGGTGACCGTGAAAGCGGATTCTCCTGAACTGGCAAAACGCATCGTAGATCGAATCTGCACCATTGGTTCACAGCGAATTGAAGACGCGATGGGATTCCAGCAGGTAAATCTCTATGAGTTTGGAACAACGGATCCCGATCCCTGTAACAGTACGCGGATGATCACATTTGCTTTTGCTGGTATTGTTGCTGCTGTTATGATGTATGTGTTTTTTCTGATCATCTTCCTGCTGGATGACCGGATTAAAGCTGATGATGAAAATCTGGAGAGATACCTTGGCCTTAGCGTACTGGGTAACATCCCGAATGTGGATGGTAAAAAGGCCGGAAAATATGGCTATTACAAAACATATGCAGCGTATAAGGCCCCGACCAAGCAGGAGGTAGAAGATAAATAAAATGGAGAAAACAGTTTTGGAAAATGGATCATCTGTAAAGACGACCTTAAAACTTCCAGGGAAAAAGGACTTCTTTACTCAGGAGGCATTTAAGACATTGCGAACCAATTTGCAATTCTGTGGTCAGGATATCTGTACTGTCGTGATTACAAGCTGCAATGAGAATGAAGGCAAAACAACGATTACGCTTCAGCTGGCCAAAAGTCTTGCGGAATTGGATAAGCGTGTGTTAGTCATTGATGCAGATATGCGTAAATCGGTTATGGCTGGGCGGAACACCACTGCGGAAAACCCTGCGGGATTGAGCGAGGTGCTGACAGGACTGACGTCCGTCAAAGATTGTCTTTATCAAACGCAATACGAAAATCTCTCAATTATGTTTGCGGGCAAGTATCCTCCCAATCCGGTGGAATTGCTGAGTGGGCAGTACTTTGAGGAGCTCTTGAAGGCGGCGAAAGAGTCCTACGACTATGTACTGATTGATGTTCCGCCGCTTGGCAGCGTCATTGACGCTGCTGTCGTAGCCGCCAAATGTGATGGAACGATCTTGGTCATTTCGGATAACCAAGTCCGTTATCGGCAGGCCGTTGAGGTTATTGAGCAGCTGAGAAAAAGCGGAAGCAAAATTCTTGGAGTGGTTCGCAACAACATCAAGAAAAAAGATGGCAGTTACTATAAGAAGTATTACAAAAGCCGTTATCAATAAAAACGCAAAAGAGCAATTGATTTGAGCAATACTTACTTAAGAAGTTTCTGACTAAGGCGGTAGAAGAGATTCCAATTGTAATAAATGAAATCACGGGAAAGTGCGCCAGAACCTATTATGTGGACATTCGGAATTCTGCGGATTTGGAACACATTTTCAAGCAGCATGAGATAAATGCGGTCATGCACTTTGCTGGTTATAAGGCCGTAGGGGAATCCGTTCAGCAGCCGCTCAGGTATTACAGAGGCAACCTCGACAGCACCCTCACGCTGTTGGAAACCATGCACAAGTATCAGGTCAAAAACTTGGTTTTCAGCTCGTCTGCGACGGTTTATGGCAATCCATCTACGCTGCCGATTACCGAGGCGTGCCCCATAGGTAATATCGTAAGTCCGTATGGATGGACGAAGTATATGATTGAGCGGATCATTACAGATTATGCCGAGGCAGTTCCAGATTTTTCGGCGGTCATCTTTCGCTATTTCAATCCGGTTGGAGCACATCCCAGTGTCCTTATCGGAGAGGCACCAAATGGTACACCTAATAATTTAATGCCATATATTACACAGGTTGCCATGGGAAGGCGAAAGCGGCTATCCGTTTTTGGCGCTGATTATGATACGCCAGATGGTACATGTATCCGGGATTATATACACATCATGGGCATTGCTGCTGGTCATATAGCAGCACTACCGTTCTGCACTTCGCATAAGGGCGTGGAGGTAATTAATCTGGGAACAGGTGTGGGATATAGCGTCCTTGAACTGGTCTCTGCATTTGAAAGTGCCACCGGGATTCATATTCCTTTTCAAATTGTTGATCGGCGTGCAGGAGACATTCCGGTCTGCTTTGCATCGGCAGCAAAGGCAAAAGCACTGCTTGGCTGGCAAGCCACAAGATCTCTGAGAGATATGTGCCATGACGCATGGAACTGGCAATTGAAAAATCCGAATGGGTTTACAACGGTAGAATAGATTCTGCATTATCGTAGGAAATACTAAAGGCAGGAGATGATACACTACGAAATCAAAAGTGCGCTATACATGTCAAGTAGATACTTGCGTATGCCGCGGCTGCCCAGTTCCTGAAGAACGTATGGTCTGTTATAACTGTGAAAACAATACCGAGCATTCGCTGCGGGAACGACAGAGAAATCAATTTAGACTGCTGAGGCAAGTGCAAAACTTTCTCAGCTCTATGCGCAATGGTTGAGTTGCTGTTGAAATAGCTATATTTCTATTCAATACATTCAAAACTGGCTTCGCAATAGAAACACCATCGAGTTTCTCGGTGTGTGGGAAACACTCTACAATCCAGATTTTAACCGTGTCGAATTCGATGCGTTTAGAAGTCAGGCAGGGCTGAACAGCTTTGTGATGACGCCGCAGAAGTGGGTGGATGCGACCGGTGCCATTGGAATTGTTTCCAAGGCTGGCCGCTATGGTGGAACCTACGCCCATAAGGAAATCGCGTTTGGGTTTGCCTCATGGATCTCCGTGGAGTTTAAACTTTACCTGGTCAAAGAGTTTAAACGCCTCAAGACTGAAGAGCTAAAACAGCTTGGCTGGGACATCAAGCGCAACCTTGCCAAGATCAATTACCGTATTCACACAGATGCCATCAAGGAAAACCTGATCCCGCCTGAACTGTCTGCGCGGCAGATTTCGCTGGTCTATGCCAACGAAGCCGATGTTTTGAATATGGCACTGTTCGGGATGACGGCCAAAGAGTGGCGCGATGCCCATCCGGAGCTCAAAGGAAACATCCGCGACTATGCCAATGTTTCGCAGCTTGTGTGCTTGTCCAATCTGGAGAACCTGAATGCGGTGTTCATCAACGAAGGAATCCCGCAGGCGGAGCGTCTGGCAAAGCTCAACGCCATCGCCATCAGCCAGATGAAGGTGCTGACGGAAGATCACAGGCTGCTGCAGCTTGAAGAGCACAAGCAATAAACCTAAACCGCACCGCTTGACCGTGACGATACCAACTGTGCAGTGTTTTCAGGAAAAACTCAAAAATCTACAGTGGTACAGCATGACAAATGTAAGGATTCTGAGCAGAAATGCTCGGAATCCTTTCTTTTTGGTTGACTTTGTGAACCAATACGATAAAAGGGAGAGCGATCACGCTCTCCCTTTTCCTATACCAGCATCAACCCTCCGGCTGGTTGGAAACGATGAAATAGGGCTGCGGGCTCTGTCCGTCCGGCGTGGGGCGCAGGGTGATACAGCCGCCGGAATAGGACAGCTTCAGCAGGCCATCGTCCGTGCGCTCACCGCCGGTCAGCGTCACCGTATTCAGGCCCGTATCCGTGTGGGTGGCGTACCAGGCGTCGGCCTCTTCCCAATAGAGCAGGTTATCCAGCCCCATTTTCCGGGTATCGTCCAGGGAAATGTCAAAATACTGCCGGAGAACGTCATCCATGGCCGCCCGGGGCGCCCGGAAAATACCATAATTCTCTGCCGCAGGTTCCTGCTCCAGCACCCAGTCCCGCTCCCGATCGGTCACATAGCACTGTCCATAGATCAGTCCCGCGTAGCCGATGCCATCGTAGAACAGACGGCGCAGATTCACGGCCTCCGCCGCTTCATAGTAGCTGGTGCAGGCCTGGGCATACCAGCTTCCCGGGGCGAACAGCTCCTGGAGCTCCTGAAGCTCCGCCTCCGTCAGTTTGTTGGATTCCGGCTCCGCATGGGTCGTACAGCCCATCAGCATCACCATACACAGCAGGGCCGCAAGCAGGGGAAATAAACGCATTTTCATCCTCATTTACCTTCCTTTCTGATCGAAATCATACCGCAAGAGGGATACTCTGTAATCCCATTGTTCCGGGTATATTTGTCACTTGATGACCACAGGCACTACATTGATAGTATAGAATCAACCCGGACTGATTTTTTACTGCAACATAGCTATGCGATGTGGTCGCATATGCAGGACGCGCAAAAGCAATTACGTTTGATGCAGTCAGAGATATGGTTCTATACTGGACTCGGTCAGGATAGTTTCCTTCAATTATTGTAAATGAAGTAGAGCCTACCGAGGAAACAATCCCTACATGCTTTAGATCATTAATAGATACTCCCTCAAAGTACAAATCACCAGCTTTTGGCGTACCAGCACCTCGCATAAAATACTGATTTCTGGTAACAAAAAAACTTAACAGATTATCAACAACTGCAACAGAATTGTTCTTGGGTATAATGGTTGTAGAAACATTAGCTTGATTTGCACACCAACAGACAAAGATTGCACACCATTCACTATGCGCATACTGGCTACCAAACCACACGCCGTACTTTGTATAGTTATTAGTTCCCTCTACATAACCAATCTCATTACGAGCTACCTCAACAATACAATTAGAACTTCCCCCTGCTTGCGACGCATTTGGACTCACGTCATAATTAGTAGCTGGAGCGTTTACATACGAACAGGATTCAAAGTTTGGCACATCATCTTTATACGCATCAGCGCCAATAACGATATTCCCCTGATTTGTCTGATAGACTGTAATTTGATGATTCACGCAAGCGTTCGCTTCCGTACCAGATACACGATATGTAATAGCCTCCACCACATTCACAACAGCATAACCGGAATATGCCGCAACATTTTGTTCACTTAGGGAATATGTTAGGTAAACAGCCTCATTTTCAATCAACGCTTGCTTATGGAGTAGCTCATCAGCTAAGATTCCATCCACGACGGGAACGATGTCATTCCGGTTCCCTTTCAGAAAGTCTTTCCGACTCTGAAAATAGTTATCAATCGCTTGAGTAATCGCTTCTTCGCCAAACATCTCGCTGGGAATCTCCTGTGTTGCATACACAGGAGTCAGAAGGGAGATACAAAGAAGCATCAGCAACAAAATCGTGAAGTTTCTTTTCATAAAATCCTCAACTTTCTTTTCTCAGTTTCTGTTTCTAATTTTTCGAAGGAGTGGTCTTAATAATAGCTTCATATCAGTTAATCATAAGCAATCCCCCCAATTCTTCTATAGTATATCATATATAGTATAGTGAAGTCAACTACAAAACAGCTCGCAAATTTCAGGAAGAAATTCTGCATTTTCTTATTTTTCCTCAGATACGCTGAAGAACCAATCATATGATCGACAGCAGCTCCGAATTTACAGAAAAGCTCCGGCACAATCTTGACAGGGGAAAGAATCTTTGCTACTATATGACCGAAATAATTCAAGTGGTCAAAATTTCGGGAACCATTTCCATAAGCGGAAAGGCCGCAGGGATGCGGTTTTTTTTAAGAGATACTGGTTAGTCAACGCTAACTGCTCTTTTATCCCTGGGAGTTAGAAAAATTTAACATCCCGCTGTGAGGTCAAAACCATGAGAAAAAGTCAGAATTTCTGGGACAAAAACGCCGGGCGGTACGACCGATTCATGCGAAAGGACGCCGCGGCTTATGAGCGGCTATATGAGCTGCTGCGCCCCGTGGTGCGGCACAGAACCGTGCTGGAGCTGGCCGCCGGCACCGGACTGATCGCCAAAAACATCGTAAACAGCGCCGCCCATATCGAGGCCACGGACGCATCGCCGGAGATGATTGCGCAGGCGAAGCGGGACAACCGATCCGCCAAGCTGCATTTCTCCGTGCAGGACATGTTCCGCCTCCCCTACGCCGACGGCAGCTTTGACGTGGTCATCGTGGCCAACGCCCTGCATATCGTGCCGGATCCGGAGAAGGCTCTCTCCGAAATTCGCCGGGTGCTGAAGGACGACGGCGTGTTGGTTGCGCCCACCTTTACTCATGCCGATAACGCTTTCTTTGGAAAGGTCAAAGCGTTTTTCATGAAGCTGGCAGGCTTCCCGCTGCACAGCAAATGGACAAGCCGCGAATACCTGGCATTTCTCCAGGAAAATGGCTGGACGGTGCGGGAAAGCGCCGTCTTAACGGCGTCCTTCCCGCTGACTTACGCCGAGTGCGTGAAATCGGAGGAAACATGATATGAAAGAAAAAATCAAGCTCTCCGGCGTGCCGGAGACCATGCTGCAGACCGTTTATGCCAGGGCGAAGGAGA
>OHAS01000824.1_pt1 | contig 25886 bp, 21 predicted proteins | sample 1577131 | NCBI WGS metagenome assembly OHAS01 (sample SAMEA3541566, study PRJEB24748) | human gut metagenome | biome: human gut; feature: human-associated habitat; material: faeces | place: China | collected 2012 | reverse complement strand
GGGGCGGACTGACTTGCTGACTGGTGTGCCGTAAGGCACGCCAGCACCGACCCCCCGTATCTAACAGGGGGGTACAAAACGACTGGAAACAGTCTGATATTACAGAGGAATTCTTCTGGTTATATGGGATTCCTTAAAATCCGGCGTGTGTCAGCTAAATACCGAAAGTTGACATACGCTTTTTCGATTGGAGGGATGATTACTGAATCACGATACTTGGGTACAAGAATTAAGGGAAAAACGCTCTGCATATGGTATTTCACAGAACAGGCTTGCGGTTGCCGCTGGCATGACACGCCAGTATCTAAGCGACATTGAAACGGGCAAGGTGCTTCCATCCGCCGAACTGAAAGCGGCAATCTTGGAAGCACTGGAACGGTTCAATCCAGACACTCCCCTTGAAATGCTCTTTGACTATGTGCGGATTCGCTTCCCGACTCTGGATGTGAAGCACGTCGTTGAGGATGTTTTGAGGTTGAAGCTGTCCTATATGCTCCACGAAGACTACGGCTTCTACTCCTACGCTGAACACTACTGTCTGGGCGACATATTCGTGCTGGTATCGCCCGAAGAAGAAAAGGGCGTGCTGCTGGAATTGAAAGGGCGTGGCTGCCGCCAGTTTGAAAGTTATCTGCTGGCGCAGGAACGGAGCTGGTACGAATTTTTCATGGACTGTCTGGTGGAGGGCGGCGTGATGAAACGGCTTGACCTTGCCATCAATGACAAGACAGGGATTTTAAATATCCCCCATCTGACCGAAAAATGCCGGAATGAGGAATGTGTTTCCGTGTTCCGCAGCTTCAAGAGTTACCGCAGCGGCGAGCTGGTGCGGAGGGATGAAAAAGAGTGCATGGGAAATACACTATATATCGGCTCTTTACAGAGCGAGGTGTACTTCTGCATTTATGAAAAGGATTTTGAGCAGTACAAGAAAAATGACATTCCCGTAGAGGAAGCCGAAGTCAAGAACCGCTTTGAAATACGGCTGAAAAATGAGCGTGCTTACTATGCCATCCGTGACCTGCTGGCATATGACAATCCAGAACGAACCGCTTTTAAGATTATCAACCGATATGTACGGTTCGTGGACAAGGACAATACAAAGCCCCGTTCTGAATGGCGGGTAAGTGAGGAATGGGCGTGGTTTATCGGGGAGAACCGGGAAAGCATGAAGCTGACAACGAAGCCCGAACCGTATTCATTCCAGCGCACCTTGAACTGGCTTTCCCATCAAGTAGCCCCAACCTTGAAAGTGGCTATGAAACTGGATGAAATCAACCATACACAGGTTGTTAAGGAGATTATTTCCAAAGCAAAGCTGACGGAACGGCACAAAAAAATCTTAAAGCATGAAGCCGCCACTGCAAAGGAGGTGGTTACCTGACTAAATCATAGTTCCTGTTGACATTCAAGCAAAGAAAGGAGAGATTTTATGAATTTTGGACAGAATTTATACAACTGGTTTTTAACAAATGCACAATCGTTGGTACTTCTGGCCATCGTTGTGATTGGGCTTTACCTCGGATTTAAACGAGAGTTTAGCAAGTTGATTGGATTTTTGATTATTGCTCTGATTGCCGTGGGATTGGTCTTCAACGCCGCTGGTGTGAAAGACATCCTGTTAGAGCTGTTCAATAAGATTATCGGGGCTTAAATCAATTTGTTTGCGGTCACGCAAACACTCCTTTCCCCCTATGGGAGATGGGCATAGGGGGAATGAAGAGGGGGTAACGGAATGGTACACAAAAAATTTCAGAAAGGAAGTGACGAACTATAGAAGAAATGAGAATCTATATTGCCAACTTAGGCAAATACAACGAGGGCGAATTAGTCGGGGCATGGTTCTCACCGCCCATTGATTTTGAAGAAGTGAAAGAGTGTATTGGTTTGAATGACGAATACGAAGGATACGCTATCCATGACTATGAACTGCCCTTTGAAATCGACGAGTACACGCCCATTGAGGAAGTAAACCGTTTATGTGAAATGGTGAAGGACTTGCCGGAGGATATACAGGCAGTGCTTCACGAATTACAAGCCTATTTCGGAGGTATCGAAGAATTGTGTGAGCATGAAGACGATATTATCCATTATCCCGACTGTGAGGACATGGCGGATGTGGCACGCTATTTCATTGAAGAAACAGGGTCTTTGAGTGAAGTGCCAGCGAGCCTGCAAAACTATATTGACTATGAAGCCTACGGACGTGATTTGGAAATAAACGGAAGTTTTATTGTCACAAACCACGGAGTGTTTGAAATTACAAGATGATATGTGCTATAATTCCTCTAAATAGTCTAAGGAGAAAACTACATATGGATATATCAAGTATTGCAACTATCATAATCAGTATTTTAAGTTCATCGATAACTACACTTCTTTTATCTTCTATTATATTAGAACCAATGAAAGATAAGAAAAGGTTTATTTTTGATGAAAAACAGAGGGTTTATGAATCTATTATAACTTTTGCACAAATTGTTTTATATCCTAAAGAAGCAAGATATGCTTTAGGTGTAGCAAGATACAATATTCAAGAATTATCAGATGAAGAAAATGTTACAAATGCTTTGAATGATTTAAAAATGGCTATCCCTAAACTTAAGCTTATTACTAAAAATCAAAAGATTATTGATGGAGTTGAAAAATTTATTCAATATAAGGACGAACTTACGTTTAATATACTTGTAAATCATTTACGGCAAGACTTGTATAAATGAAACACATAAACTTAAAGACAGCTTGTTTTTATACAGGCTGTTTTTTTAAAACCTAATTTTAAATGAAAGGACTGTTTGTATGAAGAAAATCCGGAGCTACACAAGTATCTGGTCGGTGGAAAAGGTGCTTTATTCCATCAATGATTTTAAGCTGCCGTTTCCCATCACGTTTACACAAATGACATGGTTTGTGGTGTCACTGTTTGCTGTCATGCTGCTTGGAAGTGTTCCACCACTGTCCATGATAGACGGGGCTTTCCTCAAATACTTTGGGATTCCTCTTGTGCTTACATGGTTCATGTGCCAGAAAACCTTTGATGGAAAGAAACCTTATGGTTTTCTGAAATCAGTGATAGCCTACCTGGTGCGGCCGAAACTGACCTATGCAGGAAAGACCGTGAAGCTGGGGCAAGGCCATCCGGCAGAATCCATCACGGCAGTTAGGAGTGAAATTTATGGCATATCCGATTAAATATATCGAAAATAATCTGGTATGGAACAACGACGGAGAATGTTTTGCCTACTATGAGCTACTTCCATACAATTATTCGTTCCTTAGTCCAGAACAGAAATTTATGGTTCACGATTCCTTCCGACAGTTAATCGCACAGAATCGTGACGGTAGAATCCACGCCTTGCAGATTAGCACAGAATCCAGCATAAGGGCGGCGCAGGAACGCTCTAAAAAGGAAGTGTCCGGCAAGCTGAAAGAAATCGCCTATGAGAAAATCGACGCACAGACCGAAGCCCTTATTTCCATGATTGGGGAAAATCAAGTGGACTACCGCTTTTTTATCGGCTTTAAGCTGATTCTGAATGAGCAGGAAGTTACGATTAAAAGCGTGGGGAAAGAAGCGGCAAACGCCTTTTCTGACTTCATCCATGATGTGAACCATAAGCTCATGGGAGATTTTGTTTCTATGAGCAATGATGAAATCTGGCGTTTCTCTAAGATGGAAAAACTGCTGGAAAATAAAATCTCACGCCGTTTTAAAATCCGCCGTCTGGACAAGGACGACTTTGGCTATCTCATAGAACACCTATACGGGCAGACAGGAACGGCATATGAGGACTACGAATACTATCTGCCGAAGAAAAAACTGGATAAGGAAACGCTGATAAAATATTACGACCTTATCAAGCCGACACGCTGTCTGATTGAAGAAAAACAGCGGTATTTGAAAATTGAGCAGGAGGATTCCACGGCATACGTCGCTTACTTTACCATCAATTCCATTGTGGGCGAACTGGACTTCCCATCCTCTGAAATCTTCTACTATCAGCAGCAACAATTCACCTTTCCCATTGATACCAGTATGAATGTGGAAATCGTGGCGAACCGGAAAGCTCTGTCCACTGTCCGTAATAAGAAGAAAGAGCTGAAAGACTTGGATAACCACGCATGGCAGAGCGACAACGAAACCAGCTCCAACGTGGCGGAAGCACTGGACAGTGTGAATGAGCTGGAAACCACCTTAGACCAGAGCAAGGAATCCATGTATAAACTGTCCTACGTGGTGCGTGTCACAGCTCCCGACCTTGACGAGCTGAAACGCCGCTGTAATGAAGTCAAGGACTTCTACGACGATTTGAGCGTCAAGCTGGTGCGCCCGTTTGGGGATATGCTGGGCTTACATGGGGAGTTTTTACCTGCCAGCAAGCGGTATATGAATGATTACATCCAATATGTGACAAGCGACTTCCTCGCAGGGCTGGGCTTTGGAGCTACACAAATGCTGGGAGAGAATGAGGGAATCTATGTAGGGTACAGCCTTGACACAGGCAGAAATGTATATCTGAAACCAGCCCTTGCCAGTCAAGGGGTAAAAGGCTCTGTGACAAACGCCCTCGCTGCTGCTTTTGTCGGCTCGCTGGGCGGCGGAAAATCATTCTCCAACAACATGATTGTCTACTACTCTGTGCTGTTTGGCGCACAGGCGGTCATTGTAGACCCAAAGGCGGAACGTGGGAACTGGAAAGAAACGCTACCGGAGATTGCCGACGAGATTAACATTGTCAATCTGACCTCGGACGAGAAAAACAGGGGGCTGCTTGACCCCTACGTGATTATGGAGAATCCGAAAGATTCGGAATCGCTGGCAATCGACATTCTTACATTCCTGACTGGTATTTCCTCCCGTGACGGCGATAAATTCCCTGTCCTTAGAAAAGCCATACGTGCCGTGACGAACAGTGAGGAACGGGGCTTGATGAAGGTCATTGAGGAACTTCGGGTAGAGGGTACGCCCGTCAGCGTAAGCATAGCCGACCATATCGAATCTTTTACAGATTACGATTTCGCACACCTGCTTTTCTCACATGGGGATGTGGAGCAGTCCATCAGCCTTGAAAAGCAGTTGAACATCATACAGGTGGCGGATTTGGTGCTGCCGGATAAGGAAACCAGCTTTGAGGAATACACCACAATGGAGCTTTTGTCCGTGGCTATGCTTATCGTTATCAGCACGTTTGCCCTTGACTTCATCCACACAGACCGCAGCATTTTTAAGATTGTAGACCTTGACGAAGCGTGGAGCTTCTTGCAGGTGGCACAGGGAAAAACCCTGTCCATGAAGTTAGTGAGGGCTGGGCGTGCCATGAACGCAGGCGTGTATTTCGTGACACAGAATACAGACGATTTGCTGGATGAAAAGCTGAAAAACAACCTCGGCTTGAAATTTGCGTTCCGTTCCACCGACATAAACGAGATAAGGAAGACCCTTGCTTTCTTCGGCGTGGACGCAGAGGACGAGAACAACCAGAAGCGGTTACGTGACCTTGAAAATGGACAGTGCCTTATCAGTGACCTATACGGGCGTGTGGGCGTGATACAGTTCCATCCCATATTTGAAGACCTGCTGCACGCCTTTGATACCAGACCGCCCGTCAGAAAAGAGGTGGAGGAATGACAATAGAAAAATTGTTACACCGGAATCCGGCGGCAGGCGGCAAGCCGGAACGGAAAAGAAAATGGAATATGCAGCGGCTTGGAAAAGTGGCAGTTACGGTACTTCTGGTATTCGTGATTGCCATTTTTCTATTAGCAACGCTGGGAACGGTCGCCCATGCCGCAGGACTGGTGGATGATACCGTCAATACCGCCAACGAATACAGCAAGTACCCACTGGATAATTACCAGCTTGATTTTTATGTGGACACGGGCTGGGATTGGCTGCCGTGGAACTGGCTGGACGGTATCGGGAAACAGGTCATGTACGGGCTGTACGCCATCACGAATTTTATCTGGACAATCAGCCTGTATCTTTCCAATGCCACGGGCTATCTGATACAGGAAGCCTATTCACTGGACTTCATTTCTGCAACGGCGGATTCCATCGGAAAGAATATGCAGACCCTTGCAGGCGTTACCCCAAACGGGCTGTCCTCGGAGGGGTTTTATATCGGCTTCCTGCTGATTCTGATTCTTGTCGTGGGAATCTACGTTGCCTACACGGGGCTTATCAAGCGTGAAACTACAAAGGCAATCCACGCCGTTGTGAATTTTGTGGTGGTGTTCCTACTGTCAGCGTCCTTTATCGCCTATGCGCCCGACTATATCGGGAAAATCAATGACTTTTCCGCAGACATCAGCAATGCAAGCCTGTCACTTGGTACGAAGATTGTGCTGCCAAACTCGGAAAGCCAGGGCAAAGATAGTGTAGACCTTATCCGTGACAGTCTTTTTTCCATTCAAGTAAAACAGCCGTGGCTTCTGCTTCAATACGGCAACTCGGATATGGAGAGTGTTGGTGCGGATCGGGTGGAGAGTTTACTATCCACCAGCCCCGACACCAACAACGGCGAAGACAGGGAAGAAATCGTTGTGGAGGAAATCGAGGACAGGGAGAACACGAACCTGACTGTCACGAAGACCATTAACCGCTTGGGAATGGTTTTCTTCCTCTTTATCTTCAATATTGGTATTTCCGTGTTCGTGTTCCTGCTGACAGGTATCATGATATTCTCGCAGGTGCTATTCATCATCTACGCTATGTTCCTGCCTGTGAGCTTTATTTTGAGCATGATTCCCACCTTTGACGGAATATCAAAACGTGCCATCACGAAGCTATTCAATACCATTCTGACGAGGGCAGGAATCACGCTGATTATCACAACAGCGTTCAGTATTTCCACCATGCTCTATACGCTGTCAGCAGGTTATCCGTTCTTCCTCATTGCGTTCTTGCAGATTGTGACCTTTGCTGGAATCTACTTTAAGCTGGGGGATTTAATGAGTATGTTCTCCTTGCAGAGCGGCGATTCCCAAAGTATGGGAAGCCGTATTATGCGAAGACCCCGTATGCTCATGCACGCCCATATGCACCGCTTACAGCATAAGCTGGGGCGTTCCGTGGCAGCTCTTGGGGCTGGCGCAGCCGTTTCTAAGGCTTCTAAGCAATCGGGGGCAGCTTCTAGTTCGGTAGCTTCCAGAACCACACAGGCAGACCATACCCGACCGGATGGACAGACTGGCACAGAGGAAAAGGCTTCTTTTGGCAAACGGGCTGGACAGGCGGCAGGTGCGGTCATGGACACCAAAGGCAGGATTGTAGATACTGCCGCAGGGCTGAAAGAACAGGCAAAGGATTTACCCGTCAATGCAAAATACGCCCTTTACCACGGGAAAACGCAGGTGTCGGAGGGCGTGCGTGTCTTTACATCCAGTATGACACAGACAAGAACAGCCAGAGCGGAGGGGCGCAAGGAAAAAGAGGAACAGCGCAGGAAGACCATTGCGGAGCGTCGGGCGGAAATGGAACAGGCGGCGCAGAAAAAAGAATCTGCCACAGAACCAAAGAAATCCGCAGCCCCTGTCCATGAACGACCTGTCACCACCACACCGCAGACAGAATCCCGTGAGCCTGTGGAGCGCAGCCAGACACAGACGGCCAGACCAGCGGTACAGGTTGGAAGTGCTGGCAAGCCTACGGAAAGACCTGTGGTATCATCCGTAAAAGAAAAAGCGGATATGCCAGCGGTGGAGGAAAAACAAGCGGTCAAAATGGAAACATCACCAGTACGGACAGAACGGCAGATAGTGAAAAGTGAGAAACAGCCAGCCGTCACGGAACGGCAACCCGTGTCCGGCAGTTCTTCCCATTCAGAAAGACCGCAGCCAAAGGCGGCTGCCCCTGCCACAGCAGAGCAAGAGCCGCAGCGACATTCCATCAAGGAACGCAGTTCCACTATCAAGCGTGAATCCACCAGAAAGGAGAAGTCCAAAACTGTCGCCGAAGTTAAGAAAGGGGAGAAAAAATGAAGCTGAAGCATATCATCATTGCCAGCTCTGGGGTGTTCGTTCTGATTTTCTCCCTGCTCCTGTTTGTGGTCGTTCTGTTCTCGGACGAAGAAGACGGCGGCTCTCATATCCAGTATGGCGGCGTGAATGTGTCAGCGGAAGTGCTGGCACACAAGCCTATGCTGGAAAAGTATGCAAGGGAATACGGGATTGAGGAATATATCAATGTACTGCTTGCGATTATACAGGTGGAATCCGGCGGAACGCTGGAAGATGTTATGCAGTCCTCGGAATCGCTGGGATTGCCGCCTAACTCACTAAGCACAGAAGAATCCATCAAGCAGGGCTGCAAGTATTTCTCGGAATTGCTGGCTTCTGCCGAAGCAAAGGGCTGTGACCTAAATACCGTCATTCAGTCCTATAACTACGGCGGCGGCTTCCTTGACTATGTGTCAAGCCGTGGAAAGAAATACACCTTTGAACTGGCGGAGAGCTTCGCAAGGGATAAATCCGGCGGAACAAAAGTGACTTACACAAACCCTATCGCCGTGGAGAAAAACGGCGGATGGCGGTACAACTACGGAAATATGTTCTACGTGCTGGTGGTGTCGCAATATCTGACCGTGGCGCAGTTTGACGATGCAACGGTACAGGCTATCATGGATGAAGCCCTAAAATATGAAGGCTGGCGATATGTGTTCGGCGGAGCTTCCCCCACTACCTCCTTTGACTGTTCTGGTCTTGTCCAATGGTGCTTTGGCAAAGCTGGAATCTCTATGCCACGCACGGCACAAGAACAGTACGACGTGACGCAGCATATCCCCTTGTCCGAAGCAAAGGCTGGGGATTTGGTCTTTTTCCACTCTACCTATAACGCTGGCACTTACATTACTCACGTCGGGATATATCAAGGGAATAACCGTATGTTCCACGCTGGCGACCCTATCGGCTATGCCGATTTGACAAGCTCCTACTGGCAACAGCATTTAGCAAGCGCAGGGAGAATCTCAAAATAGAAAGGATGAAAACCATGATTCAAATAAGAAAAAAAGAAAACCAGAAACCGGAAAAAGAAAAGAAGCCCCGTGTCTATAAGGCGAATACCCACAAGCGGATTGTAATTGCCCTGTGGGTGCTGCTGGCGGTCAGCTTCGTATTTGCAGTCTATAAGAATTTCACAGCGATTGACGTTCATACCATCCATGAAACAAAGGTCATTGAGGAAAAAATCGTTGATACCCACAAGATAGAGAACTTTGTGACAAACTTTGCAAAAGTCTACTATTCATGGGAACAGACGGCGGCTTCCATTGACAGCAGGGAGAACGCCATCAAGAATTATCTGACAGGAGAATTGCAGGCACTTAATACCGATACCATCCGCAAGGATATTCCCGTGTCCTCGGCGGTCAATGGGGTGCAGATATGGTCTGTCACGCAGGCGGATGAAAACCAGTTCTCCGTGATTTTCACTGTGGAACAGTTAATCACGGAGAACGGAAGCACAAAGACAGTGCGTTCCGCTTATGAAGTCACGGTTTATGTGGATGGCTCTGGAAACATGGTTCTCATTAAGAACCCTACCATTACCAGTATACCCGTGAAATCCGGCTACACACCGAAAGCAAAGGAAAGCGACGGAACGGTGGACGCTGTAACGACGGATGAAATCAACGAATTTCTGACTACGTTCTTTAAGCTCTATCCAACCGCAACCGCTAAAGAGCTGTCCTATTATGTGAATGAGGGCGTGTTAAAGCCTATCGGGAAAGATTATGTATTCTCGGAACTGGTAAATCCCATCTATAACCGCAGCGATAGTCAAGTCATGGTTTCCGTGGCTGTGAAATACCTCGACCAGCAGACAAAGGCAACGCAGGTATCGCAGTTTGACTTAGTGCTGGAAAAGAACGGAAATAACTGGAAGATTATAAAATAATATTAAAAACAGCGGTGTATGAAATTCGCTCAACATAATACACCGCTATCTTATTTTTTAAATCCTTATTTGGATGTGTGGAAATCGGCTGTACACTTGAAGTATAAAAAACAATCTGTATAATTGAGATTGTGAGGTGATAACATAATGTTAAAAATAGGTGAGTTTTCAAAGCTAACGCAAGTATCTATCCGTATGCTTCGATATTATGATGAGGTGGGGTTGTTAAAAGCAGAAGAAGTCGATAAGTGGACAGGACACAGAATGTATTCTGTTACTCAAATCCCCCGTCTAAACAGAATACTGTATTTGCGTGACAGCGGTTTTAAGATTTCTGAAATTGCTTCTGCGCTTGAAATGGACGATTGCTTACTTCTTAAAACGCTTGAACAAAAGCAATTAGAAATTGAGCAGACCATACAAAACGAGCAGGATAAAATACGAAAAATTGCGATTGCTAAAAACGAAATACAAGCAAACAAAGGAGAACTTCATTACAACATTTCCATTAAAGCGATACCAGAGTATCAAGTGCTTTCTTTACGCAGAATTGTTCCTACATACTACTCCGAGGGTGATTTATGGAATGAACTTTCCGCTTTTGCCAAAGAGCAGAAAATAGACATATCCAATCATTCTTTTTCTGTTTATCACGATACAGAGTATAAGGAACAAAACGTGGATATTGAGTTATGTGTCTCTGTAAGCAAACTATGTAAAGATATTGCTCCATTCTGCTTCCGTACTATTGAGCCTGTACCCATGATGGCTTGTACAATGGTATATGGTGATTTTTCAAATATCAAAGGAGCGTATATTGCTTTTGCTGAATGGCTGCAAAGAAATAGTAATTATCGAATGTCAAACCCCATGCGACAAATTGTACATAGAGGGGCATGGAATGAAAGAAATCCGACAAAGTACCTAACCGAAATTCAAATACCATTGGAATTTCAATCGTAATGTCCTGCAAAAAAAAGCAGGGCATTTTTATTTTTTCTCTTGTATCTCACATGATGTGAGGTATTATACTGAACTCACAACGAAAAACAGGAGGTACGATATGGATTATTATCAATTAAAACCTATTGGAAAGGTAAAGAATGATAACAACGGAGCATTTATCGAATTAGAGCCGGAATATATTCCCGGACTTCAAGCATTGGAAGGATTTAGTCATATCAATGTAGTGTGGTGGTTTAGTGATTGTGATAATCAATCAGACAGAAATATATTACAAACCGAACAGCCCTATAAAAATGCACCGTCCGTAATGGGGGTATTCGCCACAAGGTCGCCTGCCCGTCCTAACCCTATTGCTTTGACAACATCAGAAATTATCAGCATTGATTTTAACAAGGGAATGATTCGAGTTACTTTTATTGACGCAAATGACAATACTCCCGTATTGGATATTAAGCCTTATACGCCGAGTTTTGACAGAGTAGAAACGCCTGGTGTTCCCGTATGGTGCAGCGAATGGCCGAGAAGCACAGAAGCGTCCGGCTGCTTTCATTGGGAACAAGTATTTAATTTCTAAAGGAGATTTATGAAACTACAAGATTATGTTCAGAATAAACCGATACTTGAAACAGAACAACTCTTATTACGTCCTTTGCAATATGATGATGTTGCCGATTTGAAAGAATGGTTGAGCGACATTTCATTATATCAATATTGGGGGAAGCATCCCGGAAAAAGCGACTTAAATCCCGAATTGCTATTTCAAAAAAAGGAGCGACCTACAAAGAGTTTTCATTGGGGTATTGTCCACAAAAAGGACAATAAGGTAATTGGTGAAATGTGGGTATATCTCATTGAAAATGACCGTATGGCAAAGGTGGCGTTTCGGCTATCCCCAATCTATCAAGGAAATGGTCTTATGATAGAAGCCTTAACAGAAGTAGTGATTTTTTGTTTTGAAAAAACAGAATTACAACGTCTATGGACTGATGTTCATGTTCTAAATATCGCGTCATATAGAACACTTGAAAAAACAGGTTTTAAACGGGAGGGGCATATTCGAGATGGAAAAATGGTAAATACTTATTGCGACTACTATTTATATGGTATGACGAAAGCAGATTATAGCGATAACATTGATAGAAGGCTATTGCCAAATGGAAAATAAAAACCTGTTGTTCTGGCGATATTATAGTCATGATTAAAAGGAGCAAAGGACACTTCCTTAATCCTCTGCTCCTTTTGCATTATTGATTCCAACAGCTAAGGCTTCCATTATCATTAGTTCTTTTTCTGTAAAGCTGTCCATCTGCTTTTCTATCTGCCTGCGTCTGGTGCTTTTCGCCAGATCAGCGGCAGGTAAGAAAAACTCGTCAACAGACACGTTTAATAAAGATACTAAGTCATAAAGTACCTGTAAACTGGGGTGTTGCCCCTTGTTCTCAATATTGGTTAAATAGCGTGGGTCAATCTCAATCATTGCACCCACCTGTTCACGGGTTAAACCCCGCTTTTTACGGGCTTCTTTTATCGCAAGCCCGAACGCTTTAAAATCGTACTTATCTTCTTTTTTACGCATAATAAACCACCTATATACATTTTACTGTTCCTGTTCAATAAGTGACAGGTATAGAAAAACGTATTATAAGGTTTTACAATTCCTATTGTGAGATTTATACAAAAAAATATACTGCCAGACGGCAAATAAAAAAAACCGTTCTCTGGCAGCATGATTTTCTTGTGTCAAAATCAGTTTTATATCCAGACGACGGTTTGAAGAAAGCCGCCGTCTTTTTGTTTGTTAAATGAAATCCACGGAGGATGTATTGAAGTCAGCTATAAAAGCTCGGCGGTTCGTAAGGAGGTAGCCGCCATGCACGACACAATCGTTCGACATAATTCTACAAATGGTACGTCATTAAAAAAAGCCATTCTCCTACATTAGATAAAAATGCCTACCTATATGGTTTTTCACAATACATAGCAGGTACTAATGACGCACATAAGCAGATTGCAAAGTCTGTTTGTGTGCTTTTTTGGTTGCCGGAAAACTTTTTCAAAGTTTTTTTGCCAGCAATGCAACTGGCAGCCCTTTCGTGTCGGGACTTAGTGCGAAAGGGGGCAAAAGAGTTCAATCCACTCCCTTTCATGGCAAGAAAGGGGGTGAGAAATTATGAAGCCATCTTCTTTTCAGACAACCATTGAAAATCAGTTTGATTATATCTGCAAGCGTGCAATGGACGACGAGCGCAAGGACTATATGAAAGCTCTGTCCAGACAGTCCAAACGGGAAACACTGTTTTCCGATATGGGCGATTATCTCGTCAGCCAGTTTGCAACCGTGGACAGTTATCCATCTGATTTTCATATGTTCATGCTGAACGGTTCAACCGTTGGCGTGGAAAGCGATTTGTTAAGCGAAGCGTTACGGAATCTGACAGACAAGAAACGTGAAATTATCCTGCTGTATTACTTTATGGATATGAACGACACAGAAATTGCAGAACTGTTAAATCTGAACCGTTCCACGGTTTACCGTCACAGAACCAGCGGACTTGCTTTTATTAAGGAATTTATGGAGGAAAACGAAGAATGAAGACTACATACCCCATGATTCCCTTTCCTGTCATTGTGGCGGCGACAGACGGCGATACAGAAGCCATCAATCAGATTGTGAAGCATTACAGCGGCTTTATCGCAAAACGCTCCCTCCGCCCCATGAAAGACGAATACGGGAATCAACACATGGTCGTGGATGAAACCTTACGGCGTAGGATGGAAACCAGACTGATTGCTAAGATTTTATCCTTTGAAATAGGAGAAGAATAAAACATTTTCCCTTTCGTGGAAGCGTGATGATATGCTCCACGCTTCCCGAACAGGGATGTTTGCCACTCTATCAAAGCATATCGCCGCCGGTATGTTTTGACAGGCTGACAAGCCGTTGTTCCTTGAAAACAGAATAAAGCAATCGAATACATTTCGATAGGGAAAGAGCCGACGGGCTGACACGCCATGACCCCGAAAGGAGGGATAAAAAGCGAGCGATTCATGCCAGCGTTCCGTATGCAGCTTTTAGCAGAGCTGCCGCCATGACTTCCCTATTGTGATAATGATACTCCCGTACAGCCACAGTCCGAGCGTGAAAAAACCGTCGCAGGCAAAGGGTACGGCTGCATGAGAACCATGCAGGGGTGGGATTCCCGTGAGCTTTGCCAGAGCTGTTCGATTTGCTTATAGCTTAGAAAAGGAGGTTTTGTTTATGCAGAATGTAAAAACTACAGCGTCAGACATGGTACGGGAATATCAGACAGGAAACAGGAAGTGCGGTATAATAAAGATATACAAAACATTGTCTGTTTGACTGTCGGATAGGAGGGTATTATGTTAAAACAGTCAAACAATGTACTTGCTTCCGTTTATCCGGCGGGAAACCAGATGGAAGATATAACCGCATTATACTGTCGGCTTTCACAGGATGATAAACAGGAGGGCGATTCAAACAGCATTATTAACCAGAAAAAGATTTTGAAGCGTTATGCAGCGGAACACGGGTACAATTCCTGTATATATTTTGTGGATGATGGTTTTTCGGGTACGAATTTCAACCGTCCAGATTTCCAGAAAATGATTGCGGAAATTGAAGCAGGACGAATCCACCGTGTTATTGTAAAAGATATGTCAAGGCTTGGGCGTGACTATTTGCAGGTGGGAATGTATACGGAAATTATGTTCCCGAATCTGGATGTCCATTTTATCGCTATAAATGATGGTGTGGACAGCCACATGGGCGACAATGAATTTACCCCGTTCCGAAATATCATCAATGAATGGTATGCAAAAGACACCAGCAAGAAAATACAGGCTGTGAAAAAGGCAAAAGGGATTGCGGGTGAACATATAGGTTCCCATGCTCCCTACGGCTACAAGAAGAATCCAGATAATCCGAAAGAATGGATTGTGGATGAAGAAGCTGCTGGGGTGGTTCGTGAAATCTTTCGATTATGTGTCAATGGGTATGGGCCTACCAGAATTTCACACATCTTGACAGAACGGAAAATTCTCTGCCCTACTTATTATGCCTTGGAGAAAGGCGAAAAACCGCGTACAGTTCTTCCACCCGATAAATATTCATGGAGTGCCACCGTGGTTTCTCATATTTTGGAACGGATGGACTACTTAGGGCATACCGTGAATTTCAAGACACATATCAAGTCCTATAAAAACCGTAAGAAGATTGCAAACAATCCCGACCAGTGGAAAGTTTTTGAGAACACCCATGAAGCAATCATTGACAAGGAAACTTTTGAAATTGTCCAGAAAATTCGTTCTGGCAAACGCCGTCCTACCAAAATGGGCGAAATGCCCATGTTCTCTGGTTTACTCTTCTGCGCAGACTGTGGAAGTAAAATGACGTTCCACCGCCAGATGAATGAACCAGCAGATAAACATCACTTTTTATGTGGAAATTATCGGAACAATTCAAAAGAATGTTCCATGCACTACATCCGTAATGTGGCAGTAGAGCAGATTGTTTTGGAGAATCTAAGGGAAGTTACCAGTTATGTGTCAAACTATGAGGATGAATTTGTACAGATGGTTATGGACGCAGATATGAGCCAGAAAAACAAAGAGCTGGCACAGAAGAAAAAACGGATTGCAGAGATTCAAACCCGAATTAAGGAACTGGATAAAATTTTCCAGAGAATCTATGAGGACAATATAAGTGAAAAACTTTCAGACGACCGATTCATGAAGCTTTCAAAAGTCTATGAGAATGAGCAGCACGATTTACAGAATGAACTGGCTTCTCTGCAAGAAAACTTACAGAACGAAGAAAAGCAGACCGTTAATGTGAAACAGTTTCTCTCGACTGTTAGGAAGTATACCAATATCACGGAGCTTACGCCCGAAATTGTCCATGAGTTTATTGACAAGATTCTTGTCCATGCACCAGATAAAAGTAGTGGCAGACGTTTACAGGAAATAGAAATTATTTATAACCATATCGGAGTATTCGACCATTCAAAGGTCACTCTATGGAAAGGAAAAGCGGTATAGCATATCAGATACTATACCGCAAAACCCAAATCTAAAAAACATCCTTATCAAACCCTTACATTCATCGGGGTTTGCGGCTTTCTCTTTTACCCCAATGTACACAAAAGGTACACGAAATGGGGTTAAAAGAAACTTTGCAGTCTTTCAGCTACTTCCCCCTGCCTATTGGGGTACAGGTGGGAGTAGGTCTGCAAAGTGGTTTTTATATCTTCATGCCCCAGCCGCTCACTGATCAGTAGCGGGGAGAACCCCATCTCAATCAGCAGGCTCGCATGGCTATGCCCATAGTTTATAATAAAGACAAAACGGAAAACTCCATGAAATCAAGTGGATGCGGTTTGTCTTTGTTCTTTTTCCAAGCTATATTTGCCCCTAAAATCAAGCAAAAGTGTGCCTCAACAAAGGAGATGTAACATTAGTGACAAATTTTGAGTTCATAATTTTTTTGAAGAAAAGAGAGTTGCATCTTGATATTTTTTTCGTTATAGAGTAAAATATCTGCATATACATCAATTTTCAATATGCAGATATGGGGTTTGAAATGAGAATTTATGATTATAACTTTTTAGAAACAGTGGCTATTCCAAGTGACATAGTTTCTTTTTTAGTACAAATACATGAATATAAAGTCAGACAGGCGAATTTTTATCGTCAGCAGCCGGATGTATTATCAAGACTGGTTGAGGTTGCCAAAATTCAAAGTACAGGTGCGTCTAATCGCATTGAGGGAATTTATACCACAGATCAGCGGTTACAGGAATTAAAAGACGAACATGTTGCCCCTGCAAATCGAGATGAGGAAGAAATCCTCGGTTATCGAACAGTGCTGGAAACCATCCATGAGAGCCACGACTATATTGATATTAAATCAAGTATTATTTTACAGCTCCATCGGGATCTATATAAATTTTCTCCCTACAGTTTTGGTGGTACATTTAAAAGCACAGATAATATTATCCAAGAAACAGATGCTTCTGGGGTAAAGCGGGTTCGGTTCCAGCCTGTACCGGCTTATGAAACTGTAGCTTCGGTCGATGCGCTATGTAACGCTTACAATGAAATTGTGGGCAGAAAGAAAGCCGAACCTTTGTTGGCCGATATGCTTTTTATATTAGATTTTCTTTGCATCCACCCGTTTAACGATGGGAACGGTCGTATGAGTCGGTTACTGACATTACTTCTGCTATATCGTCACGGCTATATGGTGGGGAAATATATCAGCATTGAATCGCTTATTGAAAAAACTAAGGACAATTATTACGCTGCTTTGAAGCAAAGCTCCGAACACTGGTATGAAGGCAAAAATGACATTTGGCCTTTCATGAGATATATGTTGGGGGTTCTTCTTGCTGATTATCGGGATTTTGAATCACGAGTATCCGTTGTGTCTGGTATGAAGATGACCAAGGAAGAACGAATCCGAAAGTTTGTCAATGAAAAGGTTGGACTATTTACCAAATCAGAGATTATCCAATCTTGCCCTGATATTGCTGCGACCACAATCGAAAAAGTCTTAGGTGAAATGAAGCGTGAGGGCATTGTTAAAACAGTCGGTGGCGGTCGAGGAACAAAGTGGTGTAAGACATAATCCATTCAACAATATTTTTTCCGTCACAAACGAAGTTTAAGGAGAGCATACAAAAATGGCTGTTAAAAAAAGCGAGCTATATACATCACTATGGAGCAGTTGCGATGAGCTGAGGGGCGGCATGGATGCCTCGCAGTATAAGGACTATGTTCTCACACTGCTTTTTATTAAATATGTTACAGATCGATTTAAGGGTGATCCGGACGCACAAATTGAAATTCCGGAAAAAGGCGGCAGTTTTGATGATCTGGTTGAAGCAAAAGGGAAATCGGACATTGGTGATAGAATTAATAAGGTGATTCGCAAGTTGGCCGATGAAAATAATCTTGTCGGGATTATTGATCAGGCTGATTTTGATGATGATAGCAAATTAGGAAGTGGAAAAGAAAAGGTCGAAAAGCTCACCAATCTAATCGCTATTTTTCAAGATGAAAAGCTGGATTTCCGGAAAAACCGGGCTGGCGGGGATGATATCCTCGGCGATGCCTACGAATATTTAATGCGTGAGTTTGCACAGGAAAGTGGAAAAAGCAAAGGTCAGTTCTACACGCCTGCTGAGGTTTCTCGTATTTTGGCCAAAGTAATTGGAATTGATAAAGCAACTCGCGCCTCTTATACTGTGTATGATCCAACTTGCGGATCGGGTTCACTGCTTATTCGTGCAGCAGACGAAGCGCCACATGGTATCACAATTTATGGTCAGGAATACGACCCAACTACTGCCGGTCTTGCGACTATGAATCTGGTTTTGCACAACAAGTCTACTGGAACCATAGTAAGTGCAAATACGCTGGCCGATCCTCGGTTTAAAACTGACGGTGTACCAGATCGTTACGACTTTGCAGTTTCTAATCCCCCATTTTCCTATAAGTCTTGGAGTAACGGCGTGGACACTGGCAGCGATATTCGCTTTCAAGACTATGGTGCTGTGCCACCAGAAAAGAATGGCGACTATGCGTGGTTAATGCACTTCATTTACTCATTAAAGCCTGAAAAGGGAAAAGGTGCAATCATTCTTCCTCATGGTGTTTTGTTTCGTGGAAACGCTGAGGCCGTTATTCGTAAAAAAATTATTGAGCGGCGCATCATAAAAGGAATTATTGGTCTACCGGCAAATTTGTTTTATGGGACAGGAATTCCTGCCTGCATCATTGTTATTGATAAAGAAAATACTGCCAAGCGCAAAGGCATTTTTATGATTGATGCCAGCCGAGGATTTCAAAAAGACGGAAACAAAAATCGTCTTCGTGAACAAGATATTCGTAAAATCGTTGACTGCTTTAATGACCAAATTGAGTTGGATGGCTATTCTCGATTGGTACCATACTCCGAAATTGAAAAGAAAAACGAATACAATTTAAATATTACTCGCTATATTACAGCAGAGGACAAAGAGGACTTGCAAGACATTGAAGCACACCTAAAGGGCGGTCTGCCTAAGCGCGACATCTATGAGTTGCAGGTTTATTGGAGTGCATTTCCTTCTTTGCGTGAGCAGTTGTTTTCTGATTTCGGTCGAGATGGTTACTGCAAATTAAATGTGTCGAGTGAAGATATTCGCAAAGTCGTATTTGGAAATGCTGAATTTGAAGCATATGCCAAAGGTGTAGCCAAAGAATTTGACTGCTGGAAATCCACTCACTATACACGCTTTGAAAGCCTAAAAAAGGGAGATTCACCCAAACTATTTTTAGAGGCAATTGCTTCTGATATGCTCCAACAATTCTCTCAGCTTACACTACTGGATAAATATGATGTTTATCAACAGCTCATGGAATATTGGGAAGAAGCTATGCAGGATGATGTATACGCTGTTGCCTATGATGGATGGGAAGCAGGCAATGAAATCGTCAAAGAATATGCCACAAAGAAGAACAAAGATGGCACTGTAACCCGGACTGACCGCGTTAAATCGTGGGAAGGGCGCATGATTCCCCAAAAACTAATAATTGATGTGTATTTTCCGGAGGAACGTGATGCCATTCGCCGTTTAGAAAAAGAGCGTGATGAAGTCTTGCAGCAAATGGAGGAATTGAGAAGTGAGCATGGTGGCGAAGATGGCCTGCTCTCTGAAGTGATTGTCAAAGACAAGATTACAGCGAAACGACTGAAAGAGCGAATCAAGGAAATACGGAATAACCCCGATGATATTGAGGAACTGGCACTATTGCAACAATACGAAAAATTGTTGGGTAACGAGAGCACCTATAATGCAGCAATCAGAAATGCGCTGGCTGCTTTGGAGCAAGTTGTATTAGCACAATATTCAGCCCTGACTCTGGATGAAATCAAAGAGTTGGTGATAGATAAAAAATGGTGTAACACACTCTTTGACCGTGTCGACACTTTGTTTTCCATGCTTTCTCATCATTTAGCAGAACGTATTATCGTGCTCTCACAACGATATGCTAAGACCTTGCCGGAGTTGGAATCCAAGGTGGAGCAATACGAAGAAAAGGTGAAATCTCATCTGGAAAGGATGGGATTTGTATGGTAGTGCCTAAAGGATATAAAGAAACAGAACTCGGGTGCATTCCGATGGAATGGCAGATAACTCCACTCGAACAAATTGCTGATGTTCGTACTGGCCCATTTGGCTCGGTGCTACACGCAAGTGATTATGTCTTACTAGGTACTCCAATTATCACAGTAGAACATTTAGGTGATCGTGGGATAACAAGGAATAACCTACCCCGCGTTTCTGATTCGGATAGAAAAAGATTAAGTAAGTACACTTTGAATGTTGGAGATATTGTGTTTAGCCGTGTCGGCTCTATTGATCGTAATGCGTATGTTACTGAAGATGAAGATGGTTGGTTGTTTTCTGGGAGATTATTAAGGATACGTCCCTTTCCTAACGGTATTTATTCAAAATATTTAAGTTACTATTTTAAGCAGCGCACAACAATCTCTAGAATAGAATCCATTTCAGTTGGGCAGACAATGGCATCTTTAAATACACAATTAATGAATCAATTTCAGGTGGTTGTTCCAACACTTACGGAACAACATGCGATTGCTACTGCTCTTTCTGATGTGGACGAACTAATTGATGCCTTAGAAAATTTGATTAAAAAGAAAAAAGCTATCAAGCAAGGGGCAATGCAAGAATTGCTGACAGGAAGAACACGGTTAGCCGGTTTTAAAACAAAATGGAAAGAATGTTCATTGGGGGAACTGTTAGAATATGAACAGCCCACAAAATATATAGTTGCCTCATCAGAATATGGGGATTTCGGCATTCCTGTTTTAACGGCGGGTAAGTCTTTACTTCTAGGCTACACACAGGAGCAGGATGGAGTGTATGAAAAAGGGAATGTTATTATTTTTGACGATTTTACCACTGAAAGCAAATTTGTATGTTATAAATTTAAAGTAAAATCATCTGCAATGAAATTTTTAACGCCAAAAGCAAATGACATAAATCTGAAGTTTGTATTTGAATGTATGCAATTAATAGACTTTGCTTTGAAGGACCATCAACGGTATTGGATTTCCGAGTATTCAAAAATCAGAATTCCATTTCCATGTGATTGTGATGAGCAACAAGCCATTGCTGAAATTCTTTCTGACATGGACACCGAAATAGAAGCCCTAACCCAAAAGCTGGAGAAAAGCCGTCAGATAAAACAGGGCATGATGCAGGAGCTACTGACTGGGCACATTCGATTGCTCCAAACAGACACTCAAAAGCAAAAAAAAGCAAAAGCGAAGAAAGTACCAAAAGCTGAAGTGGAGCAACAAGGCCATAACGAGCACTTTCATGAGGCGGTTATTTTATCAACCGTTGTTTCGCTTTTTGCCAGCGAACAATTCCCATTGGGGCGTTTTAGGCGACAAAAGTTTGCGTATCTTTTGCATCGCCATGCGCAGGAGAGCACACAAGGGTTTTTGAAAAAGGCCGCGGGGCCTTATAACCCTACCATTCGCTATAAAGATGAGAAAATTGCATTAAAGGCAGGCTATGTGACTGAGCTTGGCAAAGGTAAATTCGTTCAAGGAGAAAAATCAAACGAGGCTGTTACTTACTTTGTGCAGTGGTATGGTGAGGACGCGATTGAGTGGATTAAACAGTTCCAATATAGAAAAAATGATGATTTGGAAGTGCTGACCACTGTGGCAGAGGCAATCGTGGATTTGAAAAAGAGCGACCTTGCCATTACGGTAGAGTCTGTAAAGCAAGTAATCCAAGAAAATCCAGAGTGGCGGCCCAAGCTGGACAAGGACTGTTTTAGCGATTTTAAAATACAGTCCGCCATCAAGGAGAGTCAGAAATTGTTTGGATGATGCCAAAGAAATGGAGGTTGCACTATGAGCGGCGACGACAGAGAACTGGTAACTCAGCAAAGGGTACTACAACTTTTCCGCGAAAAGCTGAAATATAAATATATTGGTAATTTGCGTGAGCAGGAGAACAGTAATATTATCGAAACAAAGCTCAAAGAATATCTGCTTCGACAAGGATACTCCGAAGAGCTTTGCCGTCGCGCAATCAACTCTTTAACGGCGGCTTCTCGTATTTCTGATTTGACAGAGGCAAACAAGGCAGTTTATTCCCTGCTCCATTATGGTTCTAGCGAACAGGAACATGTGGGAGTCCATCATCAAACAGTAAATTTCATCAATTGGGACAAGCCTCTGGAAAATGATTTTTATGTTGCAGAGGAAGTTACCATAACCGGCCAGCACACAAAACGTCCCGATATTGTCCTGTATATCAATGGCATTGCTGTTTGCGTTTTAGAGCTGAAAAGAAGCTGCGTTTCCGTTTCGCATGGTATCCGGCAGAATATTGATAACCAGCAGGAGGAGTTTATCCGTCCATTCTTTTCTACCATTCAGCTTGTAATGGCAGGAAACGATACTGAGGGGCTGCGATACGGAACCATTCTAACTCCAGAAAAATTCTATATGGAATGGAAAGAAGAAACCACTGCCAAGGATGCGCTGTCTTTATGCATCCAGAAACTTTGCTTAGACGAAGACTATAAGCTGGATCGACACCTAATTAGCTTGTGTCAAAAACAGCGGCTTCTGGATTTGATTTATAGCTTTATCGTGTTTGACGGTGGCCAAAAAAAGACATGCCGACACAATCAATACTTTGGGGTGATTGCTGCACGGCAAAGTATTATTGATAAGCAAAGCGGCATCATTTGGCATTCACAGGGCAGCGGCAAGTCACTTACAATGGTTTGGCTTTCACGTTGGATTAAAGAAAACTATCCCAACGCACGGGTGTTAATCATCACAGACCGTGATGAGTTGGATGAACAAATAGAAACCAAAGTGTTTGGCGCTGATGGAGTTGGAGATACCATATACCGTACGAGTAATTGTGCTGACTTAATTTCCAAATTGAACGAAACTACACCTGTTTTGATTTGTTCCCTAATACATAAATTTGGAAAGAAAAAACAGACAGAAGCTGAAACTGATGATGAGCGGTACGATAAGAGCTATAAAGCGTATATTGAGCAGCTACAGGCTGCCTTGCCAAGCGACTTTTCCCCAAAAGGAGATTTCTATGTTTTTGTGGATGAGTGCCATCGCACACAGTCAGGAAAGCTCCATCGTGCAATGTCCACGCTTTTGCCGGATGCAATATTTATTGGATTTACCGGAACGCCCCTCTTATCTCGTAAGGAGCTACGCAAGCGTGGGGTAAAAAGCAGTATTGAAATCTTTGGTCGCTATATTCACACTTATAAGTTTGACGAGGCAGTTGCAGACAAAGTTATCCTTGATTTGAGGTACGAAGCGCGCGATATCCCACAGTCCATCCCATCTACAGAGAAAGTAGATGCATGGTTTGAGGCCAAGACCAGCGGCCTTACAGATTTGGCAAAAGCTCGTCTGAAAAAGCGATGGGGAACTTTAAAAGAGGTCTATAGCTCCCGTGACCGTTTATCCAAAATTGTAGTCGACATCATTGAGGATATGGAAATTAAAGATCGACTGCGTAGTGGTCGAGGCAATGCAATTCTGGTGGCAGCTTCAATTTATCAGGCTTGTCAGTATTATAAGCTGTTTATAGATAACGGCTTTGATAAGTGTGCCATAATCACATCATACTCGGGAGATATTTCCGAAATAAAAGGAGAGGCAACTGGAGAAGCTCGCGACACCGAAAATCGGTTTAAATTTGCGATATACAAGCAAATGCTAGGTGGAAAAGACATTGATGTTTTTGAAACCGAGGTCAAAGAAAAGTTTATAAAGAACCCAAAGCAAATGAGGTTGCTCATTGTTGTAGATAAGCTGCTAACCGGGTTTGATGCTCCTAGCGCAACATACCTCTATATTGATAAGTCTATGCGCGATCATGGATTGTTCCAAGCAATTTGTCGTGTAAATCGTCTGGACGGTGACGACAAAGAGTACGGCTACATTGTAGATTACATGGACTTGTTTAAAAGTTTAGAAAAGGCTGTGTCTGATTATACTTCAGAGGCATTTGACACCTTTGATAAGGATGATATCGATGGGCTGTTAAAAACGAGAGTTCTGGAAGCGCGAAAACATTTTGAGGAAACCATAGAAAGCCTTCGTGCATTATGCGAGCCAGTCAAGCAGCCTCATGAAACGCTGGAATTTATTCGATACTTCTGCTGGGAGCATGATGGAGATTTGGAGGAATTGGATTCCAACGAGCCAAAACGTTTAAAATTGTACCAGCTTACAGCCTCTTTATTGCGTGCTTATGCAGATGTCGCAGCCGACCTAGAGGAACTGGGATATACCAAGCAAAGTATCGCTGAAATCAAACAAGAGGTGCGACATTATCAACACCGCCGAGATGATGTTAAACTGGCCAGTGGCGATTATATTGACTTGAAGCGCTATGAGGCGGATATGCGATATCTGCTTGATAACTATATTCGTGCAGGTGAAAGTGAAAAGCTTTCATCATTTGATGATATGTCGCTGATTGAATTGATTTTAGAACGTGGCGTTGATTTTGCAGAGAACCTTCCAGACGGAATGAAAAAAAGCCCTGAAGCTGCAGCCGAAACCATTGAGAACAATGTGCGGCGATCTATCATAGAAAAGAGCGCTACAAATCCGTTGTACTACGCCAAGATGTCTGAACTGTTAGAAAAACTTATTGAGGAGCGTAAGAAAAGTAAAGATGAGTATCGAGACTACTTGCGTAAAATCGTAGAACTCACCAGAAAAGTGGAAAGGCCGGAAGATTTCGTTTCCTACCCCCGAGAAGTTAAGGGTTCGCCCGCAATGAGAGCTCTTTATGATAACCTCCCTGAGAGTCTAAAACAAACTGAAACGGTATTAGAACTGCACGAAAAAATTATTGCAACAAAGCCAGACAAGTGGATTGGTGATAAAACAAAGGAACGCGTTGTTCGTAGTAGTATCCGCTCCATACTTGTTGAAGATAAACTTGTTAAAGAAATTTTTGAAATTGTAAAAAAGCAGCGAGAATATAGGTGATAAATTGAATGTTTCTGGCATGAATATTGAAGTTGTAAAGAAGAAAATAAAAAATATGCATTTATCGGTACTTCCACCAGACGGAAAAGTTAGAGTTTCAGCTCCTCTTTCTGTTAGTGAAGATGCGATAGAGTTATTTGTTATTTCTAAAATTGGATGGATAAAAAAACAGATTGCAAAATATCAACAACAGCCTCGTCAGACTGAGCGAGAGTATGTGTCAGGAGAAAGTCATTACTTTTTTGGTGTGCGCTACAGGTTAGATATTCGGTATACAAATGGTAATAGCAAGGTAGAACTTCAAGGCAATAAAATGGTATTTACCATCCGCCCGAACTCTACTACACAACAACGATCTGCAACATTGAATGAATGGTATCGAAAGCAACTTAGAAGTAAGTTGCCGCCGCTTTTTGAAAAGTGGGAGTCCGTTATAGGTGTGCATGCGGATGAAGTAAAAATCAAAGATATGCTCACAAAATGGGGGACATGCAATACAACGGATAAAAGAATTTGGCTTAACCTGCAGTTGGCTAAAAAACCCTTGCAATGTTTAGAGTATGTTGTGGTTCATGAGTTAGTTCACCTCAAAGAAAACACGCATAACCAGCATTTCGTTATGTTAATGGATGAATATCTCCCTGATTGGCGTGCACGGAAAGAACTGCTAAATTCTACAATTCTACAATGTTATTCATCCTGCAGAAACTAGAAGAAACAGAGTAAAGAGCCTCTACTTTGCTGTACGTAAAGAAACTAATTTAATTTGTAAATTAGACATAAGCGTTTATTAAATGGCAGGAAAATAATTATCGAAAAATATCGTATGGGTATACCCATTTAGTGCAGCTTAGGTGAAAAGATCAAAGAATGCTCATGTACGGTAAGGAAGCAAGCAACCGAAAACAAGAGATAGACCGCCAG
>OHAS01000821.1_pt1 | contig 25898 bp, 19 predicted proteins | sample 1577131 | NCBI WGS metagenome assembly OHAS01 (sample SAMEA3541566, study PRJEB24748) | human gut metagenome | biome: human gut; feature: human-associated habitat; material: faeces | place: China | collected 2012 | reverse complement strand
GTCAGCATCTACTCTTACAACATCCAGATTCTGTACAGTAACCTTTACGCAGCCCATGTGACCAGGCATTCCCTTGCCCTTGAATACGCGGCTCGGAGAGGAGCAGGCACCGTTGGAACCCTGATGACGATGGAATTTGGAGCCATGAGCCATAGGTCCTCTGTGCTGACCAAATCTCTTGATCGCACCCTGGAAGCCCTTACCTTTGCTGATTGCAGTAGCGTCGATTCTGTCGCCAGCTGCGAAGATGTCAGCTTTGATTTCCTGTGCCAGTGCGTACTCAGACGCATTTTCAAACCGGAATTCTCTTACATATCTCTTGCAGGAAACACCAGCTTTTTCGAAGTGTCCCTTCTGAGCTTTATTTACGCCATGTCTGTGAATGACTTCCTTCTTGCCAGCCTTGTCTCTGTTGATAACTTTTTCTTTCTTATCAACGAAACCAACCTGAACTGCTTCGTAACCATCATTTTCTACGGTCTTGATCTGTGTTACGACACAGGGACCAGCCTGAAGTACGGTTACCGGGATCAGCACGCCGTCTTCGTTGAAGATTTGAGTCATTCCGACTTTGGTAGCTAAAATCGCTTTTTTCATTGTTCGTTTGACCTCCTGTTGATTTCTACATAGCGGAATGTTCGCAACTTTCCTGCTTCTGCATCAGAAGTGGTTAAAGCAGTTGGACTATTCATACGTCTCTGTAGAGGTTCTTGCAATTACTTGTTTGTTTTCATTTTGATATCGATGTACACACCAGCAGGCATTTCCAGTCTCTGCAGAGCATCAACGGTCTTGGGTGTGGGTGCAATGATATCGATCAGTCTCTTGTGTGTGCGGCGCTCGAACTGTTCTCTGGAGTCTTTGTACTTGTGTACGGCACGCAGAATCGTAACTACTTCCTTCTTAGTGGGAAGCGGTACCGGTCCGCTCACCTGTGCTCCATTTTTCTTGACTGTTTCGATGATTTTCTTCGCAGACGCATCAACTAACTGATGATCGTAAGCTTTCAGTGTAATCCTCATTACCTGATTTGCCATAAAAAAAGTCGCCTCCTTTTCGCGCTTTTGAGATAAGTGCGACAAGCGGTGACTGTACACGTTCCCGTGTGTGTCCTCTTGATAAGCAACCCTGAAAGATCCTTTCTTTCTCTTATCGTGGACTCCACGTCGTTTCCCCTGTCTCGTGACAGGTGCTGTTATCTGGTACAGTGACTTGTCGTCAGTTTACTAACTTGACATTCGCTCCACATAAAAACCTGCAGGGATTATGTATTTTCCGTTGCAGCAACCTTATGCTTCTTCGCTATCATGTCACAGCACTTAGTAGTATAAAGTAAGCCCTGCAAAATTGCAAGGCTTTTTTTCAAAAACTTTTCTCTTTTTTTGTACATTTTTCGATACAACAGTTCACTCGTGGGGTTCTGCAGACAGATTTCGTGTTTACACGAAAATCTGACTGTAGAGCACCACGAAGGGAGCGCCATTCGATGAGCAAAAGGAGCTGCGCAAGCAGCGGAAAGCAGCGCAGCTGCGGATTTGCGAATGGCGCGGTGAACTGTGGCAAAAACTCGTCACACTTACTCCACGATCTGTGCCTTCGCGAAGAATACCGGCAAATGGAAGTTCGGTGTCGGATTATCGATCGGAGACCAGGAAGCATAATGCTCAATTTCAGGAGTCTGGGCTATCTTATAGAAGTTACAGTAAAACTCGGTCTCCCCATCCAGCTTTTCCACTCCTGCCTCTTCCTTCAGATAACTCTCAGGGATCAGATAAGTCAGTGTCCAGCTGTCCTCCTGTCTGTCCGCTTTACAGTCTACAACCTGCAGATATTTCTCCGGCATCGGTTTACGGCCTTTTCTTCCCTTCCCATATGCTGCATACATCGCACCGTTGGAATTGACTTCAAAATTTAAATACATTACATCGTTGGTCAGCGCTTCACCCTTTTCGGGGAATGCAAGGAAAACCTCCATCGCGCTGTCCTCACAGACCATATCCATAAAATTGTGGTAAACGCGCTTCGGATCCTTTTCTTTGCAGACCAGCTTCACGAAAAGTCCCTGATCCTTCAGGTAGCCCATCCACCCGTAAGCCTCCGGCTTCTGCAGGCATGTCCACATAAAATGATCCATCGAAAACCGCTGACAGGATTCGATTTCTTCCTTATTAAATATTGTTTTTACACGATACTCCATACGTCCCTCTTTTCTGCCGCGTTCCTAGACCGACGGCGTTTATTCATGACAATAGAATGCTCGCAGAGCGTGCATTCTATTGTTGGCTGCGCACTTTGAACGACATTTTACTGTGCCTCCGCCTCAGCGCATCCGGATGCTTTGTTCTATTCCTACCTTATCATACTATGCCAACCAGCGCAAGCACACCCTGCACTGCCAGCTTTGCGAAACCGCTCAGCACCATCGCAAGAATCGGATTCCAGTTTTTCTTTTTTAACAGCCATACTGCGACAACAAAAATCACGATCGAATCCCACTTCGTCGACATAAAGCTCACCGCGTCGTTCCAGAACGCAGTGATCAGGATCGATACGCCTGCCGCCGCGATCATCGACACAACTGCCGGACGCAGCGTTTCCAGCACGCCCTGCAGCATGCTCATTTTACGGTATTTTAAATAAAGATAGGACAGCAGCGTTACCAGGATGCACGACGGCAAAATACAGCCAAATGTCGCCGCCAGCGCTCCCAAAAAGCCTGCCAGCCGGATGCCGACAAACGTCGCGGAATTGACTGCAATCGGTCCGGGCGTCATCTGGGAAATCGTAATCAGGTCGGTAAATTCCGATCTCGACAGCCACCCATGCTGCGTCACTACCTGCTCCTGAATCAGCGGAAGCGCTGCATAGCCGCCGCCGAAGCTGAACATGCCGATCTGCAAAAAGCTCAGAAAAAGCTGCCAGTAAATCATCTCTTTTTCTCCTTTCTCTTCCGGATCAGGGTCCGTACCACTCCGAGCACGATACAGAAGATCACGACATAGACCACGTTGACGTTAAAAATGCAGACTGCAAGGAACGCTGCCGCCATAATTGCGAGGGATGATTTTTGCTTTCCTGCCACGATACCGCTGCCCATATCATAGACAACCGACGCAATGACCGCGCCGACGCCCGCCTGCATGCCGTCCAGCACCGTTTTTACAATATAATTAGAAGAAAATGCCGCATAAAAATAAAAGATCACCGACAAAATCACAAACGGCGGAATAATCGTTCCGATGATCGCTGCGAGTGCCCCTGCGATGCCCGCCAGCTTGTAACCTACGACGATTGCACCGTTTACCGCAATCGCTCCCGGCGCGGACTGCGCAATCGCCACCAGATCGAGCATTTCCTCTTCATCGATCCAGTGCAGCTCATCTACAAATTTCTTTTTCATCAGCGTGACGATAACGTATCCGCCGCCGAAGGTAAACGCGCTTAAATACAGCGTGGAAAAAAATACTTTTCGGATCTTCGTCCATTTCTCCTTCATGCTTTCCTCTCATTTCTGCGCACGCTTTTTCGCATGCCCGCTGCTTCTGTTTGTTTCTAACATCGTACAGCCTCTTGTAATCGTTCTTATCATACCTTTTCTTGTAATATAAGTAAAATAGTATTATAGTATAAAATATATAATATTTTTATTATATAAGCTGTACAGGAGCAGCCTTTTGACACCCTCGGTACAAATAGCTGCGTGAAAATAAGCGATTACACTTATTTTTCACCCGATCACCTTGGAGGAACCGCCATGACTCTGCGTCATATGAAAATTTTTGTCGCCGTATATCAGCAAAAAAGCATTACCCTCGCATCGAACAGCCTGCATCTGGCTCAGCCGTCCGTCAGTCTGGCGATCAAGGAGCTGGAAGAATATTATCATATCCGCCTGTTCGACCGCCTCTCCCGACGGATTTACCCGACGGAGAACGGGCATCGCTTCTATGAATATGCACTCCATATCGTGTCACTTTTTTCAGAAATGGAAAACAAAATTCCCGCCTGGGATGCAAATGCCCCGCTCCATATTGGCTCCAGCATCACTCTCGGTACCTGCCTGCTCCCCTCCCTTGTCAAAGCCTATCAGGAGCAGCACCCGGAAATCAAAATCTATGTAACGGTCAAAAATACCGGCACAATCGAGCAGGCAGTCATCGACAATCAGCTGGATTTTGCCCTGGTCGAAGGCACTGTCACTCACCCGGAAATCATTTCAGAGGTCTTTTCTGCCGATACGCTCTGCATGGTCGCAGCTCCCGGACATCCGCTTGCCGCCAACCGGACGGTCACCCTCGCCGACGCTGCTTCCTGCCCCCTCCTTTTACGCGAACCTGGCAGTGCCGGCAGGGAAATCGTCGAAAGTCTCTTTTTATCCGGCGGTATCCAGATCACGCCCGTCTGGGAAAGCGTCAGCACCCTCGCTCTCATCCGCGCCGCCCAAAACGGTCTCGGCATCGCAATTTTACCGGAGCTTCTCGTCCGGGATGCACTGAAATCCGGAGATCTTGTCTCCCTTCCGCTTCCGCCCGACATCCTGACCCGCAGCCTATACCTGATCCGGCACCGCAACAAATACCTTTCGTCCTCCGCAGAGGAATTTCTGAATTTATGCCGGATGTGGAAATTTTAAGTGAGTGAACAGTAACGATTTTTTTCATCGCAACGCTCCGGCAATAGAATGATTGCTTTTTGAGCGCACTTCCTGTATGATTATCTCGTATTATTATCCTGTGCATGCACGCGCAAACGCAATTTTGCCCGGATACTTTGCAGATAATTCCTGTAACTATATTACTTACGAAATGAGGAATAAAAATATGTGGATCGCAGATCAATGGAAAGATTATGAAGTGCTGGATACCTCCAGCGGAGAAAAGCTGGAACGCTGGGGAGATTATCTTCTCGTGCGTCCCGATCCGCAGGTCATCTGGAATACCCCCCGCAAAAATCCCGGCTGGAAAAAGAAAAACGGCCATTATCATCGCAGCTCCAAGGGCGGCGGCGAATGGGAATTTTTCAATCTGCCCGAGGAATGGAGCATCCATTACCGCGAACTGACCTTCCGTTTAAAGCCGTTTAGCTTCAAACATACCGGTCTGTTTCCGGAACAGGCAACAAACTGGGACTGGTTTGGCAACCTGATTGCCAACGCTGGCCGCCCGGTTAAGGTGCTGAATCTGTTCGCCTACACCGGCGGCGCTACCCTGTCCGCAGCGAAGGCAGGCGCAGCAGTCACCCATGTGGACGCTTCCAAGGGCATGGTTACCTGGGCAAAAGAAAACGCAGCGGCTTCCGGTCTTTCCGATGCTCCGATCCGCTGGCTTGTAGATGACTGTGTAAAATTTGTCGAACGTGAAATCCGCCGCGGCAACCACTATGACGGCATCATCATGGATCCTCCCTCCTACGGCAGAGGTCCTAAAGGCGAAATCTGGAAAATTGAAGAGAGCATCTATCCCTTCATCGAACTGACGACTCAGATTCTGTCCGATGACCCGCTCTTTTTCCTGATCAACTCCTATACAACCGGTCTACAGCCTGCTGTTTTAAACTATATGATGCAGACTGCCATTACGCCAAAATTCGGCGGACACACCGAAGCATCCGAAATCGGACTGCCCGTTACAGACAACGGACTGGTGCTGCCCTGCGGTGCGTCCGGACGCTGGAGCAAACAATAGAATGCACGCTCTGCGAGCATTCTATTGTCATGAGTAACGCAGCGTCTCTCACCCCTGCAGCATTAGAACCAATCCCAGAATCCACTTCCGATACCCCGGAATAAGCCGCTCCGCCAGACTGCCTGATGTGTAGCTAATCGGCGGCTCTCCGGGGAAGAAGCAATACATTCGATACAAATAGACTGCAACCATCAGCACTACAATCACGCCCGCAGCCGTCATCAGCCCTTTCGCTTTTTTCCCAAACCCATACCGCATAACCACCAGATAAGCAGCCCATAGAATCCACAGAAGCCCCAGCGGATTCATCTGCATTCCCCTCTGAAACTGCCCTGTGATAAAAAAGAACACCGCCCGTGTCATCCCACAGCCGGGACAAGGCAGACCAAATAAAAACACGGAAGGGCAGAACGCATGAAACATCACATGCGCTGCAATATCATACAGAACAAACACGACAGCAAAGCCCCAGTAAGCCCTTACATCTGTGCGAATTCTATCAATAATAGCTGTTGTTTTTTTATCTTCCCTTCTCCCTGATATCTTCACCGCAGTTTTTTCTCCTCCAGCCAGATTCTCTTTCCTTCCGTCCGAATCAGCCCTTCCTCCTTCATCCGTCCCAGTTCGCGCATCATCGCGCTGCGGTCCACAAACAGATAGTCCGCACAGTCCGTATAGGAAAACGGCAAAGAAAAACCATCTCTGTCCTTCTGGCGCTTCAAAAACAGAAAATACGTCATCAACTTCTGCCGCAGCGTCTTCTGCCCCAGCACATCCGCGTGCATCAGAGCACGTTTCTGGGTTCCCATCAGAATTTCCTCCAGAAGCTGCCCGCGCTTTTCATATTTTTTATAAGCCGACGACAGCTTTCTGTCATTCAAAAAAGCGACCTGGCAGTTGGAACGCGAAATGACGTAGCATACGCCCTCCACATCCGGAAAGCATTTCCGTGCAAAACTCTCCTTCGGCTCATAATAATCCAGAATCCGCCGCTGTCCCTCCTGATTCATACTCTCCAAAAAGGCGGTTCCGCTCAGCATAACGCCCACATTGTCCGCATCGTCGTCCTGATCCATCAGCACCTGACGCTTTCCAAACGTCCGGATATTCAACATCCCGTCCGCCGCCAAACGCTCCTGCTGTTTCTTTGTCAAGCCCCAAAAGTCAATAAATTGTTCCATATTTTCACACCATCATGTAGTCTATTTTTGTGCAAACCACTATATTTTGTATTATATCCTATACTTGTTGCTCGTGCAACTATTTTATCAGGACTTCAGTTATATAATAATCCTTGCACTCCACAGTAGAAGAACACTGCCGGAGTATGTCAGATTTTATGTTAAATCTCGAGAAGCTGTCATTTACTCCGGTTTTCCGGGATTTTTGCACGAAAAAGGAGAGGGAGACTATGAAAATCATCAAGAGGAACGGCTCTGAAGCCACTTTCGATTCCGAAAAAATTGTGGCGGCCATTACAAAGGCCAACAACTCTGAGGAAGGAACCAGACTTTCTCCGGAACAGATTCACGATATCGCAGACTATGTCGAATATAAATGCAACAAGATCGGGCGCGCTGTATCCGTAGAAGAAGTACAGGATATGGTAGAAAACCAGATCATGGCAACCGGCGCTTTCGACCTCGCGAAGCACTATGTCCAGTACCGCTATCAGCGCTCTTTGATCCGCAAATCCAACACCACGGATACCCGGATCCTTTCGCTGATCGAATGCAACAACGAAGAGGCAAAACAGGAAAATTCCAACAAAAACCCTACGGTCAACAGCGTACAGCGTGACTACATGGCAGGTGAAGTCAGCCGTGACTTAACCCAGCGTCTTTTGCTGCCTTCCGACATCGTAGAGGCCGACCAGAAGGGTCTGATCCACTTTCACGATTCCGACTACTTCGCACAGCACATGCACAACTGCGACCTCGTAAACCTCGAGGACATGCTGCAGAACGGTACTGTCATCAGCGAAACCAAAATTGAAAAGCCCCACAGCTTTTCCACAGCCTGCAACATCGCGACCCAGATCATCGCGCAGGTGGCAAGCAACCAGTACGGCGGACAAAGTATTTCCCTCGCGCACCTCGCGCCTTTCGTACAGGTTTCCAGGGAAAAGATCCGCACCGAAGTTGCCGAAGAAATGAAAATTCTCAATGCCCAGGCGACTCCCCAGCAGCTCAACGATATCGTGGAAACCCGTCTGCATCGTGAGATCACCAAGGGCGTACAGACCATTCAGTACCAGATCATCACCCTGATGACCACAAACGGCCAGGCACCGTTTTTGACGGTCTTCATGTATCTGAATGAGGCAAAAAATGCGCAGGAAAAAAAGGATCTCGCACTGATTATCGAAGAAACCTTAAAACAGCGCTACCAAGGTGTCAAGAACGAAGCCGGCGTCTGGATTACCCCCGCGTTCCCCAAGCTGATCTATGTGCTCGAAGACGACAACGTGGAAGAGGATTCCGAATACTTCTACCTGACACAGCTTGCAGCAAAATGTACTGCAAAGCGTCTGGTTCCTGATTATATTTCTGAAAAGAAAATGAAAGAATTAAAAGAAGGCAACTGCTTCCCCGTTATGGGCTGCCGCAGCTGCCTGAGTCCCTGGAAGGATGAAAACGGCAATTACCAATTCTACGGCCGCTTCAACCAGGGTGTCGTGACCATCAACCTGCCCGACGTCGCACTTTCCTCCGGCGGGGATTTCAAGAAATTCTGGGAAATTTTCGACGAGCGTCTTGATTTGTGCTATCGCGCCCTGATGCTTCGCCATAAACGTTTGGAGGGTACGTTATCTGACGCTGCCCCGATCCTCTGGCAGTACGGTGCTCTTGCCCGTCTCAAAAAAGGCGAAACGATCAACAAGCTGCTCTACGGCGGCTACTCCACGATTTCCCTTGGCTATGCAGGTCTGTACGAATGTGTCAAATACATGACCGGGAAATCCCACACCGATCCGGAAGCGACCCCCTTCGCACTGGAAGTCATGCAGCACATGAACGATGCCTGCAACAAATGGAAACGGGAAACCAATATCGCGTTCTCCATTTACGGTTCTCCCATCGAAAGTACAACCTACAAGTTCGCCAAATGCCTGCAGAAGCGTTTCGGCATCATTGAGGGCATAACGGACAAGAACTATATCACCAACAGCTACCATGTGCACGTTACCGAGCCAATCGACGCTTTTTCCAAGCTGAAATTCGAGTCCCAGTTCCAGGCACTTTCCACCGGCGGGGCCATCAGCTATGTGGAGGTTCCCGACATGCAGGACAACATCCCGGCTGTCATTCAGGTCATGCGCTTCATCTACGACAACATTATGTACGCGGAGTTGAACACCAAGAGCGACTATTGCCAGGAATGCGGTTATACCGGCGAAATTCAGATCGTTGAGGACGAACACAAAAAGCTCATTTGGAAATGTCCGAAATGCGGCTGCACCGATCAGAACAAATTAAACGTCGCAAGGCGTACCTGCGGCTACATTGGCACGCAGTTCTGGAACCAGGGACGGACGCAGGAAATTAAAGAGAGGGTGCTTCATCTGTAATGAACTACGGTACAATCAAAAACTGTGATATTGCAAACGGAGAGGGCGTGCGGGTTTCCCTGTTCGTCTCCGGCTGCACTCATCACTGCCATAACTGTTTCAATCCGGAAACCTGGAGCTTTTCCTATGGCTCCCCCTTCGATGAACAGGCGCAAAGCAAACTGCTTACGCTGCTTTCCCCAGATTATATCGACGGACTGTCCCTGCTGGGCGGAGAACCGTTTGAACCGGATAACCAGCGGGCGCTTGTCCCTTTCCTGAAAAAAGTCCGTGCGCAGTATCCCGGTAAAACAATCTGGTGCTATACCGGCTATACCCTGGAATCAGATCTTTTGTCCGAAAGCCGTGCTCGGTGCGAATGCACGGATGAGATGCTTTCCCTGCTCGATGTCCTCGTTGATGGGGAATTTATCGAGGCTCAGAAAAACATCAGCCTTGCATTCCGCGGCTCCGAAAATCAGCGCCTGATCGACGTTCCCGCAACGCTTTCTTCCGGCAGCGTGGTGTGGCACGGGCTCGTCAGCCAGAATATTTCTATGAAATATTAAAATTTCCTCAGAGCCTTTCGGCAAGTACAAAATCTGCTTGTCGGAAGGCTCTGATTCCATGTAAAAAGAAAATTTCAGCAGTTACAGTTTTCCCCGCACCGTTTATGAAATCTTCGTGAAATCCAGTCTTTTCCACTTGTTTTTCACTCCCGGTGCAGTATACTTAAAAGCAGGAGGAACAACGGTTCTCCGCTTTTTAAACCACGGAAAATCCGTACTCGTTCCCGCCGGAAAGGATGTGACAGCCGATGGAGATTACAGTTGCGGATGATATCAGCGCCGAGTACCGCGGTCTGGTACAGAGCATTCTGGACAATCCCGAATTCAAAAAGCTTCAACGGTATAAGCAGCATTTTCAGACAACCCGCTTCATGCACAGTCTGAACGTTTCTTATATCTCCTGGCTCATTGCCAGAAAGCTCGGATGGGATGCCCAAACAGCTGCCCGGGCCGGACTTCTTCATGACTTCTGTGTTTACGATTTCAAAGATAAGCTTCCCAAAGGGGAAATACAGGCCTACTATCATCCCAGAGTGGCCGCCAGCACCAGCGAAAGGCATTTCCTGATTTCCGACAAAGAGCGACAGGCGATCCTGTCCCACATGTTTCCGCTTGGACCTCTTCCCGAAAGCCGGGAGGCATGGTTAATCAGCCTTGCCGATAAACTCTGTGCCATTTCAGAGTTTTGCTGCTTCCGCATTGCTTTGGCACGCAGGCATAAGGTTGTTATCAGCTACAGCTGATCCCAATCCCTGCGAATATTCTATTTTCTCGTACAATAGAATGATGCATGCTCTGCGAATATTCTATTGTACGAAACAACAAAACGTGCGAAACACCTTCGATCGGAAAGTGTTCCGCACGTTTTTATTCATGACAATAGAATGCTCGCAGAGCGTGCATTCTATTGTTTTCTTACTTACTGCTTCTCCGGAGCGCTGATCTTGATATGAACCTCTCTCAGCTGCTTCTCGTCTACCTCTGCAGGAGCGCCCATCATAACGTCCTGAGCATTCTTGTTCATCGGGAACGGAATAATCTCGCGGATGCTGTCTTCACCTGCAATAAGCATAACCATACGGTCTACGCCAGGAGCAATCCCTGCGTGCGGCGGTGCGCCGTAGCAAAATGCATTGTACATAGCAGGGAATTTCGCTTTCACATCTTCTTCGCCCAGTCCAACCAGCTCGAACGCTTTTACCATGATCTCAGGATCGTGGTTACGCACCGCACCGGAAGACAACTCAATTCCGTTGCAGACCAGATCGTACTGATATGCCAGAATCTCCAGCGGATCCTGATTCTCCAGCGCTTCTACGCCGCCCTGGGGCATGGAGAAAGGATTGTGGCAAAATTCCAGTTCGCCGGACTCTTCGCCGATTTCGTACATCGGGAAATCAACAACCCAACAGAACTCATAGCATTCTTTTTTCATATAGCCATCGAAGGATGTGCCAACCACCTTGCGGATAACACCTGCAGTCTTCTGTGCTGCGCCCAGGGTACCTGCACTCAGTGCTACAAAGTCACCATTCTTTAAGCCGAGAGCTTCTATAACAGCGTCCTTCTTTTCCTGCAAGAACTTCGCAATACCGCCAGCCAGCTCACCGTTTTCATCCATCTTAAACCAGTATGCCTTCTGACCGCTGATCACTTCTACTTCTGCGCACATCTTATCGATCTGCTTTCTGGTACCCTTGAAATCAGGCGCTACGACAGCCTTTACCGTCTTGCCTGCAAAGGGTTCAAAGCCGTAGTCTGCCAGAGCTTCTGTCGCATCCTGGACCAGCAGGCTGATTCTCAGATCTGGCTTATCGGAGCCATATTTCTCCATGGCCTCTCTGTAGGGAATCCGTTTGAAGGGAGCAGTAGAGGCTTCATGATAAATACCATACTTTGCAAAAATCGGAGGAAGAACGTCTTCCAGAACAGCAAAGACATCTTCCTGATTGGCAAATGCCATTTCCATATCCAGCTGATAGAATTCACCCGGAGAACGGTCTGCTCTCGCATCCTCGTCTCTGAAACAGGGAGCAATCTGGAAATAACGGTCAAAGCCGGAAGCCATCAGCAGCTGCTTGAACTGCTGCGGAGCCTGGGGCAGCGCGTAAAACTTACCCGGATGCTTTCTGGCAGGAACCAGATAGTCTCTTGCACCCTCCGGAGAAGAGCAGGTCAGGATCGGCGTTGTAATTTCCATGAAATCATGGGCAACCATTGCGGAACGAAGATCTGCTACAATCTTGCTTCTTAATACGATCTTGGATTTTACCTCCGGATTTCTGAGATCCAAATAACGGTATTTCAGTCTTGTATTTTCATCTGCTTCTTTCGAACGGTTAATCTGGAACGGAAGCTCCTGATACTGGCATTTGCCCAGTACCTTAACGGTTTCGGGAACTACTTCAATATCCCCGGTTGCCAGCTTCGGGTTCTTCGAGCTGCGCTCCCGCACGGTTCCTGTTACTTCAATGGTAGACTCTGTATTGATTGCAGAAAACTGCTCCATCAGATCTTCTGTTTCAACGACGATCTGTGTCGTTCCATAAAAATCTCTCAGGATAACAAATCCGAGGTTTTTGCTCACCTTACGGATGTTCTCAAACCATCCGACCAGAGTTACTTTTTCTCCTGCGTTTTCCAGTCTGAGCTGGCCGCAGTTGTGTGTTCTTCCCTGCATCTGTATTCTCACATCTCCTTTTGCGATATCAGTCCATATGTAATGAATTATACCACCCTGCAAACAGGCACGTCAATATGCGGTATTGGAAATTCACGCGCCATTTTATGAGTAAAAAAAGCTGCAAAGCAGCGGAAAGCATCGAAGATGCGATTCATGACAATAGAATGTTTCAAGTGAACTGTGGAACAGAAAAACCCGTAGAACCGAAGTTCTACGGGCATCTTACGCTTGAGCACAATATTTAAAATTTAATTTCCTATGTTCGAATTACTCGATGATGGAAACTACACGGCCGGAACCAACGGTTCTGCCGCCTTCACGGATAGCGAAGGTAAGACCCTGCTCCATAGCTACGGGATGGATCAGTTCGATGGTCATCTCTACGTTATCACCAGGCATGCACATCTCTGTGCCAGCAGGCAGTTCGCAAACGCCGGTAACGTCAGTTGTACGGAAGTAGAACTGAGGTCTGTAGTTGTTGAAGAAAGGTGTATGACGGCCGCCTTCATCCTTGGTCAGAACGTAAACCTGAGCGGTGAATTTGTGATGGCAGGTAACAGTGCCGGGTTTTGCCAGAACCTGTCCTCTTTCGATTTCAGTTCTCTGAATACCACGCAGCAGAGCGCCGATGTTATCACCAGCCTGTGCCTCATCCAGCATCTTACGGAACATTTCGATACCGGTTACAACAGTCTTCTTGGTCTCTTCTTTGATACCAACGATTTCTACTTCATCATTCAGATGCAGAACGCCTCTCTCAACACGGCCAGTAGCAACAGTACCACGACCTGTGATGGTGAATACGTCCTCGACAGGCATCAGGAAAGGCTTGTCGGTGTCACGCTTAGGATCCGGAATGTACTCGTCAACAGTGTGCATCAGCTCAAGGATCTTGTCGCCCCACTCGCTGTTAGGATCTTCCAGAGCCTTCAGAGCAGAACCTCTGATGATCGGGCAGTCATGGAAATCGTACTCTTCCAGCTGCTCGGTAACTTCCATCTCAACCAGCTCAAGCAGCTCCTCGTCGTCTACCATATCGCACTTGTTCAGGAAAACAACGATGTAAGGAACGCCTACCTGACGGGACAGCAGGATGTGCTCTTTGGTCTGAGCCATAACACCATCAGTTGCAGCTACAACCAGGATAGCGCCGTCCATCTGAGCTGCACCAGTGATCATGTTCTTAACGTAGTCAGCATGTCCAGGGCAGTCAACGTGTGCGTAATGTCTCTTCTCGGTCTCGTATTCAACGTGAGCGGTAGAAATGGTGATACCACGTTCTCTTTCTTCGGGAGCCTTATCGATATTATCGAAAGCAACTGTTTCGCCGGTACCCAGTCTCTCATGAAGAACCTTAGTAATAGCAGCGGTCAGAGTTGTTTTACCATGGTCAACGTGGCCGATGGTACCAATGTTACAATGGGGCTTTGTTCTTTCAAATTTAGCTTTAGCCATTTCTTGTAATCCTCCTTAATTCAGTGAGTTAGTTTTAATTTGAACCAGCTATTATTGATTATATTCGATAATAGCTGGATTTTCAAGTACAATTTCGCGGTGTAAACTTCTTCCTCTGCACAGTTTCTCATGCGGACATGAAACCTGTACCCGGGAAGATACGAGTGAACTGTAACAACAAATCAAATTATTTTGCTTTTGCTGCCAGTACCTTCTCCTGCACGTTCTTCGGAACCTGTTCGTACTTTTCGAAGAACATGGAGTAGTTACCACGACCCTGAGTCTTGGAACGCAGGTCTGTGGAGTAACCGAACATTTCAGCAAGCGGTACATAAGCTTTTACCATCTTGCCGCCGCCGATATCGTCCATACCTTCGATACGTCCGCGGCGGGAGTTGATATCTCCGATTACATCACCCATGTATTCTTCAGGCATGGTTACTTCAACCTTCATGATAGGCTCCAGCAGAACCGGATTACCCTTCTGCATAGCTTCCTTGAATGCAAGGGAACCAGCGATGTGGAATGCCATTTCAGAGGAGTCGACTTCATGGTAGGAACCGTCGTATACATTTGCATGTACGCCCAGAACCGGGAAGCCACCCAGAATACCAGCCTTTGTAGCCTCTTCGATACCTTCGCCTACAGCAGGGATATATTCCTTCGGGATCGCGCCGCCGACAACGGTGGACTCGAACTTGAAGGTTTCCTCGCCGTTAGGATCCATAGGCTCGAACTTAACTTTACAGTGACCATACTGACCACGACCACCGGACTGCTTCGCATACTTGCTGTCCACATCAACGGCCTTGGTGAAGGTCTCTTTGTAAGCAACCTGAGGAGCACCTACATTAGCCTCTACCTTGAATTCACGCAGCAGACGGTCTACGATGATCTCCAGATGCAGCTCGCCCATGCCGGCGATGATGGTCTGGCCTGTCTCCTGATCGGTATGCTGACGGAAGGTAGGATCTTCTTCTGCAAGCTTTGCAAGAGCAATGCCCATCTTATCCTGACCTGCTTTGGTCTTAGGCTCGATTGCCAGCTCAATAACGGGTTCAGGGAATTCCATGGACTCCAGGATTACCGGATGCTGCTCATCACAGATGGTATCACCGGTTGTAGTAAACTTAAAGCCTACTGCAGCAGCGATATCACCGGAATAAACCTTTTCCAGCTCCATTCTCTTGTTTGCATGCATCTGCAGGATACGTCCAACACGTTCCTTTTTATCTTTTGTTGCATTCAGCACATAAGAACCAGCGTTCATAGTACCGGAATACACACGGAAGTAAGCAAGCTTACCTACGAAGGGGTCTGTCATGATCTTGAATGCCAGAGCAGAGAACGGCTCTTCATCAGAAGAATGTCTGACAACCTCGTTGCCTTCCAGATCCACACCTTTAATCGGAGGGATATCAAGAGGAGAAGGCATATACTCTACGATTGCATCCAGAAGCTTCTGTACGCCCTTGTTCTTGTATGCGCTTCCGCAGCATACCGGAACAGCGGTACATTCGCAGGTGCCTTTTCTCAGAGCTGCTTTCAGCTCGTCAACAGAGGGCTCCTCACCTTCCAGATAAGCCATCATCAGATCGTCATCCAGCTCGCAGATCTTCTCTACCAGCTCAGAACGATACAGTTCAGCCTCATCCTTCATATCTTCCGGGATATCAACAATAGAAATATCATCGCCCTTATCGTCATTGTAGATGTAGGCCTTCATTTCAAACAGGTCGATGATTCCCTTGAAATCATCTTCCTTGCCGATAGGCAGCTGAACACAGATCGCGTTCTTGCCCAGACGGGTTTTGATCTGCTCTACTGCGCCGTAAAAGTTTGCACCCAGGATATCCATCTTATTGATGAATGCCATACGGGGTACATTGTAGGTATCAGCCTGACGCCATACGTTCTCAGACTGAGGTTCTACACCGCCCTTTGCACAGAACACGCCGACAGCGCCGTCCAGTACACGCAGGGAACGCTCAACTTCTACTGTGAAGTCAACGTGTCCAGGGGTATCAATGATATTGATACGACACTCTTCTGCGCCGGGCTTTGCTTTGCAATTTTCCTGCAAGGTCCAGTGACAGGTGGTAGCAGCAGAAGTAATTGTAATACCTCTCTCCTGCTCCTGAGCCATCCAGTCCATGGTTGCAGTACCTTCATGAGTATCACCAATTTTATAGTTAACACCGGTATAATACAGGATACGCTCGGTGGTGGTAGTTTTACCAGCATCGATGTGAGCCATAATACCGATATTTCTGGTTCTCTCTAAGGGATATTCTCTTCCAGCCAAAGGTTTTTCCTCCTAATTGAATCAGCCAGAAGCAACTGCAACGCTCTTCTGCATTACAGATTCGATTAGAATCTGTAATGAGAGAATGCCTTGTTCGCTTCAGCCATCTTATGAACGTCTTCTTTTCTCTTCACGGAAGCACCGGTATTGTTCGATGCATCCAGGATCTCGTTAGCCAGTCTCTCTTCCATGGTCTTCTCGCCTCTTTTGCGGGAGAACATGGTCAGCCAGCGAAGACCAAGAGCCTGACGTCTGTCAGCTCTGACTTCGATCGGCACCTGATAGGTTGCGCCGCCGATACGTCTTGCTTTGACTTCCAGAACAGGCATGATGTTGTTCATTGCCTCTTCAAATACTTCCAGAGCCGGTTTGCCGGCTTTTTCTTCTACTCTTGCAAATGCGCCGTATACAATCTTCTGTGCAACGCCTCTCTTACCATCCAGCATGATGTTATTGATCAGCTTGGTTACAACCTTGTCGTTGTATAAAGGATCTGCTAATACGTCTCTTTTCTGAATATGTCCTTTACGTGGCACGTTTCTTCCCTCCTTAATCATCTCAATTAATTCATCGGTACTCACATGTGTCATCTAATGTGTTCGTGCGGTCTATCTCATCGCGTAAGCGAACTGCAGATTTCTCTGCATAAGAATTCCAACACTTAAAATTAGTTTCCGTTTGTGGTACTTCCAGCTACCGCGGATTATTTCTTAGCGGCTTTAGGTCTCTTAGCGCCGTATTTGGATCTTGCCTGACGTCTGTTTGCAACGCCTGCGGTATCCAGGGTACCTCTGATGATGTGGTATCTGGTACCAGGTAAGTCCTTAACACGTCCGCCTCTGATCAGAACAACGGAGTGCTCCTGCAGATTGTGGCCTTCACCGGGAATGTAGCTGGTTACTTCGATTCCGTTGGAAAGACGTACTCTGGCGATCTTTCTAAGAGCGGAGTTAGGCTTTTTAGGAGTCGCTGTCTTAACAGCTGTGCACACGCCTCTCTTCTGCGGGGAAGAGGTATCGGTTGCCTTCTTGTGAAGGGAGTTGTAACCTCTCTGCAGAGCCGGTGCTGTAGACTTCTTTACAGATGTCTGACGTCCTTTTCTTACTAACTGGTTAAATGTTGGCATTCTGTTTCACCTCCTGCGATTTTTCTCTCTTGCTCTATTCTTGACCGGTTCTCCGGTCTTATTCATACATAGCAAAGGTTTTCTTTCATGCGTAGCTATGCGCAACTATGTCCAGGGACAAGCTGCACTCAACCTGCGGTTCTATCAGGATAAAACCGCTGTTTTACAGCAATTTTCGCGCATCAAAATAAAATCCTCTCCCAATGCATGCTCTCCTAGTATAAGTGCTTTTAATTGCCGTGTCAAGCGGTTTTTCTACTTTTTTGCGGGATTTTCCGGCAAAGAAACGGCAGGAAAAATCGCTTTCCGGATTTGCTGAACGGTAAGCACAAACACACCGTCAGACATGCACATAACAAAGAATCCTGCGAAGCAGGATTCTCCGCCTGCGGCGGGTCGCGCAAGCGACATTCTTCCATTCCGCTGCAGTGCGATCCGCGCGGAGCGTTTCTTATCGTATGGAAACGAAGTTTCCTATACGATAAGAAAACAGGCGGATGCTCATTTTGAGGAACATCCGCCTGCTCTGTTTCTTCATTTGTAACAATAGAAGGTTCGCGGAGCGTGCATTCTATTGTGTGCGACACCGGCATCTTTGCAAGGTGTACTTTTTATTGTTGAATGGAACACCCGGGTCAGATTACTCCTCGCCGTTTTCTTCTGCTTCGGCTTCCTCGTCCAGTTCTTCGTCGATGTCCTCGTCCAGAATCGCTTCCTCTTCGGGCAGTTCTTCATCGGTTACATCTTCGTCAGTGGTTTCTTCCAGCAGCTCGTCATCCTCTTTGGATTTCTTTTCCGCTGCTGTAGCTTCTGCAGCAAGTCTTGCTTCCTCTTCTGCTCTGGCTGCGCGCTCCGCTTCCTCAGCGGCAATCATCGCATCCGTATTTAACTTGACATCGCGGTAACGTTTCATACCGGTACCAGCAGGAATCAGCTTACCGATAATAACGTTTTCCTTCAGACCGATCAGTGGATCAGCCTTACCCTTGATCGCTGCTTCCGTCAGAACCTTCGTGGTTTCCTGGAAGGATGCAGCAGACAGGAAGGAGTTGGTTGCCAGAGCAGCCTTGGTAATACCGAGCATTACCTGTTTGCCCTCAGCAGGCTTCTTGCCGGCTGCGATCAGCTCTTCGTTTAAGTCCTCGTAATCCAGAACGTCAACCATTGTGCCGGGCAGATATTCGGTATCGCCGCTTTCCTCGATGCGGATCTTCTTCAGCATCTGGCGAACGATAACCTCGATATGCTTATCACAGATATCTACACCCTGCAGACGGTATACACGCTGTACTTCACGAAGCATGTAATCCTGAACGGCGCGGATGCCCTTGATCTTTAACAGATCGTGCGGGTTTACAGAACCCTCTGTCAGCTCATCGCCGGCCTCTAATTCCTGACCGTCAACAACCTTGATACGGGAACCGTAAGGGATCAGGTAAGTCTTGCTCTCACCGGTTTCCTTATTGGTAATGATAATTTCCCGCTTCTTCTTGGTATCCTTGATGACAGCAGTTCCGCCGAACTCTGCGATAATCGCAAGGCCCTTCGGCTTTCTTGCTTCGAAAAGCTCCTCGACACGGGGAAGACCCTGTGTGATATCGTCACCAGCGACACCGCCGGAGTGGAAGGTACGCATCGTCAGCTGTGTACCGGGCTCACCGATAGACTGCGCTGCAATAATACCAACTGCTTCACCAACCTGTACCGCTTCGCCGGTCGCCATGTTCGCGCCGTAGCACTTTGCACAGATACCGCTCTTGGAACGACAGGTCAGGATGGTACGGATCTTCACTTCCTCCACAGGCTCGCCCTTCTTATTGACACCTGTTTCCATAATCCGTTTTGCACGGCCGGGTGTGATCATGTGGTTTGCACCGACGATCAGCTCGCCGTCCTTATCATAAATGTCTTCACAGGAATAGCGTCCTGTAATTCTGTCTTTTAAGCCTTCGATGGTTTCCTTGCCGTCCATGAACGCTTTTACAGACATGCCCGGAATCTTATCCTTGCCTTCTGCACAATCGATCTCACGGATGATCAGCTCCTGGGATACGTCTACCATTCGACGGGTCAGATAACCGGAGTCCGCAGTACGCAGAGCGGTATCGGACATACCTTTTCGTGCGCCATGGGCAGACATGAAGTATTCCAGTACGTCCAGACCTTCACGGAAGTTGGACTTGATGGGCAGCTCGATCGTACGACCGGTTGTATCCGCCATCAGACCACGCATACCTGCCAGCTGCTTGATCTGCTGGTTGGAACCACGGGCACCGGAGTCCGCCATCATGAAGATGTTGTTGTATTTATCCAGACCCTTTAACAGTACATCGGTCAGCTCTTTATCGGTTTCCTGCCAGGTCTCGACAACGGCACGGTAACGCTCTTCTTCTGTGATCAGACCACGGCGGAAGTTTCTGCCGATCTTATCTACAGTTTTCTGAGCCTCAGCCAGCATCTCTGCCTTCTGTGCAGGCACAGTCATATCGGAAATGGATACGGTCATGGCAGCTCTGGTGGAATACTTGTAACCGATTGCCTTAACGTCATCCAGAACCTCTGCGGTCTTGGAAGCGCCGTGGGTGTTGATTACTTTTTCCAGAATCTGCTTTAACTGCTTCTTACCAACATGGAAGTCAACCTCCAGCTTTAAGAAGTTTTCCGGCTGGGTACGGTCTACATAGCCCAGATCCTGAGGCAGGATCTCGTTGAAGATAAATCTGCCCAGTGTGGATTCTACGAATCCTGTTACGGTCTCGCCCTCTGCATTGACCTTGCTCATGCGGACATGGATGCGGGAATGCAGGGTGCAGGCTTTATTTTCATAAGCCAGAATGGCTTCGTTTACGCTCTTGAAGTATTTTCCTTCGCCGACAGAACCGGGACGCTCCTGGGTCAGGTAATAAATACCAAGGACCATATCCTGGGAAGGTACGGCTACCGGTCCGCCATCGGAAGGCTTCAACAGGTTGTTGGGAGACAGCAGCATGAAACGGCACTCTGCCTGTGCTTCCTGAGAAAGCGGAAGGTGTACAGCCATCTGGTCACCATCGAAGTCGGCGTTGAACGCGGTACAAACAAGGGGATGCAGCTTGATTGCCTTACCTTCTACAAGGATCGGCTCAAATGCCTGGATACCCAGTCTGTGCAGTGTAGGTGCACGGTTCAGCATAACCGGATGCTCTTTGATGACATCTTCCAGAACGTCCCAAACCTGCGTATCCAGCCGTTCTACCAGCTTCTTCGCATTTTTGATGTTCTGGGAAATGCCTCTGCTTACCAACTCCTTCATTACAAAGGGCTTGAACAGCTCGATTGCCATTTCCTTCGGAAGACCGCACTGATAAATTTTCAGTTCGGGACCAACGACGATAACGGAACGTCCGGAATAGTCAACACGCTTTCCTAACAGGTTCTGACGGAAACGACCGGATTTACCCTTCAGCATGTCAGACAGTGATTTCAGTGCACGGTTACCGGGGCCGGTTACCGGACGGCCTCTTCTGCCGTTATCGATCAGAGCGTCTACCGCTTCCTGCAGCATTCTCTTCTCGTTGCGAACGATGATATCCGGAGCACCCAGCTCCAGCAGTCTCTTCAGACGGTTGTTACGGTTGATGATTCTTCTGTACAGGTCATTTAAGTCAGACGTTGCAAAACGTCCGCCGTCCAGCTGTACCATCGGGCGCAGATCCGGAGGGATTACCGGTACGGCATCCAGAATCATCCATTCAGGGCGGTTGCCGGACTCACGGAACGCTTCTACAACTTCCAGACGCTTGATGATTCTCGCACGCTTCTGTCCGCTTGCATCCACCAGTTCATTTTTCAGGTCAACCGCTTCGGTTTCCAGATCGATGGCCTGCAGCAGCTCCTTAATGGATTCTGCACCCATGCCGACACGGAAACGGTTGCCCCAGGTTTCTCTTGCATCCTGGTATTCTTTCTCGGAAAGAACCTGCTTGTATTCCAGATTGGTGTCGCCCTTGTCCAGTACGATATAGGAAGCAAAGTAAAGCACCTTCTCCAGAACACGGGGGGACAGATCCAGGATCAGTCCCATCCGGCTCGGAATTCCCTTGAAATACCAGATATGGGAAACCGGCGCTGCCAGTTCAATATGTCCCATACGCTCTCTGCGGACGCTGGACTTGGTTACTTCAACACCACAGCGGTCACAGACAACGCCTTTATATCTGATCTTTTTATATTTGCCGCAGTGGCACTCCCAGTCCTTGCTGGGTCCGAAAATCCGCTCACAGAACAGACCGTCCCGTTCGGGCTTGAGTGTTCTGTAGTTGATCGTCTCAGGCTTTGTTACCTCGCCTCTGGACCACTCACGAATCTTCTCCGGGGACGCAAGTCCGATCTTGATCGCATCAAACGTCATCGGCTGATAAACTTCGTTTTTTGTTTCAGACATCTTGGCACTCCTTTACATATCTTCGATTCGGCTTACTCTTCGTCAAAAGATTCCTCAAATCCGTCCTCTGCAGCATCTTCGGTGTAATCATCATCTGCGTTCACCAGCTCCTGTTTCTCGGAGTCGAATTCCTGCTTCTGATAACCCATCTTGCCCAGATTTTCTTCTTCGTTGTAGTTGTAGCCCTTGGAATCTCCTTCCATCTCATAGCGGTAATCCGTATCGCTGTAATCGACAGTTTCCATGATCTCAACTTCTGTATTATCCTCCCGCAGCACTCTGACATCCAGGCCGAGGGACTGCAGCTCTTTGAGCAGTACCTTGAAGGATTCCGGAATACCGGGTTCAGGGATGTTGTCGCCCTTGATGATCGCTTCGTAGGTCTTGACACGTCCTACTACGTCATCAGACTTCACAGTCAGGATCTCCTGCAGGGTGTAGGATGCACCGTATGCTTCCAGTGCCCAAACCTCCATCTCACCGAAACGCTGGCCACCGAACTGAGCTTTACCACCCAGAGGCTGCTGTGTTACCAGAGAGTAAGGACCGGTAGAACGTGCATGGATCTTATCGTCTACCAGATGGTGCAGCTTCAGGTAATGCATGTGACCGATGGTTACCATGCTGTCGAATTCTTCGCCGGTACGGCCATCCCGCAGTCTTACCTTACCTTCCTTGGAGATCGGAACGCCCTTCCAGAGCTTTCTGTGATCGCGGTTTTCATACAGATAATCCAGAACCTCAGGAAGCAGCTCTTCGCCATGCTTCTCTTTGAATTCATCCCATTCCAGGTTTACATAATCGTTTGCCAGTTCCAAGGTATCCTGAATATCTTTTTCGTTTGCGCCGTTGAAAATCGGGGTTGCTACGTTAAAGCCGAGGGCTTTTGCAGCCAGAGAGAGGTGAATCTCAAGGACCTGACCGATATTCATACGGGAAGGTACGCCCAGAGGATTCAGTACGATGTCCAGCGGACGACCGTTGGGCAGGTACGGCATATCTTCTACAGGCAGTACACGGGAAACGACACCCTTATTACCATGACGGCCTGCCATCTTATCGCCGACAGAGATCTTTCTCTTCTGTGCGATATAGATACGAACCGCCTGATTTACACCGGGAGACAACTCATCGCCATTCTCTCTTGTAAATACTTTGGCATCTACAATAATACCATATTCACCGTGAGGTACCTTCAGAGAGGTATCACGCACCTCACGCGCTTTTTCACCGAAGATCGCACGCAGCAGGCGCTCCTCAGCTGTCAGCTCGGTTTCTCCCTTGGGAGTTACCTTGCCGACCAGAATATCTCCGGCACGAACCTCAGCGCCGACACGGATAATACCTCTGTCATCCAGATCCTTGAGCGCTTCGTCGCCGACACCGGGAACATCTCTTGTGATTTCTTCCGGTCCGAGCTTCGTATCACGGGCTTCTGCTTCATATTCTTCAATATGGATGGAGGTATAAACATCATCCATAACCAGACGTTCACTCAGCAGTACAGCGTCCTCGTAGTTATAACCTTCCCAGGTCATGAACCCGATCAGAGGGTTCTTACCGAGTGCAAGTTCGCCTTCGGATGTCGAAGGACCATCTGCAATTACCTGTCCTGCTTCAACGTGGTTGCCTTTAAATACGATCGGTCTCTGGTTGTAGCAGTTGGACTGGTTACTTCTGGAGAACTTGGTCAGGTGGTATTCGATCTTCTCGCCGTCATCTGCCGTCATACGGATCAGATTGGAGCATACATAGTCGATGGTACCGGACTTCTTTGCAACAACGCAGACACCGGAGTCAACGGCTGCCTTTACTTCGATACCGGTTCCGACTACAGGAGCCTCGGTTGTCAGAAGCGGCACTGCCTGACGCTGCATGTTGGAACCCATCAGCGCACGGTTCGCATCGTCGTTCTGCAGGAACGGAATCAGTGCAGTCGCAACGGAGAATACCATCTGAGGGGATACGTCCATGTACTCGAAAACTGTCTTCGGATATTCGGATGTTTCATCCAGATAACGACCGGATACGTTGGCATTAACGAAATGTCCTTCCTCGTCCAATTCGGAGTTTGCCTGCGCCACATGGTAGTTATCTTCTTCATCCGCTGTCATATATACAACTTCATTGGTTACGCGCGGGTTTTCCGGATCGGTTTTGTCGATCTTACGGTAAGGCGCTTCAATAAAGCCGTATTCGTTGATCTTTGCATAGCTTGCAAGAGAGTTGATCAGACCGATGTTAGGACCTTCTGGTGTCTCGATCGGGCACATTCTTCCGTAATGGGAGTAGTGTACGTCTCGAACCTCGAATCCGGCACGGTCACGGGACAGACCGCCAGGTCCCAGTGCGGACAGACGACGCTTGTGCGTCAGCTCGCCCAGCGGGTTGTTCTGATCCATGAACTGAGACAGCTGGGAAGATCCGAAGAATTCCTTAACTGCAGCCTGTACGGGCTTGATGTTGATCAGAACCTGTGGGGAAATCTCCTCTGCATCATGAGTGGTCATACGCTCACGAACAACTCTTTCCAGTCTGGAAAGACCGATTCTGTACTGGTTCTGCAGCAGTTCGCCGACCGCACGGATACGGCGGTTGCCCAGATGGTCGATGTCGTCTTCGTTACCGATGCCGTACTCCAGATGCATGTTATAGTTAATGGAAGCCAAAATATCTTCCTTGGTGATATGCTTCGGAATCAGCTCGTGCACATTCTTGCGGATTGCTTCTGCAAGCGCTTCGGGATCCTGAGAATACTCTTCCAGAATCTGTGCCAGTACCGGATAGTATACCAGCTCTGTCACGCCCAGCTCCTTGGGATCACAGTCTACATAGTGAGTCAGCTCAACCATCATGCTGGAAAGCACTTTGACTTTTCTTTCCTCAGTCTGGATATATACATAGGGAACTGCGCTGTTCTGAATCAGGTCAGCCAGTTCTGCTGTTACCTTGGTGCCTGCTGTTGCCAGAATTTCACCGGTTGTGGTATCCACAACATCCTCAGCCAGTTCGTGGCCGCGGATACGGTTGCGCAGCAGCAGCTTCTTATTGAATTTATAACGTCCTACTTTCGCCAGATCATATCTTCTGGGATCGAAGAACATCGCGTTAATCAGGCTTTCTGCGCTCTCTACGCTCAGAGGCTCACCCGGACGGATTTTCTTGTATAACTCTAACAGACCCTCCTGATAGTTCTCAGAAGTGTCTTTTGCAAAGCTGGCTTCAATCTTGGGTTCATCGCCGAACACCTCACGGATCTCGTCATTGGTGCCAAGACCCAGGGCACGCAGCAGTACAGTGATCGGTACCTTACGGGTACGATCCACACGAACGTAAAATACGTCGTTGGAATCAGTCTCATACTCCAGCCACGCACCACGGTTCGGGATTACTGTACAGGAATACAGCTTTTTACCAATCTTATCATGACCGATGCCGTAATAGATGCCGGGGGAACGCACCAACTGGCTGACAATTACACGCTCCGCTCCGTTGATAACGAACGTGCCTGTCTCGGTCATCAACGGTAAATCGCCCATAAAGATCTCGTGTTCACTGATTTCTTCTTTTTCCTTATTATACAGACGTACCTTCACCTTGAGAGGAGCTGCATATGTCGCATCTCTTTCCTTGCACTTCTCAATAGAATACTTCACGTCTTCTTCACACAGCTCGAAGTCTACAAATTCCAGACTCAGATGTCCGCTGTAATCGGAAATCGGAGAAATATCGTCAAACACCTCTTTTAAACCTTCATCAAGGAACCACTTATAGGAATTCTTCTGAATTTCTATAAGGTTGGGCATTTCCAATACTTCTTTCCGTCGTGCATAACTCATACGCATGTTCTTGCCGGTGGCAATTGGACGTATTCTGTTTTTTTCCATTGACACTTCACCCCGTTCTTATCATTGATTTCTTGAAACTATTACTTTTCGGTATCTAAGCAAGTAAATCCATTGCATAAAAAATGGCATACTCTAACACAATAGTGCACACTACAATCTAACACAATCCACTCTGTCTGTCAACTGATATTTTTAAAAACAAAAAAGAATGTGCCTTGGCACATTCTCGCGCCGAGGCGCGGTTGCTTCGGCAAC
>OHAS01000820.1_pt1 | contig 25907 bp, 27 predicted proteins | sample 1577131 | NCBI WGS metagenome assembly OHAS01 (sample SAMEA3541566, study PRJEB24748) | human gut metagenome | biome: human gut; feature: human-associated habitat; material: faeces | place: China | collected 2012 | reverse complement strand
TTCCGATTTTAGTGGTCTTTCTAGGGTCTTTCAAGTCGAACTCAGAATTTCTAAATAGCGGTGTACTTGAATTGCCAAAATCATTGAACTTTTCAAATTATAAAACGGCTTTTGTCAATGGACAAATGCTGCTGGGCTTTAAAAATACTTTGTTCATTTTCCTTGTCAGCATGGTTGGAAAATTGACTTTAGCTTCTATGTTTGCTTATGCCATGAGTCGCTTTGATTTTCGCTTGAAAAAGCCTATTTTAACCTTATTTTTATTAGCGATGCTGATTCCAGGTATCACTAGCCAAGTTGCAACTTTCCAAATTATCAATTCTCTTGGCTTGTTTAATAAAATTTGGTCTGTCATTTTGCTAAATCTGGGAACAGATGTTATTTCGGTTTATGTTTTTCTGCAATATTTAGAAGAAATTCCGATTTCCTTGGATGAGTCAGCTTATCTGGACGGTGCTAGTTATTTTGGAATCTTTTGGAAAATTATCCTACCTAACTTAAAAGCACCGATTGTGACCATGCTGATTATTAGCGGAGTAGGTGTTTACAATGACTTCTACAATCCCTTCCTCTATATGCCTGACCGCAATTTAAAAGTCATTTCAACGGCTTTATTTGCTTTTAAAGGCCCATATGGAACAAATTGGCCGGTTATTCTAGCTGGAGTTGTGATTGTTATTTTGCCTATTTTGATTGTATTCTTGTCTCTACAAAAATATATTTATAATGGTGTCTCTGGCGCAGTAAAATAAACGAAAAAAAGAAGGAGGAAATGATGACTAAGAAGAAATCCCGTTTGATGTTCTGGACGGAACAATTATTTGTAGCGGTGAAAGTTTCTGTTCTCTTTTGGGTTGTACTGCTCAAAAAAGGAATGGTTTATGCTTGGATTCCAGCAATAAAAACGGCTTTTGAGTTTATACAATTAGAGCATCCTTATGATGAATCTTGGTGGCAGTTTTCTAAGAAAAAAACAGAAGGCACTCTTTTCGAAAAGTTTCTTTCCTTTTTATTGACATTGGCATTTATTTTAGCCATGACCAGTTGGTTATCATTGATGCGTGTTTACACAGATATTTATTTGATTGTGTTCGTCCTGGCTAGTTTTGTTTGGATTGTTGGCATTCTTTTTAGTACAGTCTATGTGTATAAAGAGAATGACCATGTTAGCCAGCGAATTTATGAGACATTATTTTACATGGTAAAGCATACCCAGCAATTGTTGATCTTAGCACTATTTATCGGAATGTCTTCTTGGTTTACCCTGACAAAAAATATTATTGGTTGGTTCATCTTTCCTGGATTTTACTTGATGATTGATAAAAAATTAAAACAATAGATAGAAAGCAAAAGAAATGATTTATTTTAACGAAAAAACTTTGGAATTTCATTTGACAAATCAAGCAATGAGTTATGTATTTCGTGTCATGGACCAGACCGGAACATTAGAACATTTGTATTATGGCTCAACAATTCCGCATTATAATGATTTTAGTTTTTTAATTGAACGCGAGATTCGTCCTTCTAATAATCAAGTGTGGGGAAATAATCTGACTTCTTTGGAGCACGTAAAGCAAGAGTACCCTGTGTTTGGAACAACAGATTTTCGTTATCCTGCTTTGGATGTAGAGTATCCAGAAGGCGATCATATTAGTCAGTTTGTTTATCAATCATATCGCATTTTTACAGGTAAAAAAGTAACGGGTGCCCTTCCGGGAACCTTTGGTGAAAAAGATGAAGTAGAAGTTTTAGAAATTACCTTGAAAGACCATTATTCAGACCTTCTCTTAGTTTTGACCTATCACTTGTATATGGATGAGCCAGTTCTGACACGACAGGCTAAACTTATCAATCAAGGGCAACAAGCTGTTTCTCTTCATCAACTAGCAAGCTTGAGTGTGGATTTTCCAAAGGGAAATTATGAGTGGCTGCATTTAAATGGTGCGTGGGCAAGAGAAGCACATTTGACCAGAGAAGCTGTTCATCTAGGTGTTCAACATGTTTCTAGTACCAGAGGACATAGCAGTCACATGCACAATCCTTTCCTTGCCCTTTGTCAACCAGATACGACTGAAAAGCAGGGAGAGGCTTATGGATTTAGTTTGATTTATAGTGGCAATTTTTTAGCCCAGATTGAACGAGATAATTATGATGTTGTGCGTGTTCAATTAGGAATCAATCCTTTCCAATTCAACTGGCAATTGAAAGCAGGCGAAACTTTTGAAAGTCCTGAAGCTGTCATGGTTTTTAGTGAATCAGGGCTGAATGGTATGAGTCAAACTTTTCATCGTTTCTTCAAAAAACATTTGATTCGCAGTCCATGGAAAGATAAAAAACGACCTGTCTTAATCAACAATTGGGAGGCTACTTATTTTGATTTTACAGAAGAGAAAATTCTCGAAATTGTTGATGAAGCGCAGCAATTGGGCATTGACTTGTTTGTACTAGATGATGGTTGGTTCGGTCATAGAAATAGCGATACTGGTTCACTGGGAAATTGGACAGAAAATCGTGCTAAGCTTCCTCATGGCTTAAAAAATCTTTCAGAGAAAATCCATGAAAAAGGTTTATTATTCGGTCTTTGGTTTGAGCCTGAAATGATTTCTAATGATACAGAGCTTTATGATCAACATCCTGAATGGGTCTTAGGACAGCCTGATAAAAATATTTCTCATGGACGTAATCAGTTTGTTCTTGATTTTGGGAATCCAGCCGTTGTAGAGCATATCTTTGAGCAAATGACCCAAATTTTAAGTAATGTTGAGATTGACTATATCAAACTTGATATGAATCGCTATATTTCTGAGGCTTATTCAAATATGCTAGCGGCCAATCAACAAGGCGAAGTCTGTCATCGCTATATTATAGGGGTCTATGATTTATATGAGCGCATCGTTAAGAATTATCCGGAGATATTGATTGAATCCTGTGCGGGCGGTGGTGCGAGGTTTGATGCGGGCATGCTCTACTATTCACCGCAGATTTGGGCAAGTGATGACACAGACGCTGTAGAACGTTTGAGCATTCAGAGTGGATTGTCAATGCTTTATCCGCTTTCCACTATGGGCTCTCATGTGTCAGCTGTTCCAAATCACCAAGTGGCGCGTGTTACATCTCTTGAGATGAGAAAACACGTTGCGATGTTTGGTACCTTTGGTTATGAATTAGATCCTACAAAATTGACTTCTAAAGAAAAAAAAGCTGTGAAACAAGATATTCTAGATTATAAACGGTATCAAGAGTTAATCTGTTCTGGAGATTTTTATCGTTTAGAGACAACTGATGAAAATCAAGTAGCTTGGATGGTTGTTTCGCAAGACAAAAATGAAGCACTTGTGGGCTATTATCAGATATTAGCGCGTCCAAATCCAAGCTATGAGCGTATCAGATTGCTTGGGTTAGCGAAGGAAAAAGAGTATTCTGTGTCAGAAGGGGATAAAAAAACGGTTCGTTATGGAAAAGACTTAGAAACGATTGGTTTGATTTTAAATGAGAATTATATCGGTCGAGAGCAAGAATATTGGTCACGTACAATGCCAGGTGATTTTCATTCGAGAGTATTTCATTTAACAGCAAGGTAAATCCTTCATTGTGATTTTCTAGGTTTCTTTGTCATCACAGTAGAAAAGGAAATGATAAAATATGCAAAAATATAATTATATAGCTGGTGTAGTTCGGAAGAAAATTATTGATGGTGATTATGAAATCAATCAAAAATTGCCTTCTGAAAAAGAACTAGGAGCAGAGTTTTCAGCTAGCAAATTGACAATCAAAAAAGCACTGGACATTCTAGTTTCAGAAGGTCTGATTATTAAGAGACGCGGAGCTGGAACTTTTGTCAAATCCTTGTCTGTGGATGAAATGGAGCGACTCATTATTGATAACCAGATGAGAGGGACAACTGCATTTAATCCAGGAAAAACAGTAACCAGTAAAGTCTTGGACTTCTCAGTTATTCCAGCCCCAGAAAAAGTCAGCAAAAAATTAAATATTGCTGAAAAATCTTTTGTTTACGAGATTTACCGTGTTCGGTTGGTGGAAGAGCAACCTACTGTTATGGAAAAAATGTACATGCCGATTGACTTGATTGTAGGTTTGAAAAAAGAAGATATTGAAGGGTCTATTTATGAATATATTGAGGAAAAATTAGGCTTAACCATTCAAAGTGGGCATCGTACCATTACGGTCAGAAAAGTAACGGATTTTGAAGCAGAAGAATTGAACTTGGAACAAGGTGATCCAGTTGCTGTTGCAGAGCAAACAGGATATTTGAGTACGGGTGTACCATTTGAATATTCGATTAGCGTTCACCGCTACGATCAATTCTCTGTTGAAATGATGTTGACGCATAATTAGAAAGGTAAAGGGAGATAGAATGGCAATTTTAGCGTTTGATATAGGAGGAACGGCTGTAAAATATGGTGTGTTTCAAAATGGAATTTTACAAGAAACCAGTTCCTTTTTAACTCCTGAGACATGGGCAGAAATGAAAGCAGAGCTTTTAAAAGTAAAGACTGCTTTTTCTAAGAATATCGATGGGATTGCTATCAGTTCACCGGGCTCGGTTGATTCAGAAACTGGTATCATTCATGGAATTAGCGCTATTCCTTATATTCATCATTTTCCGATTGTAGCAGAGCTAGAACAGCTGTTCCAACTTCCAGTGTCTATTGAGAATGACGCAAATTGTGCAGGTTTGGCTGAAGTCGCATTTGGTGTGGCAAAAGAAGTACAAAATGCAGCCTTCTTTATCGTGGGTTCTGGTGTAGGTGGTGCCGTCATCATCAATCGCCAGCTGCTCAAAGGTAAGAATCTATTTGGTGGAGAGTTCGGTTATATGTTGATGTCACCAACAGAAACACTTAGCCCTTTAGCTAGTCCAGTACAAACAGCAAGGCATTATTCTGAACTTGCAGGACTGCCAACTGCTATTTCAGGGAAAGAGTTATTTGCTTTGGCAGATGAGGGAAATGAAGACGCACAAGAAGCGGTTTCTAGCTTGTATGATGCCTTATCTCGTGGTATTTATAATGTTTTAATGGTATTAGACCCAGATATCGTTGCAATCGGTGGAGGCATTTCACAAAGAGTAGGGCTACGAAAAGAGGTAGCCCAGCGAGTTGTAAAATTGTTAGAGCAAACGGGTGCAATGGATTTGAAATTTCAATTGGAAATTTGTCAGTTTCAAAATAATGCCAATCTCTTAGGAGCTGTGTCCAATTTTCTGAATCAAAAAGGAACAAAATATGAAAGTGAAAAATGATGACTGTCTTGTCTTTTTTGGAGATAGCATTACCGAATGGGGTAGAGACAGAGAAAATCCAACTAGTTTAGGAACTGGTTATGTCAAATATGTAAGCAATTACCTATTGGATGTTTATCCAACTATCAAACTATACAATCGTGGAATTGGTGGGAATCATATTCAGGATTTGAATGAGCGCATTCATGATTGCCTTGATTTAGAACCCTCTGTCGTCATCCTTTTAATCGGAATCAACGATGTCTGGCATGGTGTTGGTTTACAAGAATTTGGTAGTGATGACGAACAAGAACGCTTTGAAAGAGAATATGTGAGATTATTGACTAGCCTAAAAAATGCAGGCATTGAACGAGTCTTATTGATTGAACCTTTTGTCTTGGATGATCCAGTGGATCGATTATCTTGGAGAGAAGATTTGAACAAAAAAATCCAGGTTGTACGCAATATGGCAAAACGATTTCAGTTTGAATTTGTTCCTTTGGATGGGCTTATCAACGAAAAAGCTATTAAATGTGGTGCTAAAATGTTGACTGGGAAAGATGGTGTTCATCCTACTCCTGTCGGCGCAGCTTTTATTGCGAAAGAAATTATTGCGAGATTAGAAATGGAAGTTGATGATGAAAAAGCAAGATGCTCTTGAAAAGTGGGGAAATTATCAGGGCTCACAAATGAAACCAGCAGATTTTGATACATTCTGGCAAGAAGCTAAAGAGGAAGTAGAAGCGCTAGGTTTACGGTATGAATTAAAAGCTATTGATTTTCCGTCTAACGTAGTTGAAGCTTTTGAATTGAGTTTTATGGGAGTTGGACAAGCTAAGATTGTCTGTCAACTTGTTCAGCCTAAAAATATAGCTAAAAAATTACCAGTCATTTTACAATTTCATGGTTATCATGTAGATGCAGGAGACTGGAGTGAAAAGGTTTCTCTGGCGGCAGAGGGTATGATTGTAGTAGCGATGGATGTGAGAGGTCAAGGAGGGCTATCACAAGATACATTGCAAACAACTGGCGGGACTTTAAAAGGTCACTTGATTCGTGGATTAGAAGAGGGACCTAAGAAATTATTCTATCGAGCTGTCTTTCAAGATGTGTAGTCGTATTGTGGGAGCAATGCCAGAAGTAGATAATCAACAAATGATTTCTTATGGGGTTTCTCAAGGTGGGGCATTGGCATTTGTCTGTGCCGCACTCTGCCCAACTATTTCTAAAACATTTGTACAGTATCCATTTTTGAGTGACTACAGAGAAGCTTACCGTTTGGAAGTGACGTCATCAGCTTATGAAGAGTTAGCCTATTGGTTTCGTTACCGCGATCCTTTGCATAAAAAGGAAGAACAAGTGTTTGCAACCTTGGATTACATTGATGTCCAATATTTTGCATCATTCATTCAAGCTGACGTTGTTTGGGCAATGGCTTTGGAAGATCACACTTGTCATCCCAAAACGCAATTTGCTGTGTTCAATCAATTGAAATCTCAGAAACAATTGCTTTATTATCCAGAATATGGGCATGAATACTTGCCACAATTTAGTGATGAAATGAGAAAAGTTTTACTTAAAGAAGGAGTTATTTAAATGAAAAAATTTCCTAAGAATTTTTGGTGGGGGGCTGCGACATCAGGACCTCAGACAGAGGGACGTTTTCATAAGAAACATGCCAATATGTTTGATTATTGGTATGAAATAGAGCCAGAAGCCTTTTATAATTACGTTGGTCCAGATACGGCTTCTAACTTTTTTAATAGTTACGAAGAAGACATTGCCAAGATGAAAGAAATTGGCTTAAATAGTGTGCGTACTTCCATTCAATGGACACGCTTGATAGATGATTTGGAAAAGAATACTCTCAATCAAGAGGCGGTTGATTTTTATAATCGTGTTATTGATTGTTTCCTTGCTAATGGAATTCACCCGATTTTTAATTTGCATCATTTTGATTTACCGGTAGAACTTTATCATCAATACGGTGGCTGGGAATCTCGTCATGTGGTTGATCTGTTTGTTGGCTTTGCAGAACAATGTTTTCAATTATTTGGTGATCGCGTAAAAGACTGGGTTGTTCACAATGAGCCGATGGTTGTTGTAGATGGGGAATATCTGTATCAATTTCATTATCCAAAATTGGTTAATGGGAAGAAAGCGGTTCAGGTAGCTTACCACCTCAATCTAGCAACAGCAAAAGTAATTCAAAAATATCGTGAGTTGGGGTGTGACAAAAAAGATGGACGTATTGGTACAGTGTTAAACCTAACTCCGACTTATGCAGCGTCAGAAAATGAAGCTGATCAAGCCGCAGCACATTTCGCAGAATTGTGGAATAATAAGATGTTTTTAGAGCCAGCTGTTTTAGGACATTTTCCAGAGGAATTGGAAATGATTCTCAAAAAAGATGGTGTCCTCTGGCAGGTAGAAGCTAGTGACAAATTACTTTTTGCAGAAAATACAGTAGATTTTCTTGGAGTGAATTTCTATCATCCAAATCGGGTTCAAGCCCCAGCTATTTCACCCGACTCGGTGGGAGAGTGGCTACCAACTCGTTATTACGATGATTATCAAATGCCGGGGCGTCGGATGAATATTGACAAAGGCTGGGAGATTTATCCGCAAGCTCTGTATGATATTGCTATCAATATCCGTGATAATTATAAAAATATCCCTTGGTTTGTTTCAGAAAATGGAATGGGAATTTCACGTGAAGAACGTTTTATGAATACAGATGGGCAAGTACAGGATGATTATCGGATTGACTTTATCCGAGAACATTTAACCTATCTGCATAAAGGCATTTCAGAAGGCTCCAATTGCTTTGGCTATCATCTTTGGACACCGATTGATTGCTGGTCTTGGACAAATGCGTATCGCAATCGGTATGGTTTAATTTCTAATAACATCCATACTCAAGTTAAAACCATTAAAAAATCAGGATTCTGGTTTAAAGATGTCATTAGGGAAAATGGTTTAGAAGATACAGAAATTCAAGATTGATCTGAGGAAATGATATGCAATTAAAAACATTGAAAATTGGATTTGTTGTAAAATTAGTCTGGGAACAACACACAAGTGAAAGACGGAACTTTGACAACGACTGTTTCGGATTGCTCTGGTAAAAAGAGCTCAAATAACGTTATTAGTTGGCTATTGTTTGTTTTAGGATCATTATTTCTTCTCTTCAAAAAGGTAGATTAACCACGATAAATAAGGCTGGGACAATAAAGTCTCAGCCTCACTTTGTCTATCGTTCTGGTCAATGGAATGAAAGAAATTGGTAGTCTATCACCTACATCAACGGCTTACCTAAGAATTGTTTCCCACATCTGAGGGTCGGACAGCTTTCCAGAAAAGTGGTTCATTTCGTCCGAGGGTCAGATAGCCTTCCTGAGAATTAGTTCACTTCGTCTGAGGGTCGGACGAACTATTTGAGAAGTCGTTAAAAAAGAAGGGAGTGAGACGGAACTCCCTTTTGTAGTATAAGGTATAAGATATGATGATGTACTACTCATCTTTATTTGAAAACGAAAACCTCTCCGCCAGACTAGTCCAGCTTTCTCGTACATCGGTCATAAAGGCCATTGGACTAGGTGTTTTAAAATCATCAATCCAGGCTTGGTAACGGATAGAGATGAGTAGGCGTGTTAGGCGGCTGAGCATTTCTTTTTCTTGCTCGGTAAGGGCGTGGGCATTTTGGACGATAGTTAGCACTTTCTTGATACTGTTGGGTTGGAAAAATTCATCAATGGACGTAATTTGAGCGTCTAAAATGAGACCGAAAAAGGTATCAAAGAAATCTTTGAGCTCGTCATCAGGAACAGTTTCCACCCATTCTTTTAGAGTTTTGTCTGTCTGAATGCTGTCTGGGTTGAGCGTGTCAAGTAAGACAAAGTGCTCATTTTCAATTTGCCAAGAGAAAGTGTCATGCTGGGCAATTCCACCAATGGCTACGCTTTTAACGATGTGAGCTTGTTTAGGCGTTTCCAGCATCATCCCGACGATAGAGCCTTGAGGAATGTAGCGTTTGATTTTTGAAGCAATGCTTTGATAACCCTCTGTTTCAATAATCGTATGGTTTAATCCTGGAGCATCAAAACTGTAGATTTGCTTGATTCTATCTTGCAAAGAAGGCTCTACTTGGCTGCTAGCATAAGTCGCTAGATTACCACCTTTGGAATGTCCGGTCAAGATAAAAGTGGCTTTTGGAAATGCCTGCATGACCTTTTGAACGTAGCGTACAGCAGTTTGCTGCGCAGGGACATGCTCCATATAAGTCATGTGAAAATCTTCTTTCCAACCGATAATGGAATCATCCGTTCCGCGAAAAGCAATGACGAAGTTATCCAAATCAATCTTATAAGTCATAGCAGCAAATTGTTTTTGCACATCTAAGTCAATATCATTCACATACCCTAAGAGTTTGATGTTCTTATAGCGTTTGACACTTGCTGCCTGCTGCAAGAGTGCCAAGCGATGTTTGGTATTCATCATGGAATTTTCTTGAGACATATCTTGTGGCACATCAGTTAAACGGCTGGCTTTTTGCAGGTCAAGACCGTCCGTGACGATTGTGTTATAGTTTAGATACGTAATCTCGGTCAAAAGCAGAATATCCAGCTCTGTAAAGGGCTGATCGTAGATACTGTCGTATTGTACATCTTCTAAATAGTTAAAAATATTTCCCATAAAGGTTCTCTTTTCTGAAAATCTATTGTTAGTATAGCATATTTTCCCAAGTCTTTGTTATAATAGAGAAAGAAAGCGGAAATGAGGGATAGGATGCACAAGATATTATTAGTAGAAGACGATGCTGTCATTCGCCAACAAGTCAAAAAAATGCTGGAGCAATGGGGATTTGAAGTAGTTGCGGTAGAGGATTTCATGCAAGTCTTGACGATTTTTGTCAAGGAAGAGCCGCATCTAGTGCTAATGGACATCGGCTTGCCTCTCTTTAATGGATACCACTGGTGTCAAGAAATTCGCAAGATTTCTAAAGTGCCCATTATGTTTTTGTCATCAAGAGACCAAGCAATGGATATCGTTATGGCAATCAATATGGGCGGAGATGATTTTGTCACGAAACCGTTTGATAACAATGTTCTTCTCGCTAAAGTACAAGGGCTGCTACGACGGTCTTACGAGTTTGGTACGGATCAAAGTCTGCTGGAATACCATGGCGTGATTCTCAATCTAAAATCTATGGATATGATGTATGAGGGAAAAGTGATTACACTGACAAAAAATGAATTTCAGATTTTGCGCGTGCTGTTTGAGCATTCTGGCAGCATCGTCGCCCGTGATGATCTGATGAAAGAGCTCTGGAATAGTGATTTTTTCATTGATGACAATACCTTGTCGGTCAATGTGGCACGGTTGCGGAAAAAATTAGAAGAAGTCGGTCTCAAGAATTTCATTGAAACAAAGAAAGGTATAGGCTACGGATTGACCAATGGATTATCAGAATAAGCGTTTGTTTCTTAGCTATTATTTTCGCTCGCGCCAGTTTTTATTTTTACTATTACTTATTTTTTATACACTATTATTTTCCTTTTGTTATCTTTTTAAAGATGAACGAGCAGTCTTACAGTATGTCCTATTGATTTTATTGCTGATTAGTCTGGCGGGTTTCCTGTTGGATATCGTAAAGCAGTACCAAAATTTTCGTCATCTTGTCTTTTATGGGGAAGGTCAGGCACAGACACCGATAGAAGCTCTGCTATTTTCCAAAATTGAAACGTTAAAAAATGATAAAAAAGAGTTAAAATTGCAAGAGCAAATAAAGCAAAATGATTTGCTGGATTACTACACGCTCTGGGTGCATCAAATTAAGACACCGATTGCTGCGAGCAAGCTCTTGGTGCAGGATTTACAAGAGCAGACGCTCAAAAATCAATTGGAGCAGGAGTTGTTTAAGATCGACTCTTATACCAACTTAGTCCTACAATATCTGCGGTTGGAAAGTTTTCATGATGATTTAGTCGTGAAAAAAGAAAATATAGAAGACTTGGTCAAAGATGTTGTCAAAAAGTATGCCATTTTCTTTATTCAGCAAGGATTGAGTCTAAATTTGCATGATTTGAATCACACCGTTATTACAGATAAAAAGTGGTTTCTTGTCATTTTAGAGCAAGTGCTTTCTAATAGTCTCAAATATACGAAGCAAGGTAGCATTGAAATTTTCTTTCAGGAAGATACCTTGTATATGAAAGATACTGGTTTGGGGATTCAAAATTCCGATCTTCTCCGTGTATTTGAGCGAGGTTTTTCTGGTTATAATGGACGTTTGACGCATCAATCTTCAGGATTAGGGCTCTATTTATCTAAGAAAATTGCGGATAAATTGGGCCATGAATTACATTTGCATTCTGTGGTCGGCGAAGGGACAACTGTGATGATTACGTTCAAAGAGAAGAAATTGTTATTTGAATGAATGCAATCTTACAAAATTGTAAGATTGATATCTAAAAATGAAAGGTTATGTTATGGTAGCAGCCTTTCTTTTTTTGTATCATAAGTTTAGAAAATGAATGATGTTTAACAGAGGAGACAGTCATGAAAACAAAAGGATTGAACGCTTTTCAGCTCAAGCTCTTAATGGCTGTTTTAATGGTCTTTGATCACCTTGAAAAAATACCAGGTTCACTGTCAGGTGAATGGGCGAGCATTTTTCATGCTTTAACACGCTGTGTGGCGGTTTGGTTTGCATGTGCAGCGGTAGAAGGCTTCTTATACACTCGAAGTCGTCTGCTTTACAATATGCGCCTCTTTTTCTGGTCAGCTATCATGTTTGTCGGAAATACGATTCTCAATTTGCTGTTTCAGTCTAAAGGAGTTCAGATATATAATAATATTTTCTTAACTTTGGCTTGCGGTGTACTTGTCCTCAATATCTTTTTTGGCATAAACCAAACAAGCAATCCAGTTGATATTAAACGCCAGCCCATTCGCTTTATCTTAGGCATTGTTGTTTGCTTGCTTGCTGGTTTTGTGACAGAAGGTGGCATGGTCATTATTCCATTTATGTTGATTACCTATACTTGCAGGGAAAAGAAAAACCTACGCAATCTTCTGTATGGTATTTTAACGGTTGTCCTATTTTGTATGAGCATTCAGATTTATCCGTCATGGAGTGACACGCTGTTAATGATGTTTTATAATTCAGATTGGCTCTTTATTACAGTACTGCCTTTCATTTCACTTTATAATGGTGAGCGCGGTCCTGCGACCAAGTGGAGCAAGTATTTCTTTTATGCCTTTTATCCAGCACATTTATGGTTGATTACATGTATCGCTTATCTCGTTCAAAAATGAGTAAATTATAGTCTTGCAGCGAGCAATTCGCTGCAAAGTAGTATCAAAAAAGGAGAACAAGATGAAATATGGTAAAATTTTATTGAAACAAGACAGGCAATTGCTTCAGCCAAACGTAAAAGATATTGAAAAAGCGCAATTTGGCTATGAAGTGAGTCAATCAGCGCAACAGTTATATTTTAGATTTTAAAAAAGGAGAAAATGATGACACTATTAGATGTACAACATGTGAAGAAAATTTACAAAACTCGCTTTCAAGGCAACCAAGTAGAAGCACTGAAAGACATTCATTTTACGGTGGACAAAGGTGATTATGTCGCTATCATGGGTGAGTCGGGGTCTGGGAAATCCACTCTGCTCAATATTCTTGCCATGCTAGACAAGCCAACCGAAGGACGTGTCTTTCTCAATGGCACCGACACCGCGACAATCAAAAACAGTCAGGCTTCGAGCTTCCGTCGGGAAAAATTAGGTTTCGTTTTTCAAGATTTCAACCTGTTAGACACGCTCTCGGTCAAGGACAATATCCTCTTGCCGCTCGTTTTGTCGCGCCGTCCGATTACAGAAATGATGCAAAAGTTGGTTACTACTTGTAATGAACTGGGGATTAACCAATTGCAGGAAAAATTCCCCTATGAAATTTCCGGTGGTCAAAAGCAGCGGGTGGCAGTAGCGCGTGCTATTATCACCAATCCGGAAATTCTGCTGGCGGACGAGCCAACAGGGGCGCTCGACTCTAAGTCTTCTGCGGCGCTTTTAGATGTGTTTGACGACATCAATGACCGTGGACAGACGATTCTTATGGTAACGCACTCGACTTCTGCAGCAAGCCGTGCTAAACGCGTACTGTTCATCAAGGACGGAATTTTGTACAATCAAATTTTCCGAGGCGATAAAACAGAGCGGCAGATGTTCCAAGAAATTTCAGATACCTTAACGGTTATGGCAAGTGAGGTGAGTGGTTATGTTCAAACTAACGAATAAATTAGCAGTCTCAAACCTGATAAAAAATCGCAGTCTGTATTATCCATTTGCTCTAGCAACGATTGTGGCAACAGCGATTTTGTATAGTTTTGTATCGCTTGCCTACAGCCCCAATCTAGAAGCCAGTTACGGTGGCTCGGCGGCTCGTATGACCCTGCAATTTGGGATTTGGGTCGTTCAGATTGCAGTTCTTATCCTTATCACCTATGCCAATAGTTTTGTCATGAAGAATCGCTCACGGGAGCTTGGTTTGTACAGTATCTTAGGAATGGAGAAGCGGCACATGCTGCTGATGACTTTCTTTGAAATGCTTTACTTTTTCTTAGTGACTGTCGGACTTGGAATTGGTTTAGGTCTTTTTTTAGACAAATTGCTTTTTGCAGTTTTGCTGAAATTCATGGGAATGAAAGTAGTAATTGCCTCAACTTTCCAATGGTCGAATATTTTCACCGTTTTAGCTAGTCTGGGTGTGGCTTTTGCGCTGATTCTCTTTTTAAATTCTACGCGCCTGCTTCGTTACAGCTCACTTCATTTGATGAGAGAAAAGAAGGCTGGCGAGAAAAAAGGACGGTTTCTTGGTTTGCAGACACTTGTGGGGTTAGGGCTTCTTGCTGGGGCTTATTATATCGCACTCACAGTTGACAAGCCGGTGTCTGCCATTGCGACCTTCTTTATTGCAGTTCTTATGGTTATTTTTGCGACCTATCTTCTTTTTAATGCAGGGACAATCACATTATTGCAATTTTTAAAGAGAAGAAAAAAATATTACTACAAAACGCAGAATTTCATTTCTGTATCCAATTTGATTTTCCGTATGCGTAAGAATGCTGCAGGTTTAGCAACGATTTCAATCCTTTCAACCATGCTGCTAGTAACTCTAGTCGGATCTATCAATATTTATGTAGGTGGAAAAGATTATCTGACAACTTTGTATCCAAAAGATTATAATATCATGGTTACAAGCGCAAAGACGGATAAAAATGCAGCGCTTTTGCAAACAGTCAAAGAAGTAGCACGGGAAAAAGGCTTGACAGATGCCAGGTATGAAGATTATAGTTATCAATTTTCTATGATTTCGAAAATCAATGGCAATCAGCTGACTATTGCTGAAACGACGGAAGGACTAAGTGTAGAAGAAACTCAAAAGATGATTGCTCCTTTCCTTGTCATCAGCCGTCAAGAGTACGAAAAAATGACAGGGAAAAAAGTTGATTTGGCTGATAATGAAGCACTTCTATATGCAAAAAATCTTCGAATCAATCAAAAGCAAGCTCTCACCATCAATGGAAAATCGTGGAACATCAAAGAGCATCTGACGACAGATTTTGCACATGGAAAGATTGTCAATCCCTCTGGTATGGTGTCACAAAAAAACATGTATATGGTTGTCAATAATCCCAGTCAAGTCGGTCTGAAATCTTTCTATACTTACTACATCGGTATCCAATCTTCCAATAAACAGGTTGATCTCCAAGAAAGTATTTTCAATGCTCTTCAGCAACAAGGTCAGGAAAGTGGCAATATCAGTCTTTCTGAGCGTTACCGCATTGAAAAAGATTATCAAGGAGTTATTGGAACTCTTCTCTTTATCGGCATTTTTCTTTCTACGATTTTCCTACTTGGGACAGTTCTTGTGATTTATTACAAACAAATTTCAGAAGGTTATGAAGATCGTGAAGGCTTTATCGTTCTGCAAAAAGTTGGACTGGATGAAAAGCAAACGAAGGCAACGATTCGAAAGCAAATCATAACAGTTTTCTTCTTACCACTTATCTTTGCCTTTCTTCATATTGCTGTTGCTTTTCATATGTTGCAGCTGATTGTAGCTCTCTTAGGTGCAACAAATATACCATTACTCATTCAAACAACGATAACCACTTGCGGTGTTTTCCTCTTAGTTTACATCTTAGTGTTTGTAATGACCTCCAGAAGCTACCAAAAGATTGTAGCACAATAAGTATTTTGAACCATTCGTTTTTTGGCGAGTGGTTTTTATCTTGTAAATCTGACTTCTTATCTAGCTAGTAGAACCTCTTATCCAAAAGTGCGAGATTTTTTTTAAAGTGAGGAGTATGATAAGTTCGTAAAATAAATTATTGGAGGAACGTTATGCTACTAGAAACACGCCATCTTAGCAAAGTCTATGATAATAAGCAAGCTGTGAATGATTTGAATCTTCAGATTGAAACAGGAAGTTTTACCGCTATTTTAGGACCAAACGGTGCTGGAAAGTCTACAACGATTCAAATGTTGACAGGACTTTTGCAGCCTACGGCAGGAGAGATACTGTATGATAACCCCATTAAATTAGGTGTTGTTTTCCAAAACAGTGTTTTAGATGATATGCTAACGGTGCAAGAAAATTTAGAAATTAGAGCAGGTCAATATAAGGATATTGATAAAGGAAAAGTTGATAGTTTAGTGAATCAATTGGGATTGCAAAATTTCTCAACGCAATTATATGGGACTTTATCAGGTGGACAAAAACGACGAGTGGATATTGCCCGTGCTCTGCTGAATAGCCCAAATATTCTCTTTCTTGATGAACCAACTACGGGTTTAGATATTCAAACTAGGAAAGCCATTTGGGAGCTGATTCACCAGTTGCAAATAAAAGAGAAGATGACGGTTATCTTAACCACTCATTATTTAGATGAAGCAGATGATGCAGATATGATTTATATTGTGGATCACGGTCAAGTGATTGCTAAAGGCTCTGCTAATCGGATTAAAGAGCAGTATGCTCAGAATTTTCTCAAGGTATTCGTGACTGATACTGCTGATTTTAAAGAAATTTTGAAGGAAGAGATTCCTTTTGAGGAAGTAAGAGTGAATGAACTGTTGATTCACCCAGAAACGACAGAAAAGACTTTAGAGATTCTAACGTGTGGTCGCTCTTTTATTCGACAATTTGAATTTCGACCAGGAACAATGGATGATGCTTTTATGGCGTTGACAGGAAGAGAGGTACGTTAAAATGATAATGCTCATTAAAAGAAATTTTTTACTATATTTTCGTAATCGTAGTGGGGTTCTTTTCTCCCTTCTTGGAGCAATGATTTCCTTTATTTTGTACTTGGTCTTTTTGAAAGCAAATATCAAGACCTCTTGGAGTCAAGTCCCTCACACTAATCAGTTATTGGATTCATGGTTGATTGGTGGAACGCTTGCCATTACAGGATTAACCACAACCTTTTCTAGTTTTTCCCAACTAGCGAAAGATAGAGAAAATAACGTAACACGAGACCTAGTTCTGACAGATTTGGGACGCTGGGGCTTGTCTATCAGTTACCTTCTGAGTACTGCCATCATTGGATTTTTGATGCAAATCATTATGTTTGCTGTCATGGAAGGTTACTTTATCTGGGACGATCAGATTGTCTTTGATTGGACTTTGCTTCCTCAGGTTCTCCTTATTATGGTGCTCAATGCACTCTTATGCTCGATTTTCAATGGTATTCTTGTGAATCGCTTCAAATCAGTAGATACGCTTGGAAAGCTAGCAACGATTATCGGAGCTGCCTCTGGTTTCTTAGTTGGAACCTATATTCCAATAGGGGTTCTTCCGTCATTTGCTCAAACGATAATGAAATGTACTCCCTCCACATATATTGCTTCTCTCTTTAGACAAGTAATGATGAAAGATAGCTTAGCTACTACTTTTCATCATAATACAGCAGCGCAAGATTATTTTGAAAAGATGATGGGCATTCAATTAAAGTGGGAATCTCTATTGACAATGAAAGAAACATACTATATAGTTGTAGTAGTTTTAGTTGCCTTGCTTGTCATTTGGACAATCCAACAGCTTGCTACCAATCGGTGGACTAAAACTGCTTAAATTGATAGAAAGTTAGAGAAATTTTTTGCAGACTAAATTCAAAATGAATCCAACCATTCCTTCAAATGATCCACTTGTTGTGATTCAAGCGGACGAGTTAGAAGCTGAAGCCAAAGAAATTTTTGAATATTTACATCAGTACAGGTCGTCTTATGTGAATGCTATTCCCATTAAAACAGATGATAAAATTGTTATGGTAAAGACGGATCAGATTATTTTGGCAGACATCAATCAGACAACATTGATGGTGTATTGTGTGGATGGTATCTATGCGACGACCGAAACACTCACACATTTTCAAAGTCGGGTTAATCGTAAAAACTTTATTCAAATTTCAAAACACGCTGTCATCAATATTGACCATTTGTTATCATTATCGGATAGCTTTTCAGGAAATATGACGGCTAGATTGACAAACAAAATTAAGTCAAGTGTCAGTCGAAAATACGTCAGATTGTTGATGGATTATCTCGGTTTGTAGAAAGGAACAAACATGAAAAAAATTGTAGTGTCTATGCTAGAAGGTCTGCGCACTGGTTCCTTAGCTTATTTACTTGTCTTAGCTTTTCGGATCCAAGAATCACCTGTTACGACTTCTAACATTCTCAGTATTTTGATAATGAGTGCTTTGATTGGCTTGTTTTCCTTGCTGTTTGAGGTTGAAAATTTTTCTTATTTGCTACAGTTAACGATTCATTTTTTCCTAACTTTAATTGTAGTTTGTGTGATGATGATTTATAATGGCTGGGCTTTCAATCTTGTGCGAGCTGAGTTTTGGCTAGATTTCATTGTTATTTATATTTTAATTTGGCTATTTGTTCGCTTAGATATTTATCTAAAAACAAAGAAAATCAATGAATCACTTGTAAAATTAAGAAGAAACCGTACAAAAGAATAGCTTAGGTCTTGTAGTTATATCCAAAGGGCTGGGGACACATTTGTCCAAGCCTTTTTTCTTACAAAAATGTAAGTTTTTAAGGCTCAAATGAAAGGTTATGTTATGGCAGCTGTTTAGCGATTTTTGTATCATATAAGTGTAAAGAAAATAAAGGAGAAAGAGCATGAAAGCAATTTTATTAAAGCAAAAATCAATGCCAAAAACTGAAAAAATTTCCAAAGAAGAAATCGAAAAGACAAAAATCGGCTGTGCTTCTAGTCAATATTATTTCTGGTTGCAGTATAGTCATTGAGATACATTTTTAATATCAGTACAGCTTCAGGCAATCTTACAAAAATGTAAGATAAAAGTCAAAAATGAAAGGTTAAAGTATGGAAAGTTACTTTTCTTTTCAGTATGATAGATATATAAAAATTGTTAGGAGAAAATGATGACACTATTAGACGTACAACATGTGAAGAAAATTTACAAAACTCGCTTTCAAGGCAACCAAGTAGAAGCACTGAAAGACATTCATTTTACGGTGGACAAAGGTGATTATGTCGCTATCATGGGTGAGTCGGGGTCTGGGAAATCCACTCTGCTCAATATTCTTGCCATGCTAGACAAGCCAACCGAAGGACGTGTCTTTCTCAATGGCACCGACACCGCGACAATCAAAAACAGTCAGGCTTCGAGCTTCCGTCGGGAAAAATTAGGTTTCGTTTTTCAAGATTTCAACCTGTTAGACACGCTCTCGGTCAAGGACAATATCCTCTTGCCGCTCGTTTTGTCGCGCCGTCCGATTACAGAAATGATGCAAAAGTTGGTTACTACTTGTAATGAACTGGGGATTAACCAATTGCAGGAAAAATTCCCCTATGAAATTTCCGGTGGTCAAAAGCAGCGGGTGGCAGTAGCGCGTGCTATTATCACCAATCCGGAAATTCTGCTGGCGGACGAGCCAACAGGGGCGCTCGACTCTAAGTCTTCTGCGGCGCTTTTAGATGTGTTTGACGACATCAATGACCGTGGACAGACGATTCTTATGGTAACGCACTCGACTTCTGCAGCAAGCCGTGCTAAACGCGTACTGTTCATCAAGGACGGAATTTTGTACAATCAAATTTTCCGAGGCGATAAAACAGAGCGGCAGATGTTCCAAGAAATTTCAGATACCTTAACGGTTATGGCAAGTGAGGTGAGTCAAGGTGCTTAGATTAGCGGGAAAATTAGCGGTTTCTAACCTAGTGAAAAATCGTAGATTATACTATCCATTTGCGTTGGCAACTTGTTTAGTCGTCGCTATTTCATATATTTTTAATTCTTTAACGTTTAATCCCCATTTACAAAAAATGCAGGGGGCAAGTTCTATTTCATTTGTCTTGGCTCTTGGAGTGATTATTGTGACGATTGCTGCAGCGATTATCGTTTTTTATGCTAATAGCTTCGTCATGAAAAATCGCTCGAAAGAACTGGGGCTGTATGGAATGCTAGGACTTAATAAACGTCATCTCTTTACCATGGTGTTCATTGAGTTATTGATTTTAGGAGCGACGACTGTCACGATTGGTCTTGGATTTGGTATTGTATTTGATAAACTGATTTATGCCTTTTTACTGAAATTGATGGGGTTAAAAGTTGTTCTAGTATCCACGTTTCAATGGTTAGTTCTTATTTCAGTTGTTGTCATCTATGGCGTTATTTTTGCGGGCTTGGTGCTTGTCAACGGTTTGAGGATTCTACGTTTTAATGCTTTGCAATTGGCCAAGGAAAAGAATAGCGGTGAAAGAAAAGGACGATTTCTTCTGATTCAAACGATTATTGGATCGATTTCTTTAGGCTATGCTTATTACCTAGCTCTGAGTGTCAAAAATCCATTGACAGCAATTGGTATATTTTTTATAGCTGTTCTCTTTGTTATTTTAGGGACTTATCTGCTGTTCAATGCAGGAGTTACGGTATTTTTACGGTTGCTTCAGAAAAATAAACGGTATTATTATCAACCTAATAATATGATTTCTGTGTCCAATTTAATTTTTCGGATGAAGAAAAATGCAGTGGGATTGGCAACGATTGCGATTCTTTCAACGATGGTTTTGGTCACCTTGGCTGGAGGTGTCAATATTTATGCAGGTGCTGGTTATCTTAAAAGCGTGATGTATCCCCAAGATTATACGATAAAGGGGAAGGGAGTGTCAGCTGCTCAATTGGATCAGGCATTGACAGAATTTGCAAAAGAGAATCATTTAACAGTCACTAAGAAAAATGCTTATCAATATTATTCGATGGGAATTAAAAATCAAAAGGGCAATCAGCTTGATATTTATCCAAAAGGTGAAACACGAGTTTCTCCACAGGCTTATATTCTGCTGTTTTCAGCTGATGATTATCGGAAAATGACGGGCAAAACGTTGGACTTGAAAGACAATGAGACAGTAATCTTTGCAAAAGGAATCTCTATCAGGCAAACTCAGCCTCTTAAGCTGAACGGGCAAGAATTGATAGTTAAAGAACTTTTAAAAGAGGACTTTGTTCTTGGAAACATTACAGATCAGTATAATATCATTATCCCTCAGTCACTTTTTATGGTGGTTAATGACCCACAAAAATTGGTGAATTCCCAAAAGCAACATTACACGATTAATACAGAATTATATGGCGGCTTGAATATCAGGGCTTCTAATAAGAAAAAGGGCGATTTGGATACAGCTTACCAGAAGAAGCTGAAACAGTTCAATACGACGCTCCCCGATAATGCCGGTGTGTATGGTTATACAAGAATCCAAGGTGTGCAGGAAATTATGAGTATGTTAGGTGGCGTTTTCTTTATTGGTATTTTCCTTTCAATTGTCTTTATGCTGGGAACGGTTTTGGTAATCTACTACAAACAGATTTCAGAAGGGTATGAAGACCGAGACCGCTTTGTAATTTTACAAAAGGTAGGATTAAATGAAAAGCAGACCAAGCGCACCATTCGCAAACAAATTTTGACTGTGTTTTTCTTACCACTCATCTTTGCCTTTGTTCACCTAGCTTTTGCTTATCATATGCTGAGCCTTATGTTGAAAGTTCTGGGGGTCTTAAATGCTGCATTGATGTTGGAAGTTACGCTTGGCGTTTGTGCTGTTTTCTTTATCGTCTATGTACTTGTCTTTCTCATCACATCACGCAGTTATCGTAGAATTGTGTCGATGTAAGTTAGTGATAAGTATAGATAATCGCGAAAAGGAGTAGGGCTATTCTTGCTCCTTTTTCAATTTATTTAACAAAAAAGAGAGACGTTTGATTCCTTTTTGATTGCTTTTATGGTAGAATAATTCAATCTAATAAATTGGAGTTTAGGATGAATATTTTTCGTAAAAAAGATGTCAGTCGAGATCGGACTGGCATGCGTCGTCATTTACGATTGCTTGATTTGATTTTGTTAGGGATTGGCGCTATGGTGGGAACGGGTATTTTCACGATTACCGGAACGGCGGCTGCAACTCTAGCTGGTCCAGCTTTGGTGGTTTCGATTATTATTTCTGCTCTTTGCGTGAGTATTTCTGCTTTCTTTTATGCAGAATTTGCGTCAAGAATTCCTGCAAATGGAGGTGCTTATAGCTATCTCTATGCTGTTTTTGGAGAATTTCCAGCTTGGATAGCAGGTTGGCTGACCATTATGGAATTTATGACGGCTGTATCTAGTGTTGCCTCTGGTTGGGCTTCCTATTTGAAAGGCTTGCTGAATGGATTTGGTTTGAGTATGCCAAGAGCGCTCAATGGAACCTTTAATCCGCAAGCGGGAACCTATGTAGACTTACTGCCGATTCTTGTTTTGGTATTTGTGACGGGTGTAGTTTTATTAAATTCTAAAGCAGCTCTGCGATTTAATTCCGCTTTGGTTGTCTTGAAGTTTTCGGCGCTTGCCCTTTTTATCTTTGTAGGGATTTTCTTTATTAAACCTGAAAATTGGTCTCATTTTGCCCCATTTGGCTTTGGAAAATTATATGGTGGCAATGTTGGAATTATGGCTGGTGCTTCTCTGATGTTCTTTGCCTTTCTTGGTTTCGAGTCTATTTCTATGGCAGTGGACGAGATTAAGGAGCCACAAAAGAATGTTCCACGAGGGATTGTGCTATCTTTGTCCATTGTAACGGTACTTTATATATTGGTGACACTAGTTTTGACAGGGATTGTTCACTATAGCAAGCTAGATGTAGCAGATGCTGTCGCTTTTGCGCTTCGCAGTGCTGGGCTTAGCTGGGCGGCTAATTATGTGTCAGTGGTAGCGATTTTAACTTTGATTACCGTTTGCATTTCCATGACTTATGCTCTGTCGCGTATGATTTACAGCATTGCGCGTGACGGTTTGTTGCCAAAGTCTTTCAGAAAATTAACTGCCACTAGTCGGGTACCGAAAAATGCTACGATTTTGGTAGGAATAGCTGCAGCAGTTTGTGCGGGGATTTTTCCGCTAGCCAGTATCGCATCCTTTCTAAATATCTGCACCTTGGCTTATCTGATTTTGTTAGCAGTAGCTATTTTGAAGTTGCGCAAGGATAAAGGACTTCCTCAAGCAGGGGAGTTTAAAACTCCTTTGGTACCTCTGACGCCAATCTTATCCATTATTATTTGCCTGTCTTTCATGACTCAATATGGCTCTGATACTTGGCTAGCATTCGGGCTTGCCTTACTAGTTGGAACAATTATCTATTTTATCTATGGATATCAACATTCGGAAATCAATTGATGAGCTTTAATCCAGACAGCCACTTAGGCTGTTTTTTGCTATAATAGAAAGAAAAAGAGGTGCGAATATGATACGATCTGCAGAACTTTCAGATGCAGCGGCTATTCAGGAAATCAATGCAACTGCTCTCGGCTATGATTTTGGCTTGATAGAAACTCGTCAGAAACTATCAGAGCTGTTGGATAGGTCTGATCATTTTATCTTGGTAGCTGAAAATGCAGCAGGTCAAATTGTCGGCTGTGCCCACGCAGCTAGCTATGATTGCTTATATTTTCCGTCTTTGCTCAATCTGTTGGCTTTGGCTGTAGCTCCAGATTTTCAAGATCAGGGGTATGGCAGAGCGCTTATGCAGGCTGTGCGTGAAGAGGGTTCAGCTGCAGGCTATGCAGGTATTCGCATAAACTCTGGCATTTCTCGAACTGAAGCCCATGAATTTTATCGAAAACTGGGCTGTGAGGAGAAAGCTGACCAGAAACGTTTTTATTAGAAATTTTAAGAAAGGAATTCTATGAAAATTGAACCATTAAGTCAAAGCAATGCAGAAGAAATTGCGAATCATTGGCATTACGAAGGAATTTATGCTTTTTATGATATGCAAGCAGATCCTGAGGATTATGAAGAAATTTTATCTCCTGAAGCGCGTGGCAATCACTATTATCAAATTCTCAAAAATGATGAATTGTATGGTTTTTTCTGTCTTTTCCCAGTTGGCAAAGACAAGCAAGAGCTAGGTTTAGGGATGAAGCCAGAGTATTATGGTAAAGGTCAAGGGGAAGAGTTTTTACAAACCATCTGCAGTTTATTGAAGAAAATATCTCAGTAAAAAGCCTAACTCTCTCAGTTGCAGATTTTAATCAAAGAGCTCAAAAGCTCTATCTTCGCTGTGGTTTCAACGTGATTGGGCGACAGCCTCAGGAAAGCAATGGCGATAGTTACCTTTTTGTCAAAATGGAAAAGGAGTTGAAATGAGAGTAGCAGTTATCCAAGGAACTAGTCGAAAAAATAGGAATGCTCTGCTATTTGAATCTGTAAAAAAAGCAGTCCAAGCGTCTGACGAAGTGCTGAATTTTGGTATTTTTGAGGAGGAGAACGAGCAGTATTCTTATGTTGAAATAGCGATCTTGATTAGTCTCTTGATGGAAAGTGGAGCAGTCGATTTTGTCGTGACAGGATGCTCCTCAGGTCAAGGGATGACGCTTGCCTGTAATAGTTTACCAGGTCTTTTGTGTGGCTATATAGAGACCCCACAAGATGCTTTCCTCTTTGGAAGAATCAATGGAGGAAATGTTGCTTCCCTGCCATTAGGGTTGAATTTTGGGTGGCAAGGAGAATTGAACCTGCAATATACATTGGATAAATTATTTGATGGTGAGTTTGGTATGGGTTATCCTGAAAATGAAGCGGAAAGAAAAAGGTTGGAAGCAAGTGCCTTAAAGAATTTGAACCGTTTAACGAAACGCAGTTGGGAAGAATTATTAGAACAAATCCCAAAAGATATTCTCAACAAGTTGTTGCAAAGAAAGATAGTGATGAATGCCATTATAAATAAGGGAAGTAATAAAGAGTTCATCCGTTTGCTGAAAGCGAAAGCAGATAAAATGGACGCAGATAGAAAGTGGAATAAAGTTTGACAATCAAATAGGGAAAGTATGAGATTGACTTCTGTTGCAGTTATCGTTATTTGAGAAAAAAAGGGAGTGGAACAGAACTAAAAATCGAAAAAATTTTTAGTTCGTAGTCCCACCCCCGCAAGGGTGCTTAAATAGTTATCAAGCTGTTTAAGGTTGCAGATGAAGAAAACGAAGTTTTCGTCAAAGGTGCTCTTCCGAGCTTGAAAAGCGAATGAAGAGTCCAATCACGATGGCTTGCTGTGCAAGGCTGATTTCCCGCCTTCAACAATTCACTGAATGTTGAAGCTACGTTATTCGTTTATTAATAAATATGATAGAAGCTGGGACACTTTTTGCCCAGCCTTTTCTTGTCTTATGCTAATTTTGTAATATTGACTGCTTGAAGACCACGTTGACCTTCTTCAATGTCAAAAATTACTTTTTCACCTTCATTCAGTGATTTGAATCCGTCGGATTGAATCGCTGAAAAGTGAGCAAAAACGTCTGGTCCGTTTTCTTGTGAAATAAAGCCGAAGCCTTTTTCAGCATTGAACCATTTTACTGTACCTTGTGCCATATATCTTACTTCCTTTCTCTAAAATGTTGCGTAAAAAATAGAAAAAGTAAAGATGAAAAACAAAAATACTCACTCAAAATTCATTTACTCTTGCTAGTCTAACAGAAGAAAGAGTAAAAAGCAAGGAAAAGCCAGCGATTGGCAATATATTTTGCTATACTAGTAATATGAAAAGCAGAAAGAGGTATATCATGACATTTGAAGAAATTTTACCGGGTTTGAAAGCCAAAAAGAAATATGTCCGCATAGGCTGGAGCGGTGCTGAGAATTATGTTCAGCTTTTTGACAGTATTGAGCAGAACGGAGTGGCGCTTGAAGTGACGCCTTATTTTCTCATCAATGTATCAGGCGAGGGAGAAGGCTTTTCCATGTGGAGTCCGACTCCTTGTGATGTCTTAGCAGATGACTGGGTGGAAGTTCATGACTAAGACAGTACTGGTGACGGGAGTCAGTTCAGGGATTGGACGAGCACAGGCACAGCTCTTTTTGGAAAATGGCTGGCGCGTCTATGGTGTAGACCAGTCTAAAAAACCAAACCTGACAGGAGATTTTCATTTTCTTCAGCAAGATTTAACGCTGGCGCTTCAGTCAATTTTTAACTGGTGCCCGCAGGTAGATGTCCTCTGCAATACAGTTGGAGTACTAGATGATTATAAACCTTTACTGGAGCAGACTGCTCAAGAAATCCAAGAAATTTTCGAGATTAACTATGTAACACCAG
>OHAS01000812.1_pt1 | contig 25996 bp, 27 predicted proteins | sample 1577131 | NCBI WGS metagenome assembly OHAS01 (sample SAMEA3541566, study PRJEB24748) | human gut metagenome | biome: human gut; feature: human-associated habitat; material: faeces | place: China | collected 2012 | reverse complement strand
AAGGGTGATGAAGGACAGCATATCGATGGGCGCTTCAAACACATACAGGCTTCTGTCTGTGCCGAAATAGTGGAAGCTGTATCGTGGATCACTGCCCTCCACATTCAAGCGAAAGGCTTTCCCGTAGCTGTTGGCACTGCGCTTATGGGCGTGGTGGGGGACACCATCTGTATCCGTACCAACAAACACGGCGTTGTGATACTCGGCATCTTCATACAGAAGTCCGGCCTTGGCAAAGTGCGCCACCACATCCCTTGCGATGCCGCGATGCTTGATGAGGTACAGCCATGTGATATGCTCTGTGTCCTCCGGTTCGGCTTTGGAGGTCACCGCAATGGTGATGGCGTTCGGCTTGTAGTAATAGCAGGGGAAGAACCGGCCATCGTAGACCTGCTCTAACTTCATACCGTTGTCGTAGACCACACCGTAGGGGGTGATCGTGCCGCTGCCGCTTTCGATGAGCTGCCGTGCGGTTTTCTTGCCGTCCAGCGCGTTCAGCTCATCCACGCTTGCGCTGCCGCCGTGCAGGTTCATGTAGTGGTTACGGCCAACAGCGGCGAGGTCGGAAAAGTCAGTAATGACCGTGGCCTGCTGGCAGCAGAAGGTCAGGTTGATGAGATCCTTTAACTCGAACAGCTCCAGCTTGTGGGCCATCGCCTGAAACTGTGCGGCTTCGCCGGTGTCGAAGCTGTCCAGCCGCTTGGCGAGGTAGTTCAGCTCCTCCACATTGACCGTGAGCATTTCCACTCGCTTGAGAACGGTGTAGAAGCTGTCGATCTTCTCCACCTTGCAGTCCGCCTTGACCGCGTCACCGATTTCCAACGCCTCCAGCAGCTCCATGCAGTGTGCGTGCTGGTCGCGGGGAATAGGAAACGGAATGGTCGCCACGCCGTATTCCGGGTGATGCGGATTGCCAAGCACCGCTTGTATCATCATGTTTCGTCAACTCCTTTTTCCAAATTCAAAACCGCATCTCCGTATTTGGCCATCAGTAGTGCGCCAGTGATCAGGTGGAACGCCTCATCTGTGACCAATTCCGGAGACGCAAGGTCTGCGAGAGTGATATTACAGCAGCCGACCGCAATGGCCTTCGCCGCCTGGTAGACGCTGTATAGCTCCGGCTCGATTCCTCCGAGCCGGACGCTTTGGAAGTCAAAGCCGTCATTCCCGCATTTCCAGACCATCCTGCGCCAAAGGCTCTCGTATGCCGTGAGAAGGAAGAGGGCAGCTTTGTTCCGGTCGGACAAGCGCCAGCAGCGCTCTCGCCAGTGTGTCCATCTTCGCCGGTGGGCATCTGACAGGAAGAATTGAGGTTTCCGTTCTCTGAATTGCTGATGCATCCGTTTTCGGAGCTGCGGCCCCATAGAGGGTGTGAAGCAGTCCCGCATGAACGCATTCAGCTCCAGTACACCTGCCTCGATCCGTTCCTCCAGGCAGGTACATTCACATAGACGGCACGGATGCTTGCGGACATAGTTCTGGCAGTATTCGCACGCCACATCTTTGGGCGTGTAATGAAATGGGCTGCGGTATATTCCACCGCCTCTGGGTTTTTGACCGGGCTGAGACATCATCAACTGCTCCAACGCCTGCAGCGGCGTGTCTCGCATGAAATAGTACGGCATAAGCGAACTCCTCTCTGAAATGAAAAAAGGGCCGGAATCTTATTGCCAAGACTCCGACCCGTTCCGTTTGATATTACATTGTCTGTTCCTGTGTGGCTTGTTCCAAGGCTTCTTCCTGCTGCCGGATTCGCTCGTCCAAATCTGGCACACACTCCTCAATCTGCTGCTGAACACTGCGAATCATTTTTTCCTGCTCTCCCGTGAGTTCAAAGAAATCTTCGTCTACAGAGTCCGCACAGCAGCGATAAATCTCAGTCATCTGTTCTGGGGTGAAAAGCAGTTCCTTTTGAATCAGCCCAGAGCGGATGGCAAAGTCCTGTTTGGCTCCTGCATAGTTCTCCATGAAATAGTGACCATGACATACACCTGTGTGCCCATAGGCCCAATCCCATGTGACGAAGTGGACTCCGTACTTGCTCTGAACTCCAGCCAGCACAGTGCCATTGAAATCGGCCAGCACCTTGTAGCCGTCCTCTAAACCATCGGCTTTCAAAACGGGCGCTGTCTCCATCTGGCGCATATATTCCGCTGTGTTTCTGACGATCTCATACACCTTGTCCTTGGCGGCGATTCGCTCCGGCTCGTCAATATCCTTATTGCGGTAGGCAATACCGCCGCTCTCGGTCACTTCGCACAGCGGCGCACCGTCAAGCAGGATACACAGCCTGTCAGTGTGAACTTCGTCCAACTGGAAACCCTCCTTGGCAAGGACGATTCCTGCTTCTCTGAGGTAGCGAGTCTGCGAATCTTTACTGTGGTCGTTCATATCTGTTTTCCTCCGTCGTTGATAAATAAAAAAGCGCCCATCTTCGTATTGAAAATGGACGCCAAATGTGTACTTGATTTAATTGTTGTGGGAAGCGGGGAGGTGCATCTGAACCGTAGATAGAACAAGACCGTAAGGCGTTGGCCTTACGGTCTGTTGTTGGTGGAGATAAGCGGGATCGAACCGCTGACCTCTTGAATGCCATTCAAGCGCTCTCCCAGCTGAGCTATACCCCCATGGAACCGGAACCCTTTGATTTTACTGGACTTCCGGGATATTAACTTTTTAGATGCCGCGTTGCGATTGCGGGTTGCTTTACTGGTGACTTGCTCTCCCAGCTGAGCTATACCCCCACATCGGGTGGTCGGCGCTGCCGACTTGTATAATATAGCAGAGGTCTTCCAAAATGTCAACCCCTTATTTCGCTTTTTTCTGATTTTTTTAGGAACGCTCCGTTCGAAGGACAGCGGGGAGAGGCGGCAGCCTCTCCCCGGCTTGTTTATGCCTTATACCTTCAGCTTGTCCTTTTTCACCTCGTTGAGGCTGGCCACCACCATGCCCGTCAGGGCGAACAGGGCGATGACGTTGGGCAGCACGATGAAGTTGTTGAACATGTCGGTGACTTCCCACACGAAGTCGCTGCCGGAGACGGTGCCCAGGAAGATGAACACCAGCGCGATGATGGTGTAGATCACGCTGCACAGCTTGCCGTTCTTCTTGCCGAACAGGTAGTCGGCGTTGATCTTGCCGAACAGGTTCCAGCTGAGGATGGTGGAGAAGGCGAAGAACAGCAGGCAGACCGCCACAAACTTGGCGCCCAGGCTGGCGCCGAACACGGAGCCGAAGGCGGTCTGTGCCAGATTGGTCTTGCCGATGCCCTCGGGGATCACGCCGGTGGCCAGGATGCCGTCCTTGGTGTACAGGGTGCAGATGATGACCAGAGCGTTCAGGGTCAGCACCACGAAGGTGTCGATAAACACACCGATCATGGCCACCACGCCCTGATCGTGGGCGTGCTTCACGTTGGCCTGCGCGTGGGCGTGGGGCGTGGAGCCCATACCGGCCTCGTTGGAGAACAGGCCGCGCTTGGCGCCCTGGGAGATAGCGGTCTTGAGGGCGTAGCCGAAGCTGCCGCCGATGATGGCCTGGGGCTGGAAGGCATACTTGAAGATCATGCCGAAGGTGGCGGGGACATACTTGATGCGGCATACCAGAATGGCCAGGCCGCCCAGCAGGAAGACGCCCGCCATGATGGGCACCAGCTTTTCAGTGACAGCCGCCAGACGCTGCACGCCGCCCAGGAAGATGATCGCGCAGATAATCACCAGCACGATACCCATGACCCAGGAGGGCACGCCGAAGGCCGTTTCCATGGTGGAGCCGATGGAGTTGGACTGCACCATGCAGCCCATGAAGCCCAGCGCCAGAATGATGGACACAGCGAAGAAGCCTGCCAGGAACTTGCCGAAGCCGCCCTTGAACGCGGTGGTGATGTAGTAGACGGGGCCGCCCTTGATGTTGCCGTTGGCATCCACGATACGGGTCTTCTGCGCCAGCGTCGCCTCCGCATAGATGGTCGCCATGCCGAAGAAGGCGATGATCCACATCCAGAAGATGGCGCCGGGGCCTCCGGTGAGGATGGCGCCGGAGGCGCCCACGATGTTGCCGGTGCCCACCTGCGCGGCGATGGCGGTGGCCAGCGCCTGGAAGGAGGTCATGCCGCTCTTCTGGGCGCCGCCGCGGAGGTTCATCTCGCCGAAGAACTTCTTCATACCCTCGCCGAAGCAGCGCACCTGCACGAACCGGGTCTTGATGGAGTACCACAGGCCAACGCCCACCAGCAGGAAGATGAGGATGTAGTTGCTGAGGTACTCGTTGATCTTGGATACGATGGGAAACAATACAGATTCCATGGTTTTTTTCTCCTTGCATAAAAATAGAGCCGCCGGAAAACGGCGACTCTGGAGACAGCAGGTGACAAGCGAAAAACTCGTCTGCTCCGTCCTTTTGCCTGAGAGATTCGGCGCTTGCGCGCCTTGCACCTTCGGCACCCAACTGAATGGGATTCTCCAGAGTCCCCTCCCCGTCCGGTCTTTCCATTCCGGGCGGTTCACAGGGCTGTTTTCAATTGATGGACGTATGTTACCACACAACGGACAGTTTTGCAACCCCCTTTTTGAAATTTTTTTGAACGTTCTTTTCTTCCGCTTGACAATATCGTAAAACGATGTTATAAATATCGTAGAACGATATTTCAAGGTGGTGAGTGCGGATGCCGCGGAAAACGCTGGACTCCCTGTCGGAGCCCATGTTCTATGTGCTGATGGCGCTGCAAAAGCAGCCCCTGTGCGGGGCGGATATTGCCCAGTGGGTGTCCGAGCGGACGGAGAAGCGCATCGTGCTGGGCCCCGGCACGCTGTACACCATACTGGGCAAGCTGACGGACGAGCAGATGATCCGGGAGACGGCGGTGGACGGACGCCGCCGCACCTACGAGACGACAGAGGCCGGAGACAAGCTGTATGACAACGAAGTCGCGCGTCTGCGCCGCTGCCTGCGGGACGCGGACGCGGTACGCGGAGAGGAGGAACCGCCATGCTGAAAACCATCCCCTACTACTTCTATCAGGTGGACGCCATCGAGGACTGGCTGGACGAACAGGCACAGAAGGGACTTTTCCCGCTGGAGACACGCTTCGGCACCGCCATGTCCTTCCGGCGGGACACGCCCCGCGCTGTGCGCTACCGCATCGACGTAAAGCGGAACATCGGGTATACCGACGAGAAGGCGCGCATCGCCGCCTATCGGGAGATGGGCTGGGAATACGTCTGCGACCTGACACCGTATCTGGACATCTACCGCTGTGACGATCCCGCCGCCCCGGAGCTGAACACCGACGAGGAGACGCTCCACCAGGTGCTGGACAAGAAGCTGAGAAGTCAGATACTGTGGAGCATCGCCCTCATCTGTCTGATCCCCGTGTGGCTCTATGTGGTGGTGCTGCGGGGCGTACCGGGCTTCTCCGGTATCTGCGACATGCTGCTGAACGGCTACGGAGGTCTGTTCCTCTGCGCGGCGCTGCTGGTGCTGTCGTGGCTCATCAACAGCATCGCCTGCATCATCGGCGCTGTGGCCACACGGAGACGCAGGCTGCTGCAGCGCACCCGCCGCTCTCCTGCCCAGCTGCGGCGCTGGCGCGCCATCCGCCTGTCGGCGCATCTCCTGCCGCTGGCGGCGCTGGCGCTGTGCCTGGTGCTGCTGGTGACGTACACGCGATCCGGCAGGGACATCCCCGTGGCGGACTTCCCCGCGCCCACGGTGTCGGAGGTCTTTCCCGGTATGCAAAGCAACCGCCAGTGGGCGACAGTCACCCCGGAGCCGCTGAGCCGCCACCGGTACCTGCGGCAGAAGGATCTGACGCTTTCCAATTTCTACGACGGCGGGTACTATGACGTCGATGTATACCGGATCGCGTGGGCATGGCTGGCGGAGGGCTACGCCCGCGAGCAGGCGCAGGAGGCCGGCGCGGAGACGATCACCGTACCCGGCTGGGAGCACGCGTGGTATGCCGCGGACGCGGATCCCTACGGCGGGCAGCTGCTGGTACTGCAGGACGGCAAGGAGGTCTGGTGCATCGGCTATGACGGAGGGCAGCGCCTGACGGACGCGCTGGACGTCTTCGCAAGGACGTGATGCGAAGGTAGCCTTTGAGATCGTGTAGTAACGAGCTTTCCCTACAGGCAAAAAGAACCGCCGGGAGGCGGTTCTTTTTTGCTCAGTTCAGCGTGAACGTCATTTTCACCGGGTTGTGGTCGGAGTAGGCGAAGCCCGTGTCCAGCACGGCGGAGTCGCTGACGGTCACGTTGGGCGTGACCATGAAGCCGTCCACCGTCAGGACGTACTGTCCCGCGTGATAGGCACTGTCGGCGTTGCGGCAGCTGGGCACGGGGTCGCTCTCGTCCAGCGGCGCCACCATCTGCACGTCATAGCCGTCGAACACACCCTCCGGTATAGGCTGCGCCCAGGAATACTCCTGATCCGCCGCGCCGAAATAGGCGGAGGAATCCCCCAACAGGTCCTTGTTGAAGTCGCCGCCGGCCACGCACCAGTTGCCCGCGTCGTACTCCGCCTGCATGTCCGCCAGCAGCAGCTTCAGCTGCTCGGTGGCGATGGTGCCGTCGCTGGTATAGGCCGACAGGTGCAGGTCGTACAGCACCAGCTCTTTGCCGCCCTCCGCCGGGATGCGGCTGACGGAGTAGCAGCGATCCAGATCCAGCAGCTTCATGAAGCCGCCCTCCACCGGCAGCTCCACCCGGTTCGCCGCCGCGATGTTCACCGGTGCGAAGGTCAGCAGCCCGGACTGAGACGCGCCGTGGGGCTTCGTCAGCGGGTACAGCAGGTAGGGCGAGTCGTAGTTCTGGCAGAACACGCTGCTCTTGTCAAACAGGGCGGCGTACAGCGGCTCCCGCTCGTCCACATGGTAGCTGCGGGTGGCGTCCGTGTCCACCTCCTGCAGGAGACAGAAATCCGCGTCCTGCTGCTTGAGATACCCGGCGATGGCGTCCATGTTAGCCGTCAGGCGCTCCTTCGACCAGGCGCGGGACTCCGTGCCGCCGTCCATGAAGAAGCCATAGTCCTCCTCGTAGGCGCCGAAGCCGATATTCCACGACACCAGCGTGTACGCCTCCCCCGCCGACAGTGACGGCGCGGTGTCCGGCGTCTGCACCGGCGTCAGCGGCTGGTCGCCAATACGGTGGTAGCTGATGAACACATAGGCCACATACGCCGCCGCCAGCAGCACCACCGCCAGCAGGACGATCAGCAATATCTTCACCCATTTTTTCACAGGAATGACCTCCTCGGTTTACTTTTTTCCTGAAGTATAGTATACTCTTTTCTACTGCATTTGAAAAGAGGGACTTGCCTTGAAAAAGATCGTCATCCGCTTCAACGCGCCGGTGATCCTGACCTTCGCCCTGCTGAGCCTGCTGGCGCTGCTGCTGGGCAACTGGACAGGCGGCACGGCCACCACCCAATTCTTCTCCGTGTACCGCTCCTCGCTGGCCGATCCGCTGACCTATGTCCGCTTCTTCGGCCATGTGCTGGGTCACACCGGCTATGAGCACTACATGGGCAACATGCTGCTCCTGCTGCTGGTGGGCCCCGGTCTGGAGGAAAAATACGGCAGCGGCACCATGGTGTGGATGATCGCGCTGACAGCGCTGGTCACGGGGCTGGTACACTTCATCTTCTTCCCCCACTCGGCGCTGCTGGGCGCCAGCGGCGTGGTGTTCATGATGATCGTGCTGTCCTCCTTCACCGCCGCCCGCCGGGGCGAGATCCCCGTGACGCTGATCCTGGTGGTGATCTTCTATCTGGGCGGTGAGATCATGGACGGCCTGTTCAAGCAGGACAACGTGTCCCAGATCGCCCACATCGTGGGCGGCCTGTGCGGTCTGGTGTTCGGCTTCACCGTCCGCCGGGGACGGAGGTGAGCGCCGTGTATATAGCCATCGCCATCGCAGCGGCGCTGCTGGGCGCTGACCGGTTGCTGAAATACCTCTCCCGCACGGGGAAGCTCCGTCTGGAGAGCAAATACCTGCGCCTGACCCATCTGGAAAATCACGGCTTCTTCCTGGGGCTGGGGCAAAAGCACGAAAAGCTGCTGCGCTGGCTGCCCATGGGCGTGTGGCTGCTGGCGGCGGTCTGCCTGCTGCCGGAGCTGGGCAAGCGGGTGTTCTCCGCGCAGCTGGGCATCCTGCTGGTGCTGCTGGGCGGCCTGAGCAACCAGTTCGACCGGCTGCGCCGGGGCAGCGTCACGGATTATCTGCAATTCCCCCACCGCCGGGCGAAAAAACGCGCGCTGGTGTGGAATCTGGCGGACTTCATGCTCATCGGCGGCGTGGTGCTGACGGTGCTCGGCCTTGTGCGGGAGCTTTTCAAGAAATAAAAAAATCGGGTCAAACGACCCGATTTTTTTATTTCTCCTTGTAATACAGCCGGCAGTGGCAGTAGCCCTCGAAGTTGGGATCGGCGATCTGATCCTTGAACTCCTTGCACATGCACTTGTTCTCCTCTGTCCGTGCCAGCCGGCACGGGCAGTAGCCGCCGGTGCGCTTCAGACCCTCCCGGACGGTTCTGACGACCTCCTGATCGTCGTTGAGACGGACTTTCATGGCTGCGCCCTCCTTTGCGTATGTATCAACCGTGGCTGTTGAACCAGTCCTCGCAGAACTTGGCGATGGCCGGTACCAGATCCTTCACAAAGCGCTTGGTGGTGTTGACGCACAGGTCGTAGGAGCCCTTGTCGCCCCACTTGTTGTCGCTGTACATCTGGTGGTGCTGGGCACGGTTGCGGTCGATCTGCTTCATACGGCTCTCGATCTCCTTGGCCGTCAGGTGCTCGCCCTCCGGAGCACGGCGCTGGCAGCGCTCGATCCGGGAGTCCTTGTCCGCATAGACGAAGATATTCAGCGGATCGTAGTCCTTCAGGATCACATCGGCCGCGCGGCCGATGATGACGCAGTCGCCCTGCTTGGCAAAATTCTCCACGATCCTCCGCTGCGCCACTGCCACGCGGATGGGCTGATCCATGATCTGGAAGGGCTGCATGCCGAAGCGGTGGCCGATGGTCAGCGGATAGGCGGCCTCGATGCTCTTCTCCGCTACGTTGGCCACATAGTCCTCGTTAAAGCCGTTCTCCTTGGCGATCATCTCGATGATCTCGTGGTCGTAGCACGGAATACCCAGTGCATTCGCCAGACGCTTGCCCAGCTCGCGGCCGCCGGAGCCAAACTCACGGCTGATGGTAATGATCCTGCTCATAATGGAATACCTCCTCTTAATACTGATAGCAGCTGCCGCCCACGAACTCGCGGATGATGGAATTCAGCGGCACATAGGGCGTGTGCAGCGGCGGAACGCTCTGCACCACCTCGATCAGGTCGGTGAGCTTGTGCTCCTCCATGTATTCCGGCGTCAGCTGCTGCTGGAAATCGGGGATGTTGCCCAGACACTTGGCCAGAATACACACCTCATAGTCGTGGAAGGAGTCGATATGGATGGCTGCGTTGTTCTTGTACGGCTGGATGTAGTTCACCTCGCCGGCGTTGACGCTCTCGGCACGCTCCACCGTCTCCCGCAGGGAGTGCCCGCGGGTGTTGTAGTCCCGGATAAGACGCCGCGCCACCCGCAGCTGCTCCGGACGCACCACCCTGTCCTTGTTGGTCAGGATGCGGGTGCGGGGCGCCACATAGATGCCGGTGGCCGCGCCGCGGAGCTTGTCAAAGATCAGCGGGTTGAGCATGTGGATGCCCTCGGCAATGACCACGCAGTCCCGGTTGCCCTGCATCTTGTTATAGCCGCCGGTGGTGCCGGTCTTGAAGTCGTACCACGGGATGTCCGCCTCCTCGCCGTCCAGCAGGCGGCCGATGCAGCCCACCAGCTGCTCCACGTTGACGCAGTAGGGGGACTCCCAGTCCGTGGCCTCCGGCGGACGCTGATCCAGCGGCAGGAAGAAGTTGTCCATGCTCAGCAGGCACACCTTCACACCCAGATTCTCCAGATATTCCCGCAGCCGCATGGCGGTGGTGGTCTTGCCGCTGCCGGAGGGCCCCGTCAGCGCCACGATGCGGCGATCCCGTCCGGCGGACAGAATGGCCGCCGCCGCAGAGGACACCTTGTCGTGGAATACCTCCTCGCACCGCAGGACAAACTGCGTCTCGTTGTTCATGGCCTGATTGATGGTTTCCAAGTCGATTATACGCATAGAGCCTCTCCTTTCAAGAGGAATATTCACTGAAATATTACCTCGTATTATACCACGCTGTCGTCGGTACGTCAAAGGGGCAATGGCACAAAGATGCCGTAAAAAAATCCCCGCCGGCCGCTCCGCAGGCAGAAGCTTGCAAATGTACCAAAAATTGTTGCAAAACAGAGAAACTTTCGTTGCATTTTGCCGGTATTTATGGTACTATGATGTCAGGAATTTAACAATGCTGTACAAATTATTTCGATTTTGTAGCATAACCGCCATTTTGTTCACGCGGAGTCTACTGCCGGATGGCAGCTCCGCCGAAAGGACGTGAAAGCTGTTGGAGCACACCCCCAAGATCATCGCCGTAGCCGGTAAGGGCGGCGTGGGCAAGACCTCCCTCTCCGCCGCCTTTGTGCGGCTGCTGACGGAGGCCTATCCCGACAAGCGCATTCTGGCCATCGACGCCGACCCCGCCGTGGGGCTTTCCACCGCGCTGGGCGTGGAGGTAAAGGAGACGCTGGACGACATCCGCAAGAGCATCGTGGCCTCGGTGGAGGACGGCGCGCCCCGGGAGGCCATCGAGCTTCTCAGTGAGGCCCGCTACCGCATCTTCGATACCATGGTGGAGGAGCAGAAATTCTCGTTTCTGGCCATCGGCCGTCCGGAGACGGCGGGCTGCTACTGCAAGGTGAACGCCTATCTCAAGGAGGTCATCAATCTGCTGGCCGGCGACTTTGACTATGTGGTCATCGACGGCGAGGCGGGCATTGAGCAGATCAACCGCCGGGTGATGGAAAAGGTCACGCACCTTGTGCTCATCACCGACCCCAGCCGCAAGGGTACGCAGGTCATCGACACCATCAAGCGGGTGGCCGATGAGCTGGTGATGTACGACCGCTGCGGCGCCATCGTCAACCGGGTCACAGACCCATCGCTGATACCCTATATCCACATCAACGGCACAGAGATACTGGCTACCATCGGCAGCGACCCGCAGCACGCCGCCAACGACATCCAGGGTCTGAGTGTTTTTGATCTGCCGGAGGATGCACCCGTCATCCGCGGCGCCCGCGAAGCCCTGACCAAGCTGGAGATCTTATAATTTGTATCACATAGGAGAGAGGTGTAATTCTTGAGAGACCTAAAGCATCTGATCTACTTCGAGAGCCTGCTGGAGAATGCCGACAACGATCTGGTCAAGCAGGCACAGGCAGAGGGGAAGCTGGCCATCGGCTATACCTGCTACCACATGCCTGAGCCGCTGCTGAATCTGCCCGGCTGCTTCTCCGTCCGACTCCGCGCCCCCCGCACCGGTTCGCTGGACATCGCTACCTATTATATGTCCAACTACACCTGTGAATATGCCCGCGCCCTGGTGGAACGCGGCATGGAGGGCGGCTACCAGTTCCTTGACGCGCTGGCCGGCGTGGACGCCTGTTCCATGATGAACCGCGCCATGGAGCACTTCGAGATCCTGCAGATCAACGACAAGCCCAATTTCTTCGTCACCCACTGCGACATCCCCTACAAGATCACCGACTACACGCTGGATTCCTACGTTAAGCAGATGCGCCGCCGGGTGCTGGATCCTCTGACGGAGAAATACGGCGTGGACACCTCCGACGCGGCCATCCGCCAGGCGGTGAAGGAGCACAACGAGGTCTGTTCCATCATCAGCGAGATCGGCGAGATGCGCAAGGAGGAAAACCCGGTCATCACCGGCTACGAGTTCCATGTGCTGAATCTGGTGAGCTTCACCTGTCCCAAATACCTGATCCTCCCCTACCTGCGGGAGACGCTCACCGAGCTGAAAAAGCGCAAGCCCGATCCCAAGCCCGCTTTCCGCGCCCGTGTCGCCATTGTGGGCAGTGAGATCGACGACCCCCAGCTGACCAAGCTCATCGAGGGCTGCGGCGCGCTGGTGGTGTCCGACCGCTACTGCTTCGGCTCCACCCCCGGCCGGGAGATCATCCAGCTGAAGGACGACGAGGACGCCCTGCCCCAGATCTGTCTGCACATCATGAAGCACTCCGAGTGCGCCCGCTACATCGCCGACGAGAAGGTGCAGCAGCGCCGCGAGACGGCGGATCGTCTGGCGCGGGAGTATCACGCCGACGGCATCATCTATGAGCAGATGAAATACTGCGACTACTGGGGCTTCGAGCGTGCGCTGGTGAGCCACATCATGCACGAGGAATACGACTGGCCCGTGCTGAGTATCGACCGCCTGTACAACAACGGCAACTCCGGCCAGCTGCGCACCCGCGTGCAGGCCTTCGTGGAGTCGCTGGAGATCAAGAAGATCCACAAGCAGAACGGAGGTGCCAACTGATGGCCGACAAGAAGAAATTCCCCAACCCCGCATTCTTCCGCGCCAGAACGGAGATGGACTGGAAGGCGCAGGCCGCCAACCTGAAGGAGGTCGGCTCCATCGCGCTGGAGCTCATCAAGGAGACGGACTGGAAGGCATTCGGCAAGAAGCAGAAGGATCACTTCCTTGACAACATGAACCGCGTGGCGCGGGAGGCCAGAGCCGTGGCCGGCATGACCGGCGCCCAGCGGAAGGATCTGCTGCTCAACGGCGAGAAGCAGCTGGGCACACTGTACCGCAAGGGCGACATGGCCACCGTCCGCCGTGAGTGGCGCGGCGTGGAGAGCACGCTTATCGACTTCGCCGGCTGGCTGAAAACATGGGGCATGCTGCTGGGCACCTTCTCCAAGGATCTCATTCCCGCCCTGAATACCACCTTCTGGTATCGCTGGATGATCTCCTACATGTGCTGCGTGAGCTTCATGGACAAGAACACCATGGGACAGCGCGGCAACGCCCTGCGCATGAGCCACCTGATGACCTACGACATCTTCCGCTATGTGGCGGAGAATCTGGTGTTCCTGGCCAAGTGCGACAAGAAGAACGGCAACAGCTCCGAGCTGAACAAGAAGGTCGTTCTGTTCGACGAGATGACCATGGGGCAGATCATGGCCGGCTTCCCCGACCTGCTGGGTATCCCCTATCAGCTGATGCCCGTGTTCCTGGTGTCCGAGATCGACCAGCTGACCTGCGTGCCCTACATCGACGCGGTGGAGTCCTTCGGCCTGCCGGCTGACTGCTGCCCCGTGCCGTCCTCCGAGTGCGGTGCGCTGGTCATCGACGCGCTGCCCCACATGGGCAAGTGCTTCATCTCCTCCTCCATGCCCTGCGACGGCTCCACCATGGCCTCCAGCTATATGTCCCGCCGCTTCCCCGATCTGCCCGTGTTCCACCTGTGCTTCCCCGTCCGCTATGAGGACGAGGAGACGGTGCAGATGGGTGCCGAGGACATCCGGGCGTGCATCAAATTCATCGAGGAGCAGACCGGCGCCAAGTGGAGCTGGGACGCCTACTTCTCCGCCATGAAGCGCTTCAACGAGGAGACGCGCTACGAGCTGGAAAAGTGGGAGGTCAACAAGACCGCCTATCCCCAGATCATCGGCCCCAGCTACGAGCTGTTCCGCAAGTGGAACTACGAAATGGACGGCGGTATCGACCCGCGCGTCATGAAGACCTGCCGCAAGGTCAACGACCTGCTGATGCAGTCCTACCAGCGCCGCGACGAGGCGTGGGTGGGCAAGATGCGCTACCGCGGCATCGTGTGGAGCTGCCCCGCCCACTACTACGCCAACTTCTCCAACTGGCTGGCCAACTGCTGGGGCATCAACATCCTGGTGGAGATGGAATCCCTGAACTTCACCAAGCCCCTGGAGACAGAGGACAAGGAGGAGGCACTGCGCGATCTGGCGCGTCTGTACGAGCGTATGGTCATGCGCCGTCACACCAACGGCGGCTACCAGAACGTGGTGGACGAGCTGTGGCGCCAGTGCGAGGCGTGGAACACCAACATCATCATCATGTACCAGAACGTGGCCTGCAAGAACATGGCCACCGTGCAGGGCATCCTGGACGAGCAGGGCCGCGAGCGCGGCTATCACATGATCTGGATCGAGCATGACCTGATGGATCCCCGCACCGTCTCCCGCAAGACCATGCGCGACAAGGTCAACGAGTACATGCGCACGGTCATGCGCGCCGAGCCGATCGACCCCTCCCTCTGCGATTTCGACGACGAAAACTGCATGTAATATTCTCAACTACTACATATATAAAGGAGTTTACGACTATGAAATACTACGGCGGCTGTGATGTGGGTTCCACTTATACCAAGGCGGTCATTCTGGATGAGAACGGCAAGATCTGCGCCGACACCACCATCCGCAGCAAGATCAATTCCGAAGTCTCCGCAAAGCTGGCTATGGAGGAGGTTCTGAACAAGGTGGGGCTGAAGTCCTCCGAGGAGCTGGGCTATCTGATCGGCACCGGCTATGGCCGCAACAAGGTTCCCTTCGCCGATGAGAACATCTCCGAGATCTCCTGTCACGCCATGGGCGTGCATGTCACCGATCCCACCGTCAAGGCCATCATCGACATCGGCGGTCAGGACGTGAAGGGCATCTCCATCGACACCGACGGCACCGTGAAGAACTTTGCCATGAACGATAAGTGCGCCGCCGGCACCGGCCGCTTCTACGAGGCCATGGCGCGCTCCTTCGAGATGAGTCTGCCCGAATTCTCCAACCTGTCCCTGACGGCCAAGAACGTCATCCCCATCACCGCCCAGTGCACCGTGTTCGCCGAGTCCGAGGTCATCACGCTGGTGGGCGAGGGCAAGCCCATGGACGAGATCGCCGCCGGCATCCAGATGGCCGTGGCCAAGCGCTGCTTCGTTATGAGCAAGAAGGCCGGCGCCACCGACGCCATCACCCTCACCGGCGGCTGCGCCAAGAACGCCGGTCTGAAGCAGGCCATCGAGCACGTTCTGAAGCTGAAGGTCATCGACCTGAAGACCGATCCTCAGCTGATGGGCGCGCTGGGCGCCGCCGAGTACGCGCGGCAGAAGGGCATGGCTCGCGCCTGAACTTCCACCACATAAGGAGGCTACGTTATGTGCAAGGTTTTCAAATTCATCTTCAAGCTCATCCGTATTCTGGCGGTGGCGGTGGGCGCGCTGTTCGTCGTGTACTTCTGGAATCTGGATCAGAAGCTGCTGGGTTGGGCATACGTGCAGGTCAACAGGATCTTTGACCGCAAGAAAGTGGACATCAAATTCTAATGGAACTCTATAATCCCATCATCCGCGGTGTGGAGGAGCTGGTCGGCTCCTCCACGCCCCAAAAATACCCCTACGACCCGGCCGACGCCTGGGAGGACACCGGCGCTTTCGAGCTGGTCATGCTGCGGGACGCCGCCTTCGAGCTGGGCGGCAGCGGCAAGAGCGCCGTGAATTTCACCTGTGTCACCACCTCCCCGGAGCTGGTGCCCCAGGACGAGATACTGGTCTACGGCTCCGACCTGAGCCAGCTGAAGGGTGACAGCAGCTACGCCCGCATCGCCCTCCTGCGGGTGGGCGACATCGAGTCCGACGACGAGGAGGACACCGAGCAGGCGTTCCGCGCCATTCAGGACATGGATTTCGTCAAGTACCATGTGTTCCCCAGGGGCTACATGATCCGCACCAGCTCTGAATCCAGTCGGGAGCAGGTTCGCATCAGCCGCGACGCGCTGAAAAGCGGCATGAGCTTCCGGCGCATCGGCGCTGACTTCATCCGCCAGTACAAGCGCAACCCCCACATTCTGGCGGTGAAGCTGCTGTTCATCACCGCGCCCGACGCGAATTACGACGGGCTGGCAAAAAGTGCCAAAACCGTCAAGGACATCACCATGAGCCTGACGAAAATTCTGGAGGGCATGCCCACCGACTGCGGCTCCTGCAACCTGAAGGCCATCTGTGACGAGGTGGAGGGCATGCGCGAGCTGCACTTCGGCAAGGAGCACCACACCACGGAGTGACCTTCGGTTCCCTCCGTTCACCGGCGCACACCGGTCATTTTGCCGAAAAAACAGGGCTTTCACGGCTCTGCACCGCACCGATCTGTAAAAGTTCCCTTTTCCGGCTTTTTTACCGTTGACTTTTGGCTTTTCCGGGTGTATATTCTCCACCATCAAGAGGCAATGGCGTCTCAAAGGTTTAGTCCTTTGCGGCGGTATTGCCTCTTTTTCGTTTTTCTTCAGGAGACATACGCAAAGTCAATACGGTATAAAAGCGTTTGAGAAAAGAGAAGTAGCGCAGGGGCTCACCCCCAGAGAGTGCGGGAGGCTGGGAACCGCACGGCAGAGCCTGCGTGAATAACACTTTTCGAGCTGCGATCCGAAAGGAGCGATCCCAGTAGGTGCGCCGGAACGCCGCCCGTTATGCGGCAGAGCTTTATCGGAAGCTTGGAAATGAGAACAAATACAGGTGGCACCGCGAGAACAGCACTTGCCCTGTAGGATGCTGATAACTTTTACGGAGGTTTTTATCATGTGTTCTATTATGGGTTACTGTTCAGGCGATGCCGATTTTTCTCTTTTTAAGGCGGGCTTTGACAAGACGCTGTCCCGCGGCCCCGACGACAGCCGGATCGTTGACACCGGTCACGGGCTGCTGGGCTTCCACCGGCTGTCCATCATGGGTCTGGAGCCGTCCGGCATGCAGCCCTTTGCACTGGACGGCAGCTATGTGGTCTGCAACGGCGAGATCTACGGTTTTGAGGCGCTGAAGCGGGAGCTGCTGGCAAAGGGCTATTCCTTCCGCAGCGAATCCGACTGCGAGGTTCTGCTTCCCCTCTACCGAGAGCACGGCACCGACATGTTCCGCATGCTGGACGCCGAGTTCGCCCTGATCCTGTACGACGCGCAGAAGCAGTCCTTTATCGCCGCCCGCGACCCCATCGGCATCCGTCCGCTCTACTACGGCTACGACGATGCCGGCGCCATCGTTTTCGCCAGTGAGCCGAAAAACCTTGTGGGCATCTGCGGCAAAATCATGCCGTTCCCTCCCGGGCACTACTACGCAGACGGAAAGTTCGTCTGTTATCGGGACATCACCGCCGTGAAGGAGGTGTGCCGCGATGATGTGGACACCGTGTGCGCCAACATTCACAAGAAGCTGGTCGCCGGCATCAGGAAGCGGCTGGTGGCCGATGCCAAGGTGGGCTTCCTCCTCAGCGGCGGACTGGATTCCTCTCTGGTGTGCGCTGTGGCGCAGCGCTGCTCCGACAAGCCCATCCGCACCTTCGCCATCGGCATGAGCGAGGACGCCATCGACCTGAAATACGCCCGGGAGGTGGCCGACTATATCGGCAGCGACCACACCGAGGTGTATATGACGCCGGATGAGGTGCGCTCCTCGCTGGAGACGGTGATCGAGCTGCTGGGCACCTATGACATCACCACCATCCGCGCCAGCATGGGCATGTATCTGGTCTGCAAGGCCATCCACCAGCAGACCGACATCCGCGTCCTGCTGACCGGCGAGATCAGCGACGAGCTGTTCGGCTACAAATACACCGACTTCGCCCCCTCCGCGGAGGAATTCCAGAAGGAAGCCGTCAAGCGCATCCGGGAGCTGCACATGTACGATGTGCTGCGCGCCGACCGCTGCATCTCGGTGAACTCTCTGGAGGCGCGGGTGCCCTTCGGCGACCTGGACTTTGTGGAGTACGTCATGAGCATCGATCCGGAGAAGAAGCTGAACAAATACGGCATAGGCAAGTACCTGCTGCGCCACGCCTTCGAGGGCGACTACCTGCCGCATGACATCCTCTACCGGGAAAAGGCCGCCTTCTCCGACGCCGTGGGACACTCCATGGTGGACTATCTGAAGGAGTACGCCCAGAGTCTGTACACAGACGAGGAGTACGAACGCAAGCGGCTTGCCTACACCCACGCCCAGCCGTTCACCAAGGAGTCCCTGCTGTACCGGGAGATCTTCGAAAAGTACTATCCCGGCCAGAGCGACATGGTCGTGGACTTCTGGATGCCCAACAAGGCCTGGAAGGGCTGCGACGTGGACGACCCCTCCGCGCGCGTGCTGTCCAACTACGGTGCCAGCGGAAAATAAGCGCGAAAAAGCACCGCCTTAGGTCATTTGGCCTAAGGCGGTGCTTTTTGTTACTGCCACAGGGAGCACAGCAAGTCGGTGTACGCCGTGGGATCGTCGATGGGCAGGCCGGCGATGAGCTGCGCCTGGTTGTAAAAGATCTCCGCGTACTTCTTCGCCCGCTCCGGGTCGGTGAGCCGCGCCGCTTCGAAGGCCAGGAACGCCGGATGATCCACATTGATCTCCAGAATGCGCTTGGCCTTCAGCCCCAGCTCCGGCTGCGCCGCCTTGAAATACTTCTCCATCTCGAAGGTCACGCCCTCGCCGCTGCTGAGACACACCGGGTGGGTCTTGAGCCGGGCGGAGGCCTTCACCTCGTCCACCTTCCCCGCCAGCGTCTCCTTGAGGAAGGCGAACGCCTCCTTGTACTGCTGCTCGTCCTGCTCCTTCTTCTCCTCCTCGCCGGGCAGCTCCAGATCGCCGTCGGTGGCGGAGCGGAAGGGCTTGTCCTGATACGTCCGCAGCACATCGGACAAAAACTCGTCCGCCTTGTCGGTGAAGTACAGGATCTCCATGCCCCGCTCCTTCAGAAGCTCGGTCTGGGGGATGTGATCCACGCCGTCCACCGTATCGCCGGAGGCGAAGTAGATGTACTTCTGCCCCTCCTTCATGCGCTCCACGTACTCCTTCAGCGTCACCAGCTTCTTCTCCGTGGAGGAGTAGAACAGCATCAGATCCTGCAAAAGCTCCTTCTTCTCGCCGTAGTTGTCCATGGCGCTGAGCTTGATCTGCCGCCCGAAGGACTGCCAGAAGGACTCGTATTTCTCCCTGTCATCCCGCAGCAGGCGTTCCAGCTCGCCCTTGACCTTCTTTTCCAGATTGGTGCCGATGAGCTTCAGCTGCCGGTCATGCTGCAAAAGCTCGCGGGAGATGTTCAGGTTCAGATCGGGGGATTCCACCACGCCCCGGACGAAGCTGAAGCACTCCGGCAACAGCTCCTTGCACTTGTCCATGATCATCACGCCGGCGGAATACAGCTGCAATCCGCCCTCGAACTCCTCGGAGTAGTAGCGCAGCGGCGCCTTCTCCGGGATAAACAGCAGCGCCTTGTACGTCACCGCGCCCTCGGCGGACACGGTGATGACGCTCAGCGGCGGCTCGGTGTCCGCGAAGCGCTGCTGATAGAACTCGTTGTACTCCTCCTGCGTCACGTCGGTCTTCTTCCGCTGCCACAGGGGCACCATGCTGTTCAGCGTCTCCCACTCGAATACTTCCTCGTACTCCGGCTTGTCCTCCGGGCAGCCCTCCTTCAGCTTGGGATGGGGCATCCGCATACGGATGGGGAACCGGATGTAGTCGGAATACTTCTTCACCAGCTTGTACAGGGGATACTCCCGCAGGTACTGGCTGTACTCGTCCTTTTCCTCCTCGGTGTCGGGCTTGATGTGCATGATGACGTCGGTGCCCACCGTCTCCTTATCGCACGGCTCCACGGTGTAGCCCTCCACGCCGGAGGACTGCCACTTCCAGCCCTGCTCCTCACCGTATTTTCGGGTGATGACGGTGATCTCGTCGGCCACCATGAAGGCGGAGTAAAAGCCCACGCCGAACTGCCCGATGATGTCGGTGTCCGCGCTCTCGTCGCCCTCCACCTGCTGGCGGAACTTCAGGCTGCCGGAGGAGGCGATCACGCCCAGATTGTTCTCCAGCTCCTCCTGGCTCATGCCGATGCCGTTGTCGCTGACGGTCAGCAGCCGGTTCTCCTTATCCAGGATCAGCTTGATCTCGAACTCGTCCCGCTTGATGCCCACCTTGTCGTCGGTGAGGCTCAGGTAGCACAGCTTGTCAATGGCGTCCGAGGCGTTGGAGATGATCTCCCGCAGGAAGATATCCTTGTGGGTGTAGATGGAGTTGATCATCAGATCCAGCAGCCGCTTGCTCTCCGCCTTGAATTCTTTTTTCATCATGTTTGCTCAGATCTCCTTTGTTTGAAGGGAGATGCGCCGGGGCGCATCTCCCTGTGGTATACGTTTTCGCCTTACGCGAACTTCTTCCGGCTGATGAGCCAGCCCACGCAGGACAGCACCGCCACCGCGCCGGACACGATCATCATGACCTTGCAGAAGGGCGGAATGATCTTCTGCACCCTTTTGCCCACGCCGCAGGCCGCCTTGCCCAGCAGCTTCGTCGCCGCCTTGCCCACCGCGGCCACCGCGGATACCGCAGCCTCCGCCGCCATGTGTGCCAGCTTTTTGGCCAGCTTGACGGCCGCCGCCGTCACCTTCCGGGCGATGCCGCCCGCCTGATGTAAAAACTTCTTCACGCTCAGCCCTCCTTTGCTGTATGCCAGTCGATAACCGCCGCCGGAGGTTTCTCCCGCCCGGCATCAACGGTCATTTTGCCGTTTGCTCTATTATAGTCCCGCCGGGCGCCGCTGTCAACGCGCCGCCCCGCTAATTCGGGCAGTCTGCCGCCGGTGCCTGAGGCTCACCGCATGAAGCGGTCGATGGCGTCGTTCAGGGACTGTATGGCCTCCTGATCTCCCGCCTCCACCGCATCCACGATGCAGTGGCTGATGTGATCCTTCAGGATGGCGCGCCCCGTGCCGTTCAGCGCGGAGATCACCGCGCTGAGCTGCACCAGCACCTGGGAGCAGTCCTCGCCCCGCTCCACCATCTTCCGCACGGCGTCCAGATGCCCCTGCGCCCGGCTCAGCCGGTTCAGCACGGCCTTTGTCTGCTCGTGGGAGTGGTGGTGGGTATGGGTGTGGACGTTTCCGTTCTCGTCCACATGGGTATGGGTATGCTCGTTCAAGGGTCTTTCCTCACTTGTTGTACTCGTAGGTGGGTTTGTTCATGTCGTATTTCTGCTTCAGCGGGTCGCGGCGCTCCATGCGGTCATAGTGCCGGCACAGGAACGGCTCCACGCCGTAGAACAGCGCCTTGCCGTCCAGATCGAAGAAAAACACGGCGAACAGCGCGGCGTACACGCCCATTCCGATCAGCACGATCTTTTTCAGGATTTTGAACACAGTTTTCATTTTCCGCTCCTCCTCTTACCAGCTCATGGAATCGTCGAACTCCAGCAGGGACGGATCCAGCGGCTCCTCCTGCATGACGGTGGTCATGTAGTCGTTGATGATGCTGCGGATCTCGGCGCGGGAGACGTTGCGCTTGTCGGGCAGCGCGTGGGGCATCCAGATGGCGTGGATGTTGCGGGCGCGGAACTCGTCCTCGAACAGGCCGTGAACGCCCTGCATGCCCTTGCACAGCAGCTGGTCGTACATCATGACCATGTCGCAGTGGAAGCGCTCCATGTTCTCCCACAGCTCGAAGATGTGGTGCATGCCGCCCACCGCCATGCGGCGCATAGGCGCCCATTCGTGGTAGGTAGCCATGTCCTCCAGCGTGTTCTCGTAGCCGTCGGTGCGCAGCGTCATGTCGAACATCAGGGAGTCCATGTTCATGACGGTGTTCAGACCCCAGCAGTTATACGCCCATGTGCACCAGTTGGAGTAGTACAGCGGCGCGCAGCTCCACGCGATGACACGGTGGCGCGTCAGCGGGAAGTTGTTGATGCGCTGCTCCACGCACTTCTCCATGATCCTGCGCACCTTCTTGTCCGTCTCATGCCAGATGGGAAGGTCGCCGTACTGGGACTGGTAGATGCGGTACAGCGCCTGCGCCACGCCGTTGATGGGATAGTAGCTGGTATTGGCCGCCACGTCCCACTTCTCCCACTCGAAGCGCTGCAGCTCGTTCTGGCTTTCCAGCTTTTTGCACAACTGCTGGTAGTCGAAGGGCACGCCCGTCTGCTCCTCGATGAATTTCCAGGCCTCCTCGATCTCCTTCATACAGTGCTTGTGCACCAGCGGATCGTCGAACTGCATGGGCTGGGGCATGGCGAACAGGGGCTTGTCGATGAGCCAGTCCTGAATGATGGACGTGGCCACGGAGCCGTCGCAGGCCTCGTTGGAGGTGATGACCGCCTTGTAATAATCCGGCACATCGTCCAGCACGAACAGTCCGGCCTCCGCCTGACACATGGGGCACGGATCGCCGGGCAGACCCAGGGACTGCACCGCGTCGATATAGTTGAGCACCGTGTGGTTGTTCACGTGGCAGGTGACGAAATACGGGATCATCTGCAGGGGGATGTTCTCCACCTCCTTGCTGAAGGGGTAGAAGATGCCGCCCCACACCGTCTCGTCGTGGGCGATGGTCTTGTCGTGTCTGGCCTGCACCTTTTTGCTGCCCTTGTTGGTGTTCAGGTCGTTACGGAACATGCCCATGAACTGATAGATGGTGGCGTTGGTCATGGCGCGGTAGTGCAGCGGACAGGCACGCAGCGCCTCGCCCCGCAGGCCCTCCATGCCGCGGTCGAACCAGTGCAGCACCGGCAGATAGGTCTGCCCCATCCAGCGATAGCGCCAGCAGCCCTTGGCAAACGTCCAGACGCCGCCGTAGCGCATGACGTCGTATACCAGCATGCCGTAGTTATACAGCCACACCTTGTTGAAATAGTAGAACGTGTCCTTCACGCCGCGCCATTCCCGGTGCTTGTACAGGCCGGTCTTGTCGCAGTACAGGTCACCCAGACGCCGCTCGCCGTGGGGCTTGCCGTACCAGAAATCCCTGGCCAGCTTCTTATAGTCCGTGGCTTTGACCTTGTCCACCACGCTCTTCAGGTCAAACTTCTTCATTTCTTGGCGCCCTCCTGAATTTTCTTGATCTCCACGCTCTCGATAAAGGCCTGGAACCGGGTGCGCAGCTGGCCGCTGGCGGAATTGATGTACTCCTTCTCGATGGAACAGACGGGATAGCCGAAATCTCTCTGGAGCACGACGGTGTCGATAACGCGCTCATAGCTCCAGTACTCACAGAACTTGTTGGAGGCAACGATGATGCCGTCGGCCTTGTATTCCCTTGCCAGATCCGCAATATGCTGCTTGCGGCGGCGCATCTCCTGCTGCTCCATGAAGCGGGTACACTGGCTGGTCAGCAGATAGTGCCGGGCAATGGCGCGCAGGGGCGTTTCGCCCTCCCTGATCTCGATGGGCTGGCGGGACTCCATGGCGCCGTAGCAGTACCGGTCGGCCACCACCAGTGCGCCGCAGCTCTCGATCAGCTTGGTGAAGTCCGGGTCGTCGTTCTCGCTGCCGGCCAGCAGCACCTTGCAGCGGTAGGCGGGCTTGGTGTCCGGCTCGCGGGTGCGCAGCTCCTCCAGCGTCTCCCGCAGCTTGTCGATGATGAGGTACTTGGGACAGGCCAGCGTCACCAGATTGATCACATGGAACTCGTACCCGGTGATGGTGGGGTTGTCCAGCTTGCGGTAGTCTCCGATCTCCTGCACGATGCGGCACAGCTCGTTGTGGCTCTCGATGGTCTTGAGAATGGCCTCGTCCGACGTGTCCACGCCGTAGTTATCGTGGAGGAAATCCACCACATGCGCCTTCAGCTGCGCCTCGTAGTGGTCGATGCTGTTGGCGGTCTTTTTGAAGGGCACGTCGGTGAACTCGCACTTGAACTTCTCGTTTTGGATGATATCCATCCGCTGCAGATGCTCCTGGAACCGGCAGGTGACAGTACACGTCTCCGTGGCCAGCTGCGCATCCAGGAAGTTGAAGCCGCCCTCCAGCGCCCGCTCCAGCAAGCTGCGTCCGTAGTGACAGGTACGGGACGACATGTAGTAGGTTGCCATGTCCGGAGAGGTACAGCGGGGAGCGCGCAGACGCACAGAGAAGCAGCCGGGCAGATCCAGCAGCACCTCCGGCATAAAGTAGCAGGTATAGCCCAACGCCAGCTTTCCGTCACTTTTCGCCTGCTTGACCAGATCGTTGTTGGCCTCCTGAAGCAGGTTCTCGAAGTAAATCAGGTGTTTCAGGTCCCTCATCTCTCGTCCTCCTTGCTGCGCGGCTCGCGCAGTTATATCCAGCAAAATTATACATAATTGCAGAAAATTTGTCAATAAAATTGTGCCGTTTGCACAGATTTTGGACACTTTACCCTCATTTGTCCGTTATCGTCGATTTTTTGACGATTTTCCCGGTAAAATTGACTTTCCCCTGCCGCCGTGGTACAATATTTTCAAAAATCCGGGAGGTACCACCATGAAACGTCTGCACCATCACGATCACGAGCACGCCCACGACCGCCACTCCCCCGAGGAGACGCTGGCGCTGCTGGGCTATATGGCCGACCACAACCGCCAGCACGCACAGGAGCTGCATGAGCTGGCGCACAGCGTGGACGGCGAAGCCGCCCAGCTGCTCCACGAGGCCGTGGTGGATCTCACCGTCAGCAGCGAAAAGCTGGCGGAGGCTCTGCGCATTCTGAAGGGAGAGGAATAACATGTGCCTGTCTACCGTTATGACCCGGCAGGGTCGGACGATCTGCAAAAATGTGGCCTCCGTCACCGAGAAGGACGGCCAGCTGGTGTTCACTGATATCATGGGCATCCCCACCGTGGTTCCCGGCGCTATCGAAAAGATCGACCTGCTGGAAAATATCATCACCATCCGTGAAAAATAGCGGACTGCGGCGGAACCGGCAAATATTCCCTTGTTCTCCCGCGTTGACAGTTCCTGTGAAATGTGTTACAATTTGGTTACAAAACAATCAGGAGGTTTATCATGGCTGATACCAAAAAGGCCGAAGGCCTTGTCTATAAGAACCACCCCCTGCGCCGGGTGGACAATTTCATCTACTACGGCAGCATGGCGGACAAATACATCGTTCTCCTGCAGATCCTCGACACCGCGAAGGAGCAGGACATGGACGTGGCCAAGCGCGTCTCCGTCCAGCTCCAGCTCACCGACCCCGACCTGAAGTCCCGGGACCGCGTGGTGAAGAAGTCCGAGAAGGACAGTCTCTATGCCGCCATGGACGTGGGCTGCATCTGGCTGGAGCGCGCTCTGGCCGGAAAGCTGTAAGGCCATCATGAAGCGACTCTTTTCTGCATTGGCGGTGGTGCTGGCCTCCCTGCTGGTGGTAGGCGGCGACGCGGTGCTCTCCGGCGGCGCCAGCGCCCACGCTGTCAGCGCGCCGCAGGCCATCCCCGTTACGCTGGCCTCCGTCCCCTCCCCGCTGTCGGTTCCCCTTGTCACGCCTGACGCGGCGCGGCTGTCCCTGTTGGCGGGCGCCGCAGTTCCCGCCACGGCGCAGAACGCCGAGACAGCCGAGGACGCCGCTATGAACAACAGTGACCTGTCCGTCAAGGCCGCGGCAGACGATGCCGAAGCGCCCGACGCCGACGACAGCGAGGTCAAGGAGGAGACGCCCGTCTCCACCCCCATTCAGGCGCTGGGCGTGGTGTCCGGCACGGATGTCCGCGTCCGCAGCGGTGCAGGCACCGGCTATGACATTCTTAAGACGCTGGACAAGGGTACCCTTGTGGAGCTGACCGTCCAAGAGGGCGACTGGTACCGCATTTCCTACGACGGCGCCCGTGGCTACATCGCCTCCCAGTACGTCACCCGGTATGACTCCGCCACCGGCCTGTCCGGTGCCGGCAAGGTCACGGCGGACGTGCTGAACATCCGTTCCGCTCCTAAAAGCGGCAGCACCTCGCTGGGCACCGCGTCCCACGGTGCGGTGCTCACCGTCACCGGTATCGAGGGCAGCTGGTTCGCCGTCAGCTACAACGGCGTCAGCGGCTATGTGGCCTCCCAGTATGTGCTGATCTGCTCCCCCTCCACGGCGGACACCTCCGCCCCGGAGACGCCGGAGGAAACGCCGGCCGAGACGCCCGCCGAGACACCGGCGGACAACCCCGCCGCCACCGTTTCCGGCAGCGAGATCGTCTCGCTGGCGCAGCAGTATCTGGGCGTTCCCTATGTGTACGGCGGCTCCTCCCCCAGCGGCTTCGACTGCTCCGGCTTCTCCATGTACATCTT
>OHAS01000811.1_pt1 | contig 26039 bp, 24 predicted proteins | sample 1577131 | NCBI WGS metagenome assembly OHAS01 (sample SAMEA3541566, study PRJEB24748) | human gut metagenome | biome: human gut; feature: human-associated habitat; material: faeces | place: China | collected 2012 | reverse complement strand
AGAGCAACTATTATCGTAACACGAATAAACCGATGATGATTTCCATGCAGGGAACGGATATTGCGGCAGACCCTAAAGGTAAAGGAACTTTCTCCGGTGAGAATGGTGGTATGATTAAGGCTTATGGAAATGTTTTTAAAGAATGTACGGGACTTCGTTATGTTACTTATCAGAATGCTCAGGTAGAATTTGACGCTTATGAGGTGACCGACCGTAATGAGAAAGTTCCGGCAACGGTAAAAGCCAAGTTAGGTGGAAGCACTTATGATAATTTTGATACGAATGCTTCATTGATGTACTCTTATACACCGGATGCAGCCGACGATGTGCCGGGTGTAGTGACGGGACAGTATGGTGCGGGACGTATGCAGCACGGTGATTTTGAATTTGCCTTTAACAATGCAACGGATGATTCTTCTTATGATATTAATACCGGTTTGAAGACTAAGATGCTTAATTATAAATCTTCTTTTGTCGGTATTATCGGTGATGATACGGTTGTTGTCCCTACCGGCATCACGGCTCCTGTCTATAATGAGGTGCAGGCGGACGGACCAATTTATGACTTGTCCGGCAGAGTGGTGAGAAATCCACAGAGAGGTATCTATATACAGAATGGGAAAAAGTTTATTATTCAATAGGTATTTTTAGATAAAGCAATTAGCAAAAGGAGAGGGGAAGAGCAAACGCTTTTCCTCTTTTTTCGTTTAATAAAGTAAATCTCTCTATCTTTGTAACCTGATTATTAATGATTGTAAGATATGAAAAGGATAATGAAATTGCTGGCAACTTTATTTGCTTTTACGACTGTTTGCCTTGCTTGTGGCGGTATCCGGCACGCAGAACAGGCCCGTGAGCACGCCGCCCAAGATGCCGCCGATACCGTGGCAACCGAACGCGTCGAGCGCATCGTCGTAGCCGAACTTGGTCTTAAGATGGCTGATGGCCAGATAGCAGACGGGCGATACGATCAGGCCCATGACCAGTGCCGCCCACGGCTCGACAAAGCCCGCACCCGGCGTAACCACCACAAGGCCCGCAACCAAACCGGTGCTGGCACCCACCAGCGTGGGACGACCGGTGTGCACGCGCTCGACGACAAGCCACGAGACCATGCCCGCCGCGCTGGCCGTCACGGTGTTGAGGATGGCGAGCGCCGCCACGGCGTCGGCCTTAAACTCGCTGCCGCCGTTAAATCCAAACCAGCCAAACCAAAGCAGGCCGGCGCCCAGTGCTACAAACGGCACGTTATGCGGACGATAGCTCACCATGCCAAAGCCGCGACGACGGCCGAGCATTAAGCAGAGAATCAGGCCCGTAAGACCGGACGAAATGTGCACCACGTCGCCGCCGGCAAAGTCGAGCGCTCCGATGATGTCGCCGATAAAGGAGCCATCGCCGCCCCAAACCATGTGGGCGAGCGGCGCGTAAACCACGAGCAGCCAAATGCCCAGGAAAGCCGTCATGGCACCAAACTTAACGCGGCCTGCCAGACTGCCCGTAACGATAGCGGCAGTGATCATGGCAAACGCCATCTGGAAGGCGATGTTGATGATCTGAGGGTAGACGGCACCATCCGCAGCATTGCCCTCGGCCGCCTGCAGCACCTGGTTGAGCACCGGCAGGCACAGCAGCTGGTCAAGGCCTCCAATAAACGGACTCGAGCCGTCGCCGCCGTAGGCCAGCGACCAGCCGGCAACAATCCACAGCACGCCCACCAAGCCAATGACTCCAAAGCACATAAGCATGGTGTTGATGACATTTTTGCGTCTAGACAGACCGCCATAGAAAAACGCCAGGCCCGGTGTCATTAAAAACACGAGCATGGTGCAGATGAGCATAAACGTTGTCGATCCCGTATCGTACATTCGCTCCCCCTTTGTCGCATGAACGTTGTCGGCGCTCATGATGCGGCCGAGGGGCAACTGGTGTAGACCAGATACGGCGTTGTTAAACGCTGCGTTGTCGAATGGAAACGGTGCCGCAATCTTGGAAACGGCGCGGCAACGGGCGCGAAACGAACGGGAAATACGCGAGCAAGGAAGCCGCAAACACGCCCGTCCCGGCTAGCGGCGGAACAGCTCGCGGGCTCGGTCGCGGAGGTCGGTAGCTCGGATGACGCCCTCGTAGCGATTGATGCGCAGACGCGGGAAGGCGTTAAAGAAGCGCAGGTCACGACGGCTGAGCGACACACTCGGCACCGGACGGCTCATGCGCTTGCCGGCAAGGCGACGACTGAGCGACGGACGCGGCATGCTCGGCGCGACATCGGCAACGCGGCGGGCAGCGAGCGCCAGGCCGCGAGCACCATCCGAGATAAACGTCGGCATCGAAGCCTTCTCGCGCAGGGCATCGAGCGCCGCGTCGCCCAGCTCGGCCAGCCAAGCGTTAACGGCGCGACCGCGGATATGCGTCTGCGCCACCGAGTCGATCGCCGAATCGGGAATACGTTCGAGCATAGAGTCGGAGGCGTCGGCAAGCGACTCATTGATGCGGTCGGCAAGGTCGGCACGCACACGCTCAAGCTGATCGGACAGGCGGCGCCAGCTGGCCAACGAGCACACCGCATCGACCATCATCGCGACCGCGACGATAAAGGCGGCCAAGCGCACGATTAGCACCGGCAGATGGCCAAGCAGCCCCAGCAATGCCGGCTCCACTAAACGGCAAATGCACAACGCACCCAAGCCAAACGCGCAGGCCCAGTACAGGCAGATACGTCCGTGCAAGTTAAACGGCAGATGCGAGTAATCCCAAAACCAGGCACCCGTCGTTTTTTCCAACAGCACGCCCACGCTATATTCGATCAGGCTGCATACGAGCGCGGCAGCGACAAACTGGCTCGAGGCGTCTGGGATTCCACGCAGCAGCAGCCAGCACGCGATGCCGCCCGCACCGTAGATGGGACAACACGGCCCTAGCAAAAAGCCGCTGTTGGCAAAGCGTCCGTGGTTGAGCATGGCGCAGACTGTCGACTCCCATACCCAGCCGCAAAAACCGTAGAAGGCAAACGAGAGTACCAGCGCCGAGAGCGGACAGGCGGCAAGCGTCGCGCCGTCAAATGCCATGTCGATCGCGGTTCCCACCGTCTACTCACTCCTCTTTTCGTTCGATTCGCTGCTCACGTCATCGTCCGCCCTGTCTTTGCGCGGCAGACGGCCGGCAATCGTCTCGCGCAGCGCGCACCATTTATCCGCCAGGCACACAATCCATGCCTCACGACACGTCGGCGGCACCGGCACCAGCGGAAACATATGACGCACGATGATATTCCGCTCGCGCGACGTCAGCTCAAAATCTTCCTCCGCACGCGCCAGGGCAAAAAACGGATGCCGAAATCCGTGCAGTCGATGGCTCGGGTCGGGGTCATGCCAATCGTAGAGAAAGTAATCGTGTAACAGGGCCCCGCGCAGCAGCGAGGCACGGTCGACCGAAATGCCAACACGGCCCAGGTGCTCGGCAAAGGACAGGCTCGCCCGCGCCACCGAGGTCACATGCGCATAGACCGTCACGTCGCCATGCTGGATAAACTCACACGTCAGGCCCAAGCGGCCCGCCTGGGCCAGCTGACGGGCGGCATTGTCGACCTCGCGCGCGATACTCTCGGCACGAACGGTATCGGACATGCGGCCTCCTTCCAGCGGCTCTCGGCGGCAAGTCGCAGCCTGCACGCAATGAATAAAATCATCATCGAATTTACTAGTATGGCATCGGACAAAACGTTTTGCCCCGCCAGTTGGCGAATTACCGCGCCGCCGTCACATATCAAACGCCAAAATGTGCGAGACTGTCTTGTGCAATTGTGCCGGCCGAGGGAGTGCCGGCGCACGATTCGCATGGAGTAACCCACAACGATGCTGCTTACGCAAACGACAACGCCCGAGGACGTCAAGGCTCTCGACCGCGCCGAGCTTCCGCTGCTCTGCGGCGAGATCCGCCACGCCATCCTCGAAAGCTCCGCCGCCGTCGGCGGGCACGTTGCCCCCAACCTGGGCGTCGTTGAGCTTACGGTCGCGCTCCATCGCGTGTTTAACTCCCCCACCGACAAAATTGTCTTTGACGTGTCACACCAGACCTATGCCCACAAGGCGCTGACTGGGCGCGCGTACACTTATATCGACCCGGCACGCTACGGCGAGGCCTCTGGCTTTGCCAATCCCGACGAGTCCGAACACGACCTGTTCGCCATGGGCCACACCTCCACATCGGTGAGCCTGGGCTGCGGCTTGGCGCACGCTCGTGACCTGGCGGGCGATGCGTACAACGTCATCACCATCATTGGCGACGGTTCGCTTTCGGGCGGTCTGGCGTTTGAGGGCTTTAACAATGCCGCCGAGCTCGACAGCAACCTGATCATCATCGTCAACGATAACGACCAGTCCATTGCCGAGAACCATGGCGGCCTGTATCGCAATCTGGCCGAGCTACGCGCCAGCAACGGCACCTGTGAGCGCAACGTTTTCCGCGCGATGGGGCTCGACTACCGCTATCTGGACGCCGGTAACGATGTGTTGGCCCTGGTCGACGCGCTGCAGGAACTGCGCAATATCGATCATCCCATCGTGCTGCACGTCTCCACCGCAAAGGGCAAGGGCTTTGAGCCAGCCCAGAGCGACCCCGAGCGCTGGCATCATGTGGGTCCGTTTGACATGGCGACTGGGCGCAAGCTCTGCCCGGGCCATCCGAGCGAGCCTGCGCCGCGCACCTATGCCGACATTACGGGCGAGGCGCTCAGCGCCGTCATCGAGCACGATCCGCAGGTCGTGGGCATCACGGCCGCCACGCCCTACATCATGGGCTTTACACCCGAGCTTCGCGCCGCCGCCGGCAAACAGTTCGTCGATGTGGGCATTGCCGAGGAGCACGCCGTGACCTTTGCCACCGCGCTTGCGCGCTCGGGTGCCAAGCCAGTCTTTGGTGTGTACGGCACGTTTTTGCAGCGCGCCTACGACGAGCTGTGGCACGACCTGTGCCTCAACGATGTCCCCGCAACCATCCTGGTGTTTGGCGCGTCGATCTTTGGCACCACATCCGAGACGCACCTTTCGTTCTTTGATATTTCCATGCTGGGCGGTCTTCCCAACATGCGCTACTTGGCGCCGGCCTGCATGGAGGAATATCTGTCCATGCTGAGCTGGTCGCTCGACCACCGCGAGCATCCTGTGGCGATCCGTGTGCCGGGCATTGGCCTGGTAAGCCGCCCCGATCTGGCGCCTGCCGAGGGCGACGATTACGGCGTCGCTCGCTACAACGTCGTGCGCCAGGGCCGCGACGTTGCCGTGCTCGCGCTTGGCGATTTCTTTGAGCTGGGCGAGCGCGTGGCAAACCGTCTGACTGCCGAGTACGGCATCGAGGCCACGCTCGTCAACCCGCGCTTCGCAACCGAACTCGACCGCGAGTTCCTCGACAGCCTTGCCGCCGAGCATCGCGTTGTCGTCACCCTCGAGGACGGCGTCTTGGACGGCGGTTGGGGCGAGCGTGTGGCGTGTTACCTGGCCTGCACGCCCGTGCGCACGCGCACCTTCGGCATCGCCAAGGGCTTCCCCGACCGCTACGACCCCAACGAGCTGCTCACTCAGAACGGCATGACGGTCGAGACCATGGCCGCCGAAGCCGTGAGACTACTCAACGAGTAAGAAAGCCTCCGCAAGGGAAGCATCCCTGCGGAGGTTTTTATTTTCGCGGCGCGATTATCTCAATCTGTAACATCTAGGGCCCGAATTCCCGTCTAACTGTTACAGATCTAGATAAGACGTCTTAGTCCCAAACCTTTATCTCAATCTGTAACAGAAAGGGAGCTTTTGTCCGTCTAACTGTTACAGATCGAGACATTCGAATCCCCCTGAAGAGAAAATCTCAATCTGTAACAGTTACTCGGCAAAAATGGCTGCAGATGTTACAGATCGAGACAAAACAGCAAGGCATGCCGCTGCATCGGCCAGAACCACCACAAAGGTGCCTGTCCCTTTTTGGTAGGTAGAATAACCCATAAGGTAAGTATGTTTCTGAGTTATTTCGTGTTGACCCATTTGAGTGGGATAGGGTATAACTCTACTCAACCGCTAGGGATTTTATTGAGAAAGGTGTTCTACCATGAGCAAGAACCTCTCCCAGCAGGTCGTTCTCGACCGCCGCGGCTTCGTCGCCGCCACCTTCGCAACCGTCGCCGGCCTTGGTCTTGCCGGCTGCTCCGACACCAGCACCGAGGCCGACAAGGGTTCCGCCGGTTCCTCCAAGAGCTCCGAGGATACCGAGGTTTCCGCCACGCTCGACGCCAAGGCATTCGACAAGCTCGTCAACGACGGCCCCAAGGCCGATGACGACGCCATCGCCGCCAGCACCTGGGCTACGGCCGTCAAGGATGCCGGCGTCTTTACGATCGGAGGCGTTCAGACCTCCACGCTCTTCTCCCTCCTCAACGAGAAAGACGGTCAGACCCGTGGCTTCGATGCCGGCGTCGCGCAGCTTCTGTCCAACTACATCCTGGGCGAGAACAAGGTCGAGATCACCCAGGTGACCTCGGACACGCGCGAGTCCGTCCTGCAGAACGGCCAGGTCGACGCCGTCTTTGCCACCTACACCATCACTGACGAGCGCAAGAAGCTCGTCTCCTTCGCCGGTCCCTACTACTACACCCAGCAGGCTATCCTAGTGCTCGCCGACAACGACGACATCAAGAGCGTCGACGACCTGGCCGACAAGAACGTCGCCGTCCAGTCCGGCTCCAACGGCCCCGCCATCTTGGAGGAGTTCGCTCCCAAGGCCAGCCAGCAGGAGTTCAAGACCGACGAGGAGGCCCGCCAGGCACTCCAGCAGGGCCGCGTTGACGCCTACGTCATCGATAACAACATGCAGCAGAGCGCCCTGGTCCGCGAGCCCGGCAAGTACAAGATCGCCGGCAAGCCCTTCGGCAGCAAGGAGCCCTATGGCATCGGCCTGCCGCTCGATTCCGACGGTGTCGCCTTTGTCAACGACTTCCTCAAGAAGATCGAGGACGACGGCACCTGGACCGAGCTGTGGCAGATCTGCATCGGCGACCGTACGGGCGACACCAATGTTCCCGAGCTACCCGAGATCGGCGCCTAGGCAATACGCCTAGTAACGGCCGCTACGAAACCATATGGAAACGCATGATGCGCTTTATTGCGCTAAACTGTTTCCTCACTGAGTTGTCGGGGCTTCCGTACACACGGGAGCCCCCTTTCCTTATCGGCGGGAGGTCCGCATGAGTCTCTCCGAGCTCTGGTCGCTCTATGGCCAGAACTATATCGACGCGTTGCTAGCAACCTGGGGCATGACACTTGAGTCGTTTGTCATCGCCATGGTGCTGGCCGTCGCCGTCACCGTGATGCGCGTGTCGCCGCTCAAGCCGCTGCGCGTCTTTGGCGACCTGTATGTTCAGGTCTTCCGTAACATCCCCGGCATCGCGCTGCTCATCATCGTCGTCTACGCACTGCCACCGCTCAAGGTCGTCCTGCCCTACCGCACCTGCGTTATCGTCGCCACGGTCCTTTTGGGCTCAGCCTTTGGCTCCGAGAACTTTATGAGCGGCATCAACACCGTCGGCGTCGGTCAGGTAGAAGCCGCCCGTTCGCTCGGCATGAGCTTCAACCGTATCCTCGCCAAGATCGTGATTCCGCAGGCGCTGCGCTCGAGCGTGCTGCCCATGACCAACCTCTTTATCGCCGTCATGCTCACCACCGCGCTCGGCAGTCAGGTACCGCTTAAACCGCAGGAGCTCACCGGCGTGGTGAGCTACATCAACACGCGCTCGCTCGGCGGCGTCGCCGCGTTCTTTATCTCGGCGCTCGGCTACCTGGGCACGGCCTTTGTGGTGAGCCACATTGGCAACTATATCGATAAGAAGGTGAGGATCCTCCGATGAGCAAGCACTCCACCTCCGCGCTCACCATGCGCGATGCGCTCTACGAGGCTCCCGGCCCCAAGATGCGCGCCAAGATTCGCGTCGGCACCGCCATCTCACTTGTTGCCGTGGCCGCGCTCATCGCTCTGGTACTGCAGCGCTTTTATGTGACCGGCCAGCTTTCGGTCCATTACTGGTACTTCTTTACGCACCTCACCACCTGGAAGTTCCTGCTTGCCGGTTTTGAGGGCACCGTTAAGGTCGCGCTCACCGCCGGCGCTATCGCGCTGGTACTGGGTCTGGCCCTCATGCTCGGCCGCACCAGCGACATTAAGCCGCTGCAGCTGGTCTGCCGCGTGCTCACCGATTTCTTCCGTGGCGTGCCGAGCCTTCTGTTCATCTACTTCTTCTTTTTGGTGCTGCCCCAGTACAAGATCGCGCTGCCGTCGTTTTGGATGCTCACGCTTCCCGTCGCGCTCGCTGCAGCCGGCGTACTTGCCGAGATCTTCCGTGCCGGCGTAAACGCCGTGCCGCGCGGCCAGGTCGAGGCCGCCCAGGCACTCGGTCTCTCCAAGGCTAAAATCACCTTTAAAATCGTGTTGCCGCAGGCGATTCGGTTTATCATTCCGTCGTTGATTTCGCAGCTTGTGGTCGTCGTCAAAGACACCACCGTCGCCTACGTGGTGAGCTACCCCGACCTTATGCAAAATGCCCGCGTGCTCATTACCAACTACGACGCCCTCGTGTCGGTCTACCTGGTCATCGCGGTCATCTATATCCTCATCAACGTCGCGATCAACAAGGCCGCTGTCTACGTCTCGCACAAGACCGGCGCGACCATCATCCGCTAACGAGTTACCATTTCGAGTCATAAGGAGCCGAGCACCATGGCACAGAGCACCTCTTCCACCGGCAATCAGCCGCTGATCGAGCTCAGGCACGTCGATAAGCACTACGGCGATCTGCACGTCCTCAACGACATCAATCTCTCGGTCGACCGCGGCGAGGTCGTCGTTGTGATTGGCCCCTCGGGCTCGGGCAAGTCGACCATGTGCCGCACCATCAATCGCCTGGAAACCATCGACTCTGGCGAGATCCTCATCGAGGGCGAGCCCTTGCCGCAGGAAGGCAAAGACCTTGCCCGCATGCGTGCCGAGCTGGGCATGGTGTTCCAACAGTTCAACCTGTTTGCACATATGACGGTACTGCAGAACGTCATGCTGGGGCCGGTCGACGTGCTGGGCGTGTCCAAGGAGGAAGCTCGTGAGCGCGCCATGGATCTGTTGAGCCGCGTGGGCGTTGCCGAACAGGCCGATAAGGTGCCCGCACAGCTCTCGGGCGGCCAGCAGCAGCGCGTGGCCATCGCCCGTTCACTCGCCATGCAGCCCAAGGCCATGCTCTTTGACGAGCCCACAAGTGCCCTCGACCCCGAGATGATCAACGAGGTGCTCGAGGTCATGGTCCGTCTGGCCCAGCAGGGTATGACGATGATCGTGATTACGCACGAGATGAACTTTGCCCGCCGCGTGGCCGACCGCGTCGTGTTTATGGCCGACGGCCAGATTGTGGAAACCGGTACACCCGACGAGTTCTTTGACCGCCCCAAGACCCAACGCGCCCAGGAGTTCCTCAACTCCATCAAGGGCCACTAACCCAAATGCCACGCAGGGCACATTCATCAGGAGCGTCTGTCCCGCGCCGCATCTGTCCCGCCACGCCCCTGCGCCATGTCCACCCGGATTCGAAAGCCACGCCCATGATCGGAACCCGTACCTCATCGTCCTATACCCCGCACGTCGACGTCGACCCCGCCGACCGTCCGCTCATCCTGGTGGCGCCGCGCTGGGAAGAGGCAAAGCCGTTTTTAAGCGAGACACTCTCCCCCAACGAGGAAATCGCAAGTGTCTTTGTCGATGCCATTCTTGCTGCCGGCGGCCTGCCGCTGCAGATGTCCATCACCGAGGACATTGAGGTCATCCGTCATTACGTCGACATCGCCGACGGCATCGCCATTCCCGGCGGCCCCGATGTCAATCCCAAACGTTGGGGCGATGATCGACCCTACGACCCCACCCTCTGCTGCGAAATCCGCGATAGTTTTGAGTTTAAGCTGGTCGACGAGGTACTCCGCGCCAAAAAGCCGCTCTTTACCACCTGCCGCGGCACGCAGCTGCTCAACGTCGCCACCGGCGGCACCCTGTGCATGGACGTGCCGAGCCTGGGCGCGCGCGAGGGCCGCACGCAGTGGCGCCATACCCACGTGCTCAACGACCCTGTGCATCCTGTCGAGGTCGTGCCGGGCTCGCTGCTGGAGCGCGCGGTTGGCGGGCACAGGCTGATCCAGACCAACTCCGCACACCACTGCTGCGTCGATCGTCTGGGTAAAAGCACGCGCTTGGTCGCCAAGGCAACCGACGGCGTGCCCGAGTGCATCGAAGTCGAAGGCCAGCCGTTCTGCCTGGGCGTGCAATGGCACCCTGAGTACACGTGGAAGACGCTCGAGACCGACTTTGACCTGTGGAAGTCGTTTGTCGAGGCAGCGGCCAAGGTTAAGCGGGCTCGCTAGCTCGCGAATCACACAGGCTTAAACCTTCCATGCCAGGGGGGGGGCGGACACCAGCCACGGTGCCCGCCCCCCTGTATTTGATACGCTCGGTATGTTTATCCCTCACAAACAATCAAAGAAATCTCGACCACAATCGGTCGACCGTAAAGCAGATGGCAAAAACGCTTGCTACGTTTATGAGGCAGTCAATTAAAATCGAAACGCATTGACCGTCCCCCAACGGGGTCACGCCGCAAATCCACATGAGCATCGAGGCTGGAAGCGGAAGCATGGAATTGGCCCCGATCTGTATGTAGATCGCTACAACGTTGACAAGCAACAGCATGCCAATCGGACCGAAGCCGGACCCAAAATAGGAAACAACGATTACGCAAGAAACCACGTATGCAAGGCAGGCGGCGGCAGCAAGAACAAGTCGATAGCAAAATACATGCAGGTTGAAATACTGCTGAGCATCCAAAACGATCGCGCAGTTAAGACAGTACAAAACGACACTCGTCAGGATAAACGCGCCCAAAAGGGCAAAAGAAGACAGCATCGCTCGCGCAACGATAGCGCACACACGCTTCCCTCCCCGGGCCTCCGACAGCCCCCACGGTTCCTCGACAAAGCCCGAACTGACAAAGCGCGGCACAATACAAGCAGCAATGAACGGAAAGAACAATGCATGAGCCAACGGGGCTACGTTGAACAGCAGACCGCGAAAAACCTCTGCATTACCAAATAGAAGGGCATCCTCCGCCGATAGCCGAAGCGTCGGGTCTGGGAAAAAACCCAAGAAACTGTTCTCACGGAGGCTACAGAACCACATCGGGAAAGAATTAAGCTGCAATATCACCATGTACGCATAAATTACCAGGATTAAGGCGTACGCCCATTTGCTCACATGCTTCAATTCTGACTGGAGAAGTCTTTTAATCTGACGAGCCATTGAGCACACCCCCCAGCGCGAAAGCTCAAGAGAGCGTAAATCAATACCGATAGACAGCTGGCTGCCACGCCATATCCCAGAAGCGTCAGCTGCCCCATATCGCTATACCCAAGGGCACATCCGACTCCAAGGTACGGCCCCGGAAGGAAGAAGATCCATCGCAAGGATGGTATAGGTGCCTGAAGGAAGGCTCCGTAGAGCGTCAAGCTCATGACAAATCCAACTATCACCACGGCCCCGCTCAATACAGCGCTGCCCGTTATCCGATAGATGGTCACCGTCTCCAGCGCAACCGATATCACCAATACGGCGTTGACTATCATTGCAGGCAAAAATACAGTTAGTATGTTGTGCGAGCAGTTATGCCCTCCACGTATTATGGCTATTGCAAAAAGAAGAAGGCAAAGCGCGCTATACGCTGCGCCAATTATTAAAAAAGCAGACGAAAATGCATGGGCTAGAGCCCCATAAAAGCGGTTGAGACCTCTTGCCGAAGAAATTCGGTGCCCCTCTTTATAGCCATGCTCCTGTAAAAGCACCAAACAAACGATGAGTGGAACGAACAGGGATGTACCGGCAAAAGCGCTGCGCGCAAGGGACTCATCAGGCGCAGAAGGATCGATTGCATTCCAGAGGAAACCAATATCCTCCCCACAAACGCCATAGCCAAAGGTGAGCAACGTTGTTCCGTTTTTTAGAAAGATGCCGAAGAGAAGGCCGAACGCCAGCATAAGCGCAAGACCAAACTTCGCCGGAAATATCCTGTGCAAACGCATCATATCTGCCTTTATGGGATGGATCGCCCGCTTCATAGCGAGACCGCCTTCATCAAGCGCCTGTAATACTCTTTTAGGGATGGCGCCTCATCCCTTATGACGTCTATCGATTCCTTTTTCAGCAGTTCGCCGTCATGAAGAAACAGGCAGCTTGTTGCAACCGATGCCAGCTCATCCAAATCATGACTAGAGATGAGCATGGTCTTACCCTGCTCTCGATTCAATCGACCGATAAGGGCCCATATACTCTCGATGCCCAGCGGGTCCAACCCGTTTGCTGGCTCATCAAAAATAAGCAGATCAGTGTCACCCAACAAAGCTGTAGCTATATCCAGCCGCCGTTTCATTCCCAGAGAAAAACTGCTCACGCTCTTTTTCTCATCGGCATCCAGCCCGACTAGGCTCAAAACGCGAGGAATCTCACGCTTCTCATCAAGCCCCCATTCCGCACATCGGATTTGAAGATTCTCAACCGCACTGAGAGATTGGTATGCTCCACTGGAATCTGGTACATAGCCGACACGCGTCCGCATCAGGCTAAGCTCTTTTTTTGATTTGCCTCCGAAGAGTTCCACGCTTCCCGACGATGGCTCACAGAGGCCCAGCACTATTTTAATAAGCGTGCTTTTACCCGCCCCGTTTGCACCGACAAGGGCACAGAGCTCAGACTGATGCACCTCGAAGGAAACGTCATGCAAAACGTGCCGTTTCCCGTAGCGTTTTGAAACTTTTGATAGCTTTATCGCTGATGCGTTCATTGTCCTCCTGTTCCGCTTGATAGCAAAACAGCTCATATCGTTCCTTCCGTCCTTTATCGTTTTCCATAGTTGTTATTGTTTTTCGATAACACATATTTGTCAAGATAATCTAAAAGAAAGAACCCGTGTTAGACACGGGTCCCTTCACACTGATATTTCGTTTTAGTTGTTCGCCTTAAGCTACTCGTCACTCAAATCGACAGCAAAGACTGATGTCGGAAGCGACGCCTCGTTGCCTCCGCCATCCCGCATCTGTCTCACGACATTTTTTGCGCGCTCGACAATAAGCTCCTCAAGCTCTTTCTCGCTCACGCGCTGAATAATATCTCCCGGTTGACAATCAAGCTCATCACAGATATCGAGGAGCGTCTTTAGGCGAATAGCTTTTATCTTTCCGTTTCTAAGCTTTGAAATATTAGCCGGAGTATGCCCCGTCGCCCGAATCAGATCAGCGCTGGTCTTTCCGGTCTTAAGCAGCTGCGTCTCAAGCTCGATGATGAGATAGCTCATGTTTCCTCCTACACAAGCTCGTCAGACTGCTCTTGGAGCAGCGAGGCATAACTCCAGATGGCCGAGATAAACAGACAGACAACTGCGCCGATAAACGACCCCGCATCAAAGGTAGCGCCTTGGCAAATCTCAATAACGAAGGAATGAGGCACGATGTAAAGCTCCAGTCCGCCAATGGTGAGATTGACCGATCCATAGGCACCAACAAGCGAAACCGTGGCGTTAACAGCAAAGGCAAGCGCGAGAACACGGATAAGCCGCACATGCGTCTTGGTAAAGGGCGAGACGCCCCGAGAGATGTTACGGCTGATCCCGCACAAAACGACAAGCGAAATACCCACGACGAGTGCCAGGCACAGTCCGCTTGGGATAACGATGCACCCGCCATCGAGAAGCGTCACGACACCGAAAGAATCGACAGAAGCAACGTTTGCAACCGCATGCCAGATCACGTAAACAACCAACGCGGCAAAAGCGACGAGCATCCCTGCAAAAACGGTTGCCATGCAAAAACCAAGCTTCCTGATATTTTCGCCCGCCTTGGCCATACGCTGAACGCTGTTGGACATACACTCACCCTCATCGACTCTATCGTTATTCGAACAGTTTATCGAACAACGATATGGATTGCATGCGGAAAGCCCCGCCAGTGCGCATAGCCCATTCACTAATCAGAAGGGGTGAGAGTGGATTTTGGACACGTATCGAACGAGCGTGGATAATCTCCCACTTTGAGGCCGCCACCGGGCCTAAAACGGGAGATTATCCACTCTCATAGCCATCAAAGCTCGCGAGCTCTTACTCGGCCACCTCGCGCAGGGCCGACATCGTAGCCGCATATTGCTGCTGCAACGCATGCATTCCCGCGCGAGCGCCGTCAACGGCATCGGCGCCGCGCAGCGCCTCGGTCACCACGACCGCCGGCTCGAACAGATTATCGAATCCCAAGTTCTGGCTCACGCCCTTGAGCGTGTGCGCCGCCATAAACGCTTCCTTGGCGTCTCCTGCCGCCATGGCAGCCTCCAGCTTGTCCATACTCTCGTCATCCAAAAACTTGAGGGCAAAACGGGCAAGCATCTCCTCGCCCATCAGCCGAGTGCAAGCGTCATCATAATTGGCGCCGATCTTCTCATACGCTTCACGCATGGAAATCATGGATTCAAACTCCTTTGGTCAAACTAAATCGTAGGAAGCGCAACGACCTCGGCAGGGCGCGCCAATGTTTCGGCAATACGGTCTTGCACCTCGAGCAGACAGTCGAGCAGCAGCGGGTTAAAGGTGCCGCACTTACCGTCCAGGATCATCTGAATCGCCTCCTCGTGCGGGATGGCATCCTTGTACACGCGGACGCTCGTCAGCGCATCGTACACGTCGGCCACCGACACCACCTGCGCGGCGATGGGGATATCGTCGCCCTTAAGGCCGTCGGGATAACCCTTGCCGTCCCAGCGCTCGTGGTGCCAACGCGCAATCTGGTACGCATATTCCATAAGCGCATTGCCGGCGTGATGGTGGCCCAGCTCATGCAGCATGTCGGCGCCGATCGTGGTATGCGTCTTCATAATCTCGAACTCCTCGGACGTGAGGCGCCCGGGCTTGTTGAGAATCGCATCGTCAATCGACATCTTGCCGATATCGTGCAGCGCCGAAGCGAGGGCAATCGTCGAGCGCTCCTCGTTGTCGAGAGAGATGCTGTCGCTACGGTGGACCAGGCAGCCAAGCAGCAGCTCGGTCAGCTTCTCGATGTTCGTAACGTGCCTGCCGCTCTCGCCGTTGCGAAGCTCCATGACGCCGGCCATGATGTCGATGAGCATGCGGCTGTTCTTGACGCGCTCATTGTACTGCTGAGACAGCAGGCTCGTCAGACGGCGTTGCTTGGCATACAGGCGGATGGTGTTGCTTACGCGGCGGCGCACGACACGGGAGTCAAACGGGCGGTTGATATAGTCTGAGGCGCCCAGCTCGTACGCGCGCAGAACCGCATCATCGGAATCTTCGCTCGAAATCATGATGACAGGCAGATTATCGATACCCGATCGGCGCGACAGATCGGCCAGCACCTCAAAGCCGCTTATGCCCGGCATCACAATGTCCAGCAGCACGAGCGACAACTCATCGCCATAGCGGTCGACCATGTCGAGCGCCGCACGACCGTTATCGGCCTCGAGGATGCAATGCTCGTCCTTGAGCATCTCGCTGAGAATGGCTCGGTTCATCTCGGAGTCATCGGCGATAAGCACCAAAGGCTTTTCGCTTTGGAAGGCCTCGATGGAATCGGCATCGGTCACGACCGTACCGGCTTTTGCCTTAGCGCGGCTCAGTAACTGAGCAGCGCGGCCAACGCCCTCATCGACCGTCTCGCCATGAATGCGAACGCCACCAACACATGCCGTCAAGCTCACGTACTCATGGCCCGGAATAATCGTGGAATGAACGGCATCGGACACCTGATGCAGGCGACGGGTGAAGTCATCGGAGGGAATATTGGGCATGACAACCACAAACTTGTCGCAGCCATAGCGCACAAGCTCGTCAGTCGAACGGATTCCGCTGCGTATGGCTGTCGCCACAGCACCGAGCGCAAGGTCGCCGGCATGACGGCCACACGTATCGTTGAAGGCCCTAAAATCATCAACGTCGATCATCGCAACGCCGGCATTCATGCGGGCGCTGCGAAGCTTTTCCTCGTAATATCGGCGATTGCGCACGCTCGTCAGCACGTCGGTGTAGACAAGGTCCTCTTCCGCGGCCTCTTGCTCATCAATCGGACGCACCATCAGCAAGACGTGAGGCTCGCCCTCGACCTTCAGAGGGCGTAGACGGGCGCGGTACTCAGTGCCATCATTGAGCAGTTGCTCCGACACCTCATCGGAGTCTGCCAAAGCCTCAAGACTCGACTGACGCAGACAAGGGCAGCGATCGCCGGCGAGCAAGCAGTTAGGCTCACTCTTAATCTGATCGGCCGACAGTAAACGCACCACGGGGTAGGTCTTCGCGACGCGGGCGACCTCGACGGCAGCCTCCTCGTCGGTTAGATTGACCTCGTGAGTATTGAGCATATGGGGCCCTTTCGATAGTTTCGCATGGAGCGGTGGGTTCCAAATGTTACAAGGGTAACACCTTGTCGATGCAGGTAAGTACGTGAATGCTGCCACATTCTTATGAGTTGGCAGACGGCGCGATTGAAGCCGCAGACGCGAGGTTTTGAGCACGTTTGTTAATACGGCCGAAACGTTTGCGGATGAAGCCTGCTTTGGCTATTGCGGATGCTAGAGCCCCAGGATGCCACGGACAGCCCGGGCAGCCGCTGCCGGGCGATCGCGCAGACCGTTATGCGCGCCCGGGATCGTCACGAGAGGGCAATCGAGATATTCGGCAGCCGCTCGCGTGCCAGCCTCGCGGGGCGTGCCAATCGAGAGCTCGCCTAGGAGCACGGCGGCCACCGTTTTCGACGCGCGAACGCTATCCCAATCGGGAACGCAGGTCATAGTAATCCCGTATTCGTTTGCCATGAAACTGCGGCCGTTGCGCAGGGCATGCTTGGCTTCTGCCTCGGTCGTTCCAGGAGCCTCGGGGTCCAAGTCGCCGAGGGCTCCCAAGAAAAGCCGGAGCGCCCTTGAAACCTTTCCAGCCGCAATCATATCGAGCAAAACCGGAGCTGCGCCCATGCCGACGCCTTCGGCCGACACAGCCGGCTCATGCAGAATCGCACGGGCGACGAGATGGGGTTCAGTGCGAAGAAGCTCCAGCGCCACCAACGTACCGGCGCTGTGCGCAAGCACATTTGTCGGAGCGCCAACGTGTTCGATCACGGCCTGCAGGTCGGCGGCCTGAGCGGCAAGATCATAGCTGCCGTCTGCCGCTTCGCTGCTGCCACCACAGCCGCGGCGGTCGTAGGCAATTACGCGGTAGTTGCGGCTGAGCTCACAAGCGATGCCGTCGAAAAATGTGCCGTCAACACAAGCGCCGTGCACGCACACCAAGGCAGGAGTATCAGGCGACACATCCGGGCCGGCATATTCGCGACAGGCAATTGTGGTGCCCGCATTCTCGACCGTAAAATCCATGTTGTGCCCCCATCATCAATGCCCATCCAATTGCACGTCAGTACGGCTGAATGGTCCCGCATTGCCTTACGACTTGTTAACAGATTAACTGTACCCGACCCGAGGCTTTTCATGGCACGGCATCATGAGCGACGTGAAAAAACGAAACTTGTAAAGCAAGAGCCCGCACCTCGCTTTGGAGCCGATGCTATGCTTAGGCGCAATAGTCTTGAGGAGCATATGCCTATGTCTACATTTTTGAATGCCAGCCCCATCTTTGGACCCGTTCGCAGCCGTCGCCTTGGTCTCTCGCTCGGCGTCAACATGATGCCGGCCAGCGGCAAAATCTGCACGTTCGACTGCATTTACTGCGAAAACGGCCTCAACGCCGAGCGCCCCTGCCACGAGCCGTATAACACGGCTGCCGTGGTGCTCGATGCACTCGAGGCAAAGCTGCGCGAGATGGCAGCCGAGGGCGAGCTCCCCGATGTGATCACCTTCGCAGGCAACGGCGAGCCCACCGCCGCACCGGAGTTTCCGCAGGCCATTGCCGGCGCCGTCGCGCTGCGCGACGAGCTTGCCCCAAACTCCAAGATCGCCGTGCTCTCCAACGGCACGCGCGCCGATCGCCCCGAGGTGCACGACGCGCTCATGATGGTCGACGACAACATTCTTAAGCTCGATACCGTCGACCCGGCGTTTATCCAGCTGCTCGACCAGCCCGTTGGCCCCTATGACGTCGAGCACCAGATCGAGACGTTCGCAAGCTTTGACGGTCACGTCATTATCCAGACGATGTTTTTGAGCGGTGAGTACCGGAGCAAGTCTCTCGATAACACCGGCGAGGAGTACGTTGCCCCCTGGCTCGCGGCGCTCGAGCGCATTCGTCCGCAGGAAACGACCATCTACACGGTGGCACGCGAGACGCCGGTCGCCGGCCTTGCCAAAGCAGCGCCCGAGGTGCTCGACGCCATCGCCGCGCGCGTCCAAGCCCTCGGCATCCCCTGCCAGGTGAGCTACTAGCAAAACCACGCAGCAGCTAGTGTCAGCCATCCCGCTCCATCAGTTGCGGTGATATAGTTCCTATTTGTGCTGTTAAACCGCTTAAATCGGAACTATATCACCGCAACTTTTATGGACGCGTGGGTGGGCTATACTAGCTGCGAATGAAAGGAAGTTAGCCATGTATGACAACGGACCCGTGCCCGGCCGCAACGACGCTTGCTGGTGCGGCAGCGGCAAAAAATATAAGAAATGTCATAGCGCCTTTGACGAGCGCCTCGAGCGCCTGTGGGAGGAGGGCTGGGAGGTTCTGCCCCGCGCGCTCTACAAAACGCCCGCCGACATCGAGGGCATCAAGCGCTCCGCCGCCATCAACGTGGGCGTGCTCGACTACATAGGCGAGCGCATCGCCGCAGGCATGACCACCAACCAGATCGACCAGATGATCTACGACTACACCGTCGAGCACGGTGGCACGCCGGCCGACCTTAACTACGAGGGCTATCCCAAGAGCGTGTGCACCTCGATCAACGACGTCGTCTGCCACGGTATCCCCTGCGATGCGGATGTGCTACACGAGGGCGACATCATCAACGTAGACTGCTCCACGATCTTGGACGGTTACTTTAGTGATTCGAGCCGCATGTTCTGCATCGGCGAGGTCTCGGCCGAGCGCCAGCGCCTGGTCGACGTCACCCGTGCCAGCGTGGAGGCGGGTCTGGCAGCCGTCAAGCCATGGCTACCGCTCTCCGTTATGGCCGAGGCTGTGCAAAAGACCGTCGAGGACGCCGGCTTTAGCGTGGTGCGTGAGTACGGCGGACACGGCATCGGTAAGGAGTTCCACGAGGACCCGTTTGTGGGCTTTACCACCGAGGCGCCCGACGTAGACACCATCATGGTGCCAGGCATGGTCTTTACCATCGAGCCCATGGTCAACGCCGGAGCGCCCGATATCAAGATTAGCAAGGGCGACGGCTGGTGCGTGCGCACCAAGGACGGCAGCGATTCGGCCCAGTGCGAGGTGCAGCTCGTGGTGACCGAGGACGGCTACGAGCTGCTGAGCTGGTAGCCGTGGATGCGCCGGATGCTGACAGGCACGCCCGTCTTGCATCCGGCGTTTTATTTGAACATTTTGCCTGATAAAACCCGCCAAAATTAACCTGCCCCCTTTTGGCAGGTCGAGCGGAGAGGACTGCTTGTGAACATCCTGGTTTTGCTGCCCGTCAACGACCGCCATCGCGCAATTCTTGAGTCGAGCGCTCCGGGCGAGGACTTTATCTACACGAGCTCCGACGCCGCCACGCGCGAGCAGGTCGCCGGTGCGGACGTGATCTTGGGCAACATCGACCCTGACATGCTCACGGCATGCGAGCATCTCCAGCTGTTGCAATTGCAGACCGCCGGCTATGACGACTACCTTGCCGCCGGCACCGTGCCGGCCGACGCCAAACTGTCTTGCTCGGTGGGTGCCTATGGCCAGGCCGTAAGCGAGCACATGTTTGCCATGACCCTTTCCATGATGAAGCGCCTGCCCGGCTATCACGACTTGCAGCGCGAGCATCGCTGGGAGGATTTGGGGCCGGTTACCTCGCTCAAAAATGCCAACGTGCTGGTGCTGGGCGCGGGCGATATCGGCGGCCACTTTGCCACGCTCTGCCGCAGCATGGGCGCACACGTCCGCGGCATCAAGCGTCATCCGCTCGTCTACCCCATTGTGTTTGAGGACATGGACGGCATGGATGCCCTGCCCGAGCGCCTGGCCGAGGCAGACGTCGTCGCATCCTTTATGCCCAGCACACCCGAGACCCGCGGCCTGGCGAACGCCGAGTTCTTCGCCGCGATGAAGCCGGGCGCCTTCTTTGCCAACGGCGGCCGCGGCGATCTTGTGGTTGCCGACGACCTAGTTGCCGCCCTGGAATCAGGACATCTCGCCGGCGCCGCGGTCGACGTCACCGACCCCGAGCCGCTGCCCGAGACAAGTCCGTTGTGGGATGCGCCCAACATGCTCATCACGCCGCACATCTCCGGCTGGTTCCACTTGGCCGCCACGCTCAACAACGTGGTCGACATCGCCGCGGAGAATCTGCGTCACCTGCAGGCCGGCGAGACCCTGCGCTGCTGGATCGAACATTAGGGTTCCGCCGTTCTACCGAACGGCGGACCACTCGACGCTGCGAGCCCGTCTGGACGGCAATCTGCCTTTCAATCGTCGGGCATGGCCAGAAGGCCAATGCCCTCCTCTTTCAAGGCACCTTGCTCGACCAGACGGGCTCTCGCTGACTTTTGTTCAACCTGCGGGGTCTGGCTGGCGTTGGCTCTATCTGTGGGCCCTCGCTGACTTTTGTTCGGCCAGTGAGGTCTAGAGCTATTTGAGCGTTGCCAAGTACTTTCTTGCGTTTTCGACGTTCATTGCTGCGACGGGTGCGTGTGAACAGAGTTTGACATCGTTGGTGACCAGTAGATCTGCTTGAGCGCGTATCGCTGCCGCAATGATTAAATCGTCTTCGTAATCGCTATGGAGCTCACGCTGCCTGCTCGACATCCAGATGTCGCTCAGGTCACAGGGCACTGGCGTGGCAAGCTGCGACAGCACGCTAAGACAATCCCATGCAAGCGATGTCGCTGCCGCAGCGGCATCTTGGGAAAGCGAACCATGCTCGCGCCGATACCATGCCTTATGTTCGCTTGAAATCAAATAAAACAGGTCTTTGGACGATGTCGCCGCATACAGCAAATCAACCTGCGCCGTGCATGCATCGCGTAAAAACTCAATCGCCACCGAACGACCACGTCGTGAGGGAATGAAGTAATCGAGCCACACGTTGGTGTCAACCAAGATGCGCTTTGGAGTCTCACTCATAGAGCCAGCTCATCTCCTCGCCATAGCGATCCGCATAGGCATTCCGTTTGAGCTCTTCGTCGTCCGATGGCTGAGCCTTGACCATATCGATTCCCGATTCACAGCAAGCGGCAGCGAACAGCTTCGACCCCTGATCCATAAGCTCGAGCTTACGTTTGACAGCCTTTTCGCGCTCGCGCTGTTCCGCCCGGGCACGACTGGGCAGCAGGATATCCTCGAGCGCACCGGGGCGATCGGCCAGCGACGCTGCAAGCTGCCAGAGCGCTCGCACCGCTTGGCTCGGCGTCATACCGGCCTTGGAGAGAGCGGCGTCCCCACTCCTTTTAAGATCGGCATCGAGACGTACGTTGATCTGAGCGGCTGTTGTGGTCATGACCCCTCCTTAATACTTCAAAACTATCATAAAACTCTATGGTAGATACGTAAAGCATGTATAGCATTTACAAGCATCAGCCGTACTCTGTACACAAAAAGCCGCCGAGGCACACTGCACCTCGGCGGCTACGCATCACCAATCCAGTTCGGTTTCACCTTTTGCATTCGCCCAGATAAAACCTGCCGAAATTAACATCCCTTTTTGGCAGGTTTTAGAGCTCCACGCTTTCGGCTCCGTTGATGGTCAGGTCACGCTCGTAGAAGGCGGTAAGGGCGCGGATGGCGTACATCACGTCGCGCACGCCGCCGGTCTCGTAGCTCGAGTGCATGGCCAGCTGCGGCAGGCCCACGTCCACGGCATGCATGCTCGCCTGCATATTGGACAGATTGCCGAGCGTGGAGCCGCCGGCCATATCGCTCTTGTTGGCGAAGGCCTGCGTGGGCACGTCGGCGTCATCGCAGATAGCCTGGAACACCGCGCGGCTAAAAGCATCGGTGCAGTAGTGCTGGTTGGCGGCTTCCTTGATGACGATGCCGCCGTTAAGCACAACCCGGTTGCGGGCATCGCACTTCTCGGCGTGGTTGGGGTGCACGGCATGCGCGTTGTCGCAGCTCACGAGCATCGAAGCGGCAAGTGCGCGGTGGTACGACTCGCCATCGAAGCCCAGCGACCCGTTGATGCGGCGCAGCGCGTCGGCCAAGAACGTCGACATGGCGCCCTGCTTGGTCTCGGAGCCAACCTCCTCGTTATCGAAGCAGCAGAAGACCGAAACGTCGTGCGCATTCTCGGCACCCAAAAATGCCTGCAGCGAGGTGTAGGCGCAGGCCAGGTCGTCGAGCTTGGGCGTCGAGATAAACTCGTCGGCCCAGCCCCAAATGCGCGCATCCTGACGATTGACCAGGAACAGATCGCGGCCCAGAATCTGCTCGGGCTCAACGTCCAGCTCTTCGGCGATCAGGGCATCGAAGTCACCCTGCTTAAGCTCGCCGGCGCTGATGAGCGGGCACAGGTCGACAGCTCGGTTGGGCGCAAAGCCCTCGTTAACGCCACGATTCATATGGATGGCAAGGCTCGGGATAATAGCGACTTCGCGCTCGGTGGCAAGCAGGCGGCTCTCAATACGGTCGCCCTCACGCACCAGCACGCGTCCGGCCAGCGCGAGCGGACGATCAAACCAGGTGTAGTCGATCATGCCGCCGTAAGCCTCGGTGTTCAGGCGCAGCGTCTCGCCCGCGCCGTCAAGCTCGGGCACGGCCTTGACCTTAAACGTCGGAGAATCGCTGTGCGACGCCGTGAGTTGAAAATGATAGTCACCGGCAACGCCGTCCTCGCCCCACGTCGCGGCCAGGTCCTCGCCCACCTTAAAGGCAACAACGCTCGAGGTGTTGCGCTGCGTGTAATAACGCCCGCCCGGCTCGATGTCCCACGCCGCATTCTCGGGCAGGTAGGTAAAGCCCGCCTCGTCGAGCTCGGCCATAATGGTCGCCGCCGTATGGAACATGCTGGGGCATGCCTCGATAAAGTCGATAAGATCGTTGGCGGCCTCGATATCATCGGCCGTCACATGCGCGCGCTCGGGCGTTTCCTGATCCGTCATGCTCTCCCCTTTCGCTGGGTTGATGGTCCCCTCCAGCATACCCCGCCACGCCAGCGTCGCACTCTTCATTCCGTGCTTAATTCCGCGCCGCTCACCAAGTTGAGCCATCATGCCCGCGCTCCTTTTGCGACAATTGCGCTAACAGGACGAGAGGAGCCGTCATGAAGCCACGTAACATTGCCATCGCCTGCGGTGTCGCGGGAGCCGCCGTCGGCCTTGCCGCTGCCACCGGTATCGTTTATCACAAGCAAATCAAGTCCGCCGCGTCGCTCAAACGCTTGACCGGCTACGCGGATGGCTATGACCTGTACGCAATCGACATTGCCTACGACTACGATCTTGATCGCATCATCGCCGCTGGCGTGCGCGACGACCAGACCTACATCGATGCCGTGGTAGCGCAGGTGCTCCCCGGCGTGCCGGCACATGCCCGGGCGCCCCAGTTTGCCTGCAGCGCTTTTGTCGCCGTAGATGCCGAAGGCCGCGTGCGCACCGGTCGCAATTACGACTTTAAGGACGACACCTCGGCGCTGCTGGCGCGCAATCACCCGCGCGACGGCTATGCCTCCATCGGGCTTGCCGCCCTTAACAACCTGGGCGATAACACTCCGCTTGACTCCGTCGCCGGACGCGCCGCAGCGTTGATGGGCCCGTTTGCCCAGCTCGACGGTGTCAACGAATGCGGCGTGTCCATTGCCGTGCTCACCCTGGATTCCAAGCCCTGTGACCAGGACACAAAGCGCCCCGTCATCAATACCTCGCTCGCCATCCGTCTGGTGCTCGACCGCGCGGCTACCACGCAAGAGGCCGTCGACCTGCTTTCCGCCTACGACATGCACGCCATGGCCGGACGCGATTACCACTTCTTTATCAACGACGCCGCCGGTGACGCGCGCGTAGTAGAGTGGGATCCGTGCGATCCGGACCGCGCTTTCAAAGCGACTCCTGTACGCCAGGTTACGAACTTCTACGCCTGCTATGGCGACGAAGTGCTGCCCAACCAAAAGAATGGCGAGCTGGGCCATGGCAAGGAACGCGTCATCGCAATCGCCGATGTCCTCGACGCCCATGTCGGTGCCCAAGACGAGGCAGTCGCTTGGAAGGCCCTGCGCGCTGCGGCGCAAGAGCCCAATCCGGAAGACATCACCAGCAACACGCAGTGGTCGGTCGTCTTCGACAACACCGAGCCCGCTGCCGCCATCACGCTGCGCCGCCACTGGGGCAACGTCGATGCCTTCGCACTGTAAGGAGCCAGGCCCGTCGGCCTTACGTTCCCTGACGTTGCTTACATTTCTATACGCTTGAGCTAACACGTTTTACCCCCGTATCAACAGTGTGCGGGGGTAAACTTATGCGCATGTTATAACTTGCCCGGAAGGATTCATCATGCTCAGGATCGGTCTTCTTACCAGTGGCGGCGACTGCCAGGCGCTCAACGCCACCATGCGCGGCATTGTCAAAACGCTCGTGACCAATAGCGAAGAGCCTATCGAGATCTATGGTTTTGAGGACGGCTACCAGGGCCTTATCTACAGCAGGTTCCGCGTCATGTCGCCCGCCGATTTTAGCGGCATCCTCACCCGCGGCGGCACCATCCTGGGCACGAGCCGTACGCCGTTCAAGCGCCTGGATGTTCCCGAGGCCGATGGCGTCGAGAAGGTGCCCGCTATGGTCCACACCTATCATAAGCTGCAGCTCGACTGCCTGTTTATGCTGGGCGGCAACGGCTCCACCAAGACCGCTAACCGCCTGCGCGAAGAGGGCCTCAACGTTATCGCCCTGCCCAAGACCATCGATAACGACACCTGGGGCACCGAGCTGACGTTTGGCTTTACGAGCGCCATCGACGTCGCTACCAAGTGCATCGACGACATCCACACCACCGCCTCGAGTCACGGCCGCGTGTTCGTTATCGAGATCATGGGCCACAAGGTTGGCTGGATCCCGCTGTACGCCGGCGTCGCGGGCGGCGCGGACGTCATCCTGATTCCCGAGATCCCCTACGACATGGACAACGTCATCAAGACCATCGAGCATCGCATGGAGACCGGCAGCCGCTTTACCATCGTGGCCGTCGCCGAGGGCGCTATCTCCAAGGAGGACGCGGCGCTGTCCAAGAAGGAATACAAGAAGAAGCTTGCCGAGCGCACGAGCCCGTCGATCGTCTACGACATCGCCAAGGAGATTGAGGCCAAGACCGGTCGCGAGACCCGCGTCGCCATCCCCGGCCACACGCAGCGCGGCGGCCAGCCCGATGCCCAGGATCGCATCTTTGCGACCCAGTGCGGCGTCGAGGCCGCGCTTGGCTGCCTGCGCGGCGAGTTTGGCTACATGATCGCCCTGCGTGACGGCAAGATGTGCCACATGCCGCTCGAGGAGGTCGCCGGTAAGCTCAAGTATGTCGACCCCCAGAGCGACCTGGTGCGTCGTCCAGTCTACTGTTTCTGCCTTTATAGTCGAACACGTACTTGCGGCTCGAACCATAGTTGGCAAGTGTTGTAATCATCTCTGCAAGAGTCTTGTCATCGGTTGTTACAGCTCCGCCGTCGCCCAATGCGCCGAGATTCTTGCCCGGGTAGAAGCTGTGAGCAGCCGCATCTCCAAGCGATCCGGTGCGTCGGTTGCCGAAATGGCAGCCGTGAGCCTGCGCGTTGTCCTCGATGAGTCGTAGGTTATGGCGTCGGCAGATGTCGCCGATATGGTCGGTGTAGGCGCACTTGCCGTAGAGATGCACAATCATTATGGCACGTGTT
>OHAS01000804.1_pt1 | contig 26152 bp, 23 predicted proteins | sample 1577131 | NCBI WGS metagenome assembly OHAS01 (sample SAMEA3541566, study PRJEB24748) | human gut metagenome | biome: human gut; feature: human-associated habitat; material: faeces | place: China | collected 2012 | reverse complement strand
TGTCTGCCGGTCAGTGATTACAGCCTGCAAATAATGGACAGCGCATATGATATTGCAAACAGTATGGAAACTAAAGAGGACATAGACAGCTCTTATATTACCCTCTATCCTGTAATGCGCGAGCTTGCCGACAAGCTGAATGAGGTATACGACTATACAGAAATGAAGTCATATATAGATGATAATTACGCAAAAGGCGCAGAGCTCCATAAAATTATATACAACGATTATAATCAGTACTATGACCTTTCCTATTCGTTTTTGGACCTGGTAACTGAAATGGCTGAGGCACAGATTGCCGAGGATATGGAGTATTATAAGAGCGAAGGCCTTGAGGTAATGTATTCACTTAACTCGGTTCTTCTTAAGGCAAAGGAAATACAGGCGGCAATTTATGACCAGAATGTATATGACGACAATCTAATTGAGCTTGACACGTCGGCTATTCAACCGCTTTATGACGAATATATCGCTGAAATAGAGACCTGCTTTTCTCTCCTGGACAGCCCGGAAAAGCTGGAAAAAGAAGGCTTAAGCACTGACAATCCTTATATTGGACGGTATAAAGAAGAGATAACAGCCAGCAAGGTTGCCCTTACAGACCTGTTCCAGAGAGTGGCTGATCAGAGACCCCTTGAGGAATACGAGCTTTACTCTTCCTTCCCCGCAGATGGCTCAGTCAGCAGCTTTGACGAGGCACTGAGCAATATGATAGATTATTACAACAGCCTTATAGAATATTAAATAATAAAAAGCCCGCATTGCTGGTTGTTCATAAAACAGTAATTGAAAGTAAAATCCCGTGAATGGTAAACATCATTCACGGGATTTTACTTATACAGGAATAGCGCAGTAAATTCAATTGTCTTTTTTTATAATTCCTTTTGCATTAGCTGTATATACACCGATAACGATAATTACAGCGCCAATAATTTGAGAAACCGAGAATGTTTCTTTTAAGAGAAAAGCTCCTGCAACAATAGAAACAACAGTTGCTACTCCTATGAAAGATGATGTTCGGTTGACACCAATTTTTGCAATAGCTACATTAGACAAGAAAAAGGCACAAACGGAACACCCTATTCCCTGATACAGAATAGCCATCAGAAACGCTTTGTTTTTGAAAGGAAGTGCGATTAATGAACTTAAATCGCTATTCATCAATGCCTCAATTATAGCTAAAATTATAAATACTGCTGCTCCTGCCAATAACATCATATATGTAATTTCCGCCCCAGTATAATCAGAAGCTTTTTCTACAAAAACACAATAAAGAGCGTAAGATATAACTGCTATAAGTAAAAATGCATATCCCGTGCTTGAAAGACTCGATGACGCACCGACTGCAAGCACTGTCACAAGTACACCTACAAGTGTAATCAATATACCCATTACCTGTAAACGGGTAGGCTTTTTGTGAAGAATTGCAGCTGAGGCAATCAGGGAAGCAACAGGAATACACGCAAGGAATACTCCACTTTCGGATGCCGTTGTATGACTGATACCAATCGTTTCTCCGATAAAGTAAATGACTGGACTAAACAATGATACTAAAAGCAGTGGTTTCAGACTTTTTCCCTTCAGATCAACCTTTAGTATACCAACTCCAACCAATAAACTCATGGCTAAAAACGCCAACAAAAACCGCCAGCCTAAGAGGGATAGGGCACTTGCATTAGTTGTTGCTTGCTTAGTAAAAATATAACTCATACCATAAAGCACTTCACAACCAATAGCACATAAACTGCCAATGATCAAATTGTCTTTTCTCATGTTAACCTCACATATTTCGATCTTCTGCTAAGCTCCAATCTCAACAAAAATTTACGATTTATTAAATCTTATCATAGCGCAAAAGGTATGTCTAGCAATAAAAATGCCAGATAAGCAGAAACACACTTATCTGACATTTCCTTTTAGAATACTGTTTTACGGAAGCCGCCCGATTATGCAGGCTTTTTCTTTTATAAATACCTGTCAAAATACTCCCACAGGTATTCCTTTATTTCAGTCTGCTTTTCTTTAATTTCGTAATGTCTTTCCTTAATTCCATTTTTAATCTCACTGGTTTTTTCTGCAATACCGTTTCTCAGGCCTGCAAATGGGCTTTCCGCCGCCATAAGCTCCGCTCTTTTTCCAATAAACTCAAACGGCTTGGATATTCCCATATCCATAAATCCGGTAGTTACAGTTTCTCTGAATCGCTTTGCCTTATTTAAAGCGTCGCATATTCCCGCAATACCGTTTAAAGCGTCGTCTGTAAACGTAGTCTTTCTTACATAATCTGGGCTATGATATTTCTCAATTACATATTTATACCTTTCATATGCCTTCTTTACGCTTTCTTCCCAAGGAACGTATATTTCCTCCATAGCGTTTTTGCCAATTTCATGGGCAAGTCCTATATTGTCTATCAGTTCCTCAATAGCTTCGGCCATTGATTCAGCGTTTTCATTAATCAGGTATCCGTTATGCCTGTCCCTTATACCCTCAGCGGCACAGCTTCCCTTAATAAGAACACTGCCAAGTCCGCAGGCAGCAGCCTCTCTTACCACAATTCCGTTTGTATCATATGATGTAGGAAAAAGAAACATATCGGCCCTAGTATAATAAGCTCTGAGTTCCTCTCTGTCCTGCACCGCTCCGGCAAAAATACATTCCTCGGCCAAATCCAGTTCCTTGGCATAATTTTTAATATCAACAGCGTCGCTTCCGTCGCCTACAACTACCATATGAAATTTTGCGCCTGTACTTTTTATTGTTTTAAGAGCATCAAGCGTTATTTTAAAACCCTTATACCACATTAGCCTGCCGACAAATAAAAACACTGGATAATCATCATTTATTCCAAGCTTTTCATTTACCTCAGCTACTGCATCAGCCTCAGCTCTGCCTTTAGGAAAATCAACGCCGTTTTCCATAACAATATAGTCTCCCTTATAGCCAAGAGATTTAAGGTTTTCGCCCGCGCCTTCGCTTACAACCCATACCTCGTCACAAGCTTCAATATTATTTACTATGGTCTTTATTGATGCCTCCTGAAGCATGTTTGATTTCAGGGCCTTTTTTATATCAATGTCGAATTTAGTATGGTAAGTAAAAACAATCGGAGCGTTTACCTTTTCCCTGAGCGTTCTGGCAAGAATTGTTGACATAGCCGGACAGTGACTGTGGATTATATCAATATTTTTGCTGTCAAGCTCCCCAAGTGCTGAAGGCTCGAACGGATAGCCCGCTCTGTATCCTATGATACCGGTTGTATCAAAGCTGGTATAACGCACAACCTCAAAATCATAATTGTCGGTTACATTTGGGTATTTTGGCGTGGCTACTACCGCATTTCCAAGCCCACTCTGAATTACCGACGCGTAATTAAACACTGTATTTGCTACTCCGTCTATTGTAGGCGGAAATGAGTCATTTAAAAGGCATACATTCAGTCTATCATTCATTTTTATGTCTCCTTAGTATTTACTGTTATTGCCAACTTCATTATTTTATCATTAAAATATGAACAAAAAGTTAATCAAAATGAAAAAATTTATAAATTATTCCACAATTTTTACAGTAATTACTTAAAAAAGCTTATGAAGCTACATAATTACACAAATTCATTCAATATTTCTATAATCCAAATAATCTAAAAACCGTTTCACAGCCAGCGGGGCGTTTTTTTTGCTTCTAAGCGCAAGTCCAATTTTTCGATAGGCAGGAACGTCCAATTTTTTTGCGATTATATTGTATGGCACCCTCTTCAAAATAAGCTTTGGTAAAATGCTGATTCCAAGCCCGCTTTCAACCATTGACATAATAGCGTAATCGTCCCATGTTGTAAAGTGAATTCTCGGCGCTGTCCCTATATGTTCAAAGATTTCTGATATTTCTGTATTTGTTCCCTTTTGAAGCAGCATAAACGGATAATCATACACCGCACTTAGGGGAAAACTCCCGCATGACGACAATGGATGATTTACAGGCAGAACGGCCATAAGTTCATCCTGCTCCAAAAAAATTGTTTCAAGCTCGTGCTGTACAGGCAGGCGAAGAAATCCGCAGTCCACCCTTCCCTCAATAATCCAGCTCTCAATTTCAGAATAATCTCCCAAAAGCAGCTCGTAATCAATATTGGGATAATCCTTTTGAAATTCCTTAATTATATTAGGCAGCCAATGAGTGGCTGCACTAGAAAAAGTCCCTATTCTAATTATTCCAGACTGCAGTCCGTTCAATTCGTCTACCTGTGTCTGAAGCTTTTGATACTCCTTGCATACGCCCTCTGCAAACGGCAGCAGCTTGAGCCCTTCGGAGGTCAGTCTCACACCCTGACGTCCACGCTCCAAAATCGGCACTCCCCACTCTTTTTCCAAATCGTTAATCATACGGCTGATACCGGACTGTGAATAATTAAGTATCCGCGCCGCTTTTGTAAAGCTGCCGTATTCAACTGTTTTTACAAAGGCCATATATTTTTGAATATTCATGTCCATATAAAGTCACTTCTTTACATCTGTTTTTATCATAATTATTATGAAAAATATTCGCTTTTGTAATTGATATATTTATGTTACACTATAGGCGTAAATAGTTCAAGGAAAAAATTGTATTTCAGAGGTGCTGTATGGGATTATATCAAAATAGAATTGTTGTTAAGGTCGGGACATCAACACTGACAAACGATATTGGTCAAAATGATCTGCGTTCCTTTGACCGGCTTGCCTGCGTGTTATCGGATATTCAAAACATGGGGTATGAAATTATTTTAGTATCCTCCGGCGCAATTGCCGTAGGTACAAATAAGCTGAAAATGAAAACAAAGCCGTCAAGCATGCGCCTGAAGCAGGCCGCAGCAGCCGTTGGCCAGTGCAGCATAATGTTCCTTTATGATAAGTTTTTTAACGACTATGATAAAACAATTGCACAGATACTTCTGACTGCCGAGGATATGGAGATAGAAGAAAAAAAGGAAAACCTTATTAATACATTCGACGCGCTGCTTGAGATGGGAATTATCCCTGTAGTAAATGAGAATGACTCGGTAAGCTATACGGAAATAGAATCTGAAGACAGGCTTTTTGGCGACAACGATATGCTGTCTGCTGTCGTAGCTGTACTATGCAAGGCACAGAAGCTTATTATTTTATCAGATATTGATGGATTTTATGACAGCGATCCCAGGCTTCATCCTAACGCAAAGCTAATTGAACGTGTTGACATTATTGATGATGAAATGCAGTCGCTTGCAGGCGGAGCGGGCTCAAGGAGAGGGACGGGCGGTATGAAAACGAAGCTGCAGGCCGCTAAGCTGGCGTCTGCGCAGGGAATAGATACAATTGTCACCAACGGTAAAAATCCGGCCTCATTATATGACATTGTAAAAGGAAAAAATATCGGCACACTGTTTTCGGGCAGCCGCTGACTAAAAAGGCCGCGGAAATCAAAATTCCCCGCGGCCATAATATCATTTAAGCTTTTTTATTATATCTTTCCCATAAAATATAAAGCCCCTTTAAAAGCAAATCCGGGTCGTAATCCATTTTATGGCGGCAAAAGGGTACAATTACACAGCCCACTCCACCGGTTGCTACTATGTTGGCCTCATATCCAAGCTCTTCAAATACTCTATCGATAATACCGTCCATCATAGCGGCATTTCCGTACACCACACCACTTTTCATGGACTGCTCCGTATTTTTCGCTATGATTCCATTAGGAGGTCCAAGCTTTATTCTAGGAAGCTTTTCACAGCATTCTGAAAGCGCATTCATAGATATACACACGCCTGGAGCGATTATGCTTCCTATATAGCTGCCTTCCCTGTCTATTATTGAACATGTTGAGGCAGTTCCCAAGTCAAATATAAGAAGAGGAGCTCCGTATATCTCTATGGCGGCTACAGCGTCGACAAGCATATCCTCTCCTACCTTGTCAGGATTGTCCATAAGTATATTAAGCCCTGTACTCACATTTCTTCCAACAGTCAAAGCCTCTTTCCCTGTTAGGCTTTTTACAGCCTTTTCGGCTCTGCCCGTAACAAAGGGCACAACGGATGAAATTATTCCTCCTTCAGGCTTTGGGGCGTTATTAAGCTTAAGTATAAAGTCAATTTGAGACGCAATTTCGTCGGCATGATTTTTCTCATCGGTTTTCATTCTGCCTGTGAAAAGCACCTTTCCGTTCTCAATTCCGCCGACAACAATATTTGTATTACCGATATCAAGCGCCAGTATCATTTGTCTTCCTCCAATGCTTTAACGGCATTAAGTATAACGTCTGCCGCTTCATATTTTGTCATCATAGGGTATGTCACCGCGTCACTTCTCGTTATTATTGTAATTATATTTGTATCCGTTCCAAATCCGGACTCATTTCCCTTTATACTGTTTGCCACTATCATATCCGCGTTCTTTTTAGAAAGCTTTTTGACCGAGTTTTCCATTAAATTTTCTGTTTCCATTGAAAAACCGCAGATTATCTGATTTTCCTTTTTATGCTCTCCAAGGTACTGGAGTATATCCTTCGTCCTTTCAAGCTCTATGCAGTTCATTCCGTTTTCTTTTTTTATCTTTTCACTGCTTACATTAACCGGCCTGTAGTCTGCCACTGCCGCCGCCTTTATGACAATATCAGCGTGTTCGGCAAATCGCTTCACCTCATTAAACATATCCTCAGCGCTTTCAATATTTATAAACCTAACTCCTGACGGAGGCGCTATTGAAACAGGGCCTGATATCAGTACGACATCCGCTCCTCTTGCCGATGCCCTTTCAGCAATAGCGTAGCCCATCTTTCCTGTTGAGTGGTTGGTAATAAAGCGCACAGGGTCTATTGCTTCTCTTGTTGGGCCCGCTGTAACTACAATTTGTTTGCCGCAGAGGTCTTTTTTTGAAAAGCTTCTGGAAATGTACTGCACAATATCGTTTACATCCGCAAGCTTACCTTCCCCGGTATCTCCGCAGGCAAGCCTTCCGCTGGCAGGAGAAATAAACTCATATCCGTAGTCCTTAAGCTTTTTAATATTGTCCTGCACTATTTTATTATTATACATATGCGTATTCATCGCCGGTGCAATAACTCTGGGGCACTCCGCCGCCATAATAGTTGTACTCAGCATATCGTCAGCTATGCCGTTGGCTATCTTTCCTATTATGTTAGCCGATGCCGGAGCAATTACAAATATATCGGCTTTTTTAGCCAAGGAAATATGCTTAACGTCATATTCAAAATTTCTGTCAAATGTGTCTACAATACATTTATTGCTGGTAAGTGTTTCAAATGTAATGGGATTTATAAAGTTACATGCATTTTGGGTCATTATGACATGCACATCAGCATGCATTTTAACAAGAGAGCTTACCACATCAGCCATTTTATAGGCTGCAATACTTCCGGTTACTCCAATAACTACGGTTCTGCCTTTAAGCATTTTATTTTCCTCCTGTTTCAATGGTAGATTAAAAGCCGCAAGCGGCGCCATTTGTTTAATCAATTCTTAACAGGAAAAATACCGTAAAAACATAAAAGGGATAGCCGTCCTCATATACGCGGCAAAAAAGGATATGGCAGAAGCTAAAGTTCTGTCTGTAAAGTCACACTCACCATTCTGTGGGATATGTGCTTTTCTTCTCTTTTATGAGGTGTAAAACGGTATAGTTTCTGTTAGAATACTATCCACTGCGAAGTATAACAAATTTATTTTATATTGTAAATATAACTAACGTACATTTAACAAAAATTCTGGCTTTAAACAGAATTTTACAAAAAAAGGAGCGCAAGGCTCCTTCAATCTTTATATAATCTTTGGATTAATATATATTCCCAATGCCTCAAAGTTCTGTCTCATTTTAGAATAAATATCCTCTACAGCCGTTTTAAGAATATCGGCATTATCGCTTCTAACAGTAATCAGCCAACGGTATTCGTCCTTTATCTTGGATATGTACTGCGGCACGGGTCCAAGTACATCCACACCATATTTTTTTAGCTCATCTGCTGTTATATGTGAATTCTCTATTACTTTTTTTTCGTCTAAACCTGTAATCTCTATTTGGGCACAATCCATGCACGGAGGATAACCCATCTGCCGCCTGTAGGTTAACTCATCATCATAAAATCCGTCCCCCTTAACAGCCGCCATGATTGCTGGATTGTCAGGCGTATAGGTCTGAACTATTACTCGTCCGGGATCATCTCCCCTTCCGGCTCTTCCGGCAACCTGTGTTATTAGCTGATAGGTTTTTTCATTTCCGTCATACTCTCCTGTATTTAAAGACATATCAGCCGCCATTACTCCTACAAGCGCAACATTTTTAAAATCATGTCCCTTAGCTATCATCTGTGTTCCTATAAGTATATCTGCCTTGCCTGAACCGAATTCAGAAAGAATTTGGGCATGCCCATTTTTTCCGCTGACGGTATCGGCGTCCATTCTAATTACTCTTGCCTGAGGAAAAAGCTTTTTTATTTCATCCTCAATTTTCTGCGTACCAACGCCAAAATATCTGATTCTTTTAGAACCGCATACAGGACATGTTTCAGGCCTGTCAACAGTCTCACCGCAGTAATGGCAGACCAGTTTTCCGCTTGATGCATGATATTTATAGGAGACATCGCAATGACTGCACTTCATAACATATCCGCAGCTTCTGCAGGATACAAATGTAGAGTAGCCTCTGCGGTTTATAAAGAGCATAATCTGTTTTTTTTCATCAAGAGTATCTTTAACCGCGTTATATAAGGAACGGCTGAACATGCTTTTGTTGCCGTCCTCCAGCTCTCTCCGCATATCCGCTATTTCAATTGAAGGTACTTTGCCGCTTCCGTTTGCCCTTTCCTCAAGCTTAGTATATCTAACCTTTCCGTTTTGTGCCCTGTAATAGGTTTTGACGGACGGGGTTGCGGTCCCCATTACTAAAGAAGCTCCTGTTAGAGTGCAAAGCTTTTCAGCAGTCTCAACGGCATCATAGGCAGGAGATGTTTCTGATATATAGCTCTTCTCATGCTCCTCATCCACAATTACTATTCCAAGGTCCGCAAAAGGAGTGAAAAGCGCCGATCTTGGGCCTATAACAACAGATATTTCTCCGTCCTGCGCCCTTTTCCAGCAGTTAAACCTTTCACGGTAATTCATTTTACTGTGGCTTACAGCAGCTCTGCCTCCAAATCTGCGTATAAAACGGCCTGTCATAAGCGGCGTCAGCGATATCTCAGGTACCAATACAACAGCCTGTTTTCCCTCAGCTAATACTTTTTCAATCATCTGCATGTAGATTTCAGTCTTTCCGCTTCCGGTTACGCCGTGTATAAGCAAAGGGCGGTTTAAGCTGCTTCTTTCATTCTCCCACTCTGCGATAACCTTCATTTGACCGCTGTTTAGCTTTATATCCACGCACTCCTCCTGAAGTATGGAGCAGTATGTATCTGCCAGTACTTTTTTTGTATAGACCTCTAGACAGCCTGCCTCTTTTAAAGCCTTAAGAGCATATTCACAGCCACTGATATTTTTTTTCAGCTCCGAAAGCGGAACCTCACCATTCGCGGCTATAAAATTCAGAATTTCCGCTCTCTTATGTTTTCTCTTATCGTTATCATAAGCCCCAATAAAATCGAAAAGCCGCTCAGAGGGTCTGACATATTTTACACCCACATAATAATTAGTTTTGTCCTTAATTCCGCCGGGTATTATTGTCTGAAGGCATTTTGAAAGCGTGGCAAAGTATCTTTGCCTCATCCATTGCGCAAGCTCAAGCATAGTTTTTGAAAAAACCGGAAAATCATCAGGAACTGATAAAATAGACTTCATCTTATCCTCAGGAACGTCGCTGCTTGTCATAGTGTTGACAACATAGCCTTCGCTCACGCTTCCTCCCCGTCCAAAGGGCACTCTCACCCTCATTCCAACCTTTACAGCAGCCTCAAGCTCCGCAGGCACAGCGTAGTCAAAGACCCTGTCTATATCCATATGTGATATGCTGAGTATTACCTGTGCAAACATCAAAAACACCTCAATATCAAAAGGCGTGCCTGAACAAAGTTTGGCACGCCTTATTTAGCTCATTAAAATTTTTTATTGCCTGCTTCATTAAGAATTAAGCTCAATACAGACAAAACCGAAAGCCTTTACGCTCAAATACTGTCACTTTCCAAGGATTACTCCTCATTGCCGTAGTTATCTAAGCTGATTTCAGAAAGCTCATGGTGTTCTTCCTCTTCTCTTGCCTTGGCCTCCTCAGCGTCTGGATTATGGCTTATAATATTTATCTTAGAGTTATAAAGCTCATTTACAGCAATTGATACCGGTTTATCCACCTTATAATTATTTATAAGAGGCTCGCTTCCATCTACAAGCTGTCTTGCCCTTTTTGCAGCGGCTATTATAATAGTGTACCTGCTGAGCATTGAGTTATCAAGACTTTCCTGCTCGCTTAAAACCTCTAAAAGTTCCGTGTATGAAGGATGAATCATTAACAAACATCTCCTTTAAATTTATTCTTTAAGTCCGGGTTGCGGCTGCATTTCATTCTTTCTGCCTTAACAATACAGTCAATATCCTCGACTGCCCGCTCAACCGTATCATTTATAACAAGATAATCATATTTCGGAAGATATTCCAATTCCTCCTCCGCACGCTTAATACGCTTATCTATCGTTGCCTTATCCTCTGTCCCTCTGTATTCAAGGCGCCTTCTAAGCTCTGTCAGGCTTGGCGGCATAGTGAATATCAGTACTGCGTCTTCATATTTTTTCTTTACCTGAAGGGCTCCCTGCACTTCAATCTCAAGGATAATGTTTTTTCCCTCTTCAAGCTGCTCCTCAACATATTTCTTAGGTGTTCCATAGTAGTTGTCACAAAATACTGCATGCTCCAGCAGCTCGCCTTTTTCCAGCATTTCCTCAAACTTTTCAACAGATTTAAAAAAATAATGTACCCCATCTATCTCATTGGGTCTTGGATTTCTTGTTGTTGCAGAAATGGAAACCGAATAGCCGGAATCCGCTACAAGGCGCTCAACAATAGTCCCCTTTCCCGAACCAGACGGACCGGAAATAATAAGTAATACTCCTTTTCCCATTACATATACTCCTATTCTTCTTCCGTATCCTTAAAGCTGTGAAGCCTTGCAAGTATAGTATCCGGCAGCAGTGCCGAAAGCACCACATGTCCGCTGTCACAAACAATTACAGCCCTTGTTTTCCTGCCGCAGGTGGCATCTATAGAGTTACCTCCTGCCTTAGCCTCTTGTACAAGTCTTTTAACGGGTGCGGCGTCGGGAGAAACAATAGCGACAATACGGTCGGAGGAAATAATATTCCCATAACCGATGTTAACAAATCTTACATAGCCCATTTTCCGGCTCCTTATTCTATATTTTGAATTTGCTCTCGTATTTTCTCTATCTCGCTTTTAAGCTCAATAGTTATCTGTGTGACCTTGATGTCATTCGATTTGGAGGCAATGGTGTTTGCTTCCCGGTTCATTTCCTGAATAAGGAAATCAAGCTTTCTTCCGATAGGCTCATCCTTATCAAATATAATTCTAAGCTGGCTAATATGGCTTGCAAGTCTTGTTATTTCCTCATCTATGCATGCTCTGTCAGCAAATACTGTTACCTCTGTAAGTATGCGCTGTTCGTCTATATTCTGGTCAGCAAGCAGTTCCGTGAGTCTCGCCGTAAGCCTTGTGCGGTAATCCTCTGCAACCAGCGGGGCACGCTCCTTTACAGCCTCCACATAGCCTTCTATTATATCAGCTTTTCTTAGGATGTCTGCTTTAAGCGCCTCTCCCTCTGCCTCTCTCATGGCAATAAAATTATTAATTGCCCCTTCTAAGGCGGGAAGCAGCGTATTCCAAATTGTATCCTCGTCCTCCTGAACCTTCTCAACTGTAATTACGTCAGGAAATTTAGCCACAAGGTCAAGAGTGTCATTACCAGTAAGGCCGTATTTGACACGCATAAAATCCAGCTTGTCGCAGTATGCCTTTGCAAGAGGCTCATTAACCTTTATATTCACATCATCCTCGGAAAAGGTCTCGAAATTTATATAAACGTCGGTTTTGCCCCTCATTATCTTTTTCATTAAGGTTTTTCTTATCTTGTCCTCCAGATAGTTCATAGTTCTCGGAAGACGGATAGATATGTCATTATATCTGTGGTTGACAGATTTTATTTCAACGCTGAACTTTCGTCCCTCCGCTTCGTTCTCACATCTGCCGAAACCGGTCATGCTTCTTATCATAGTTTTTCACCCTTATAAATTCACATAGTCCGACATACTTTTTCTAACTTACTATTATATAAAAAATACACTTTACAGTCAAGCTTTTTGTCCCTTGTTATTTGTGCTATACTGTGTTGAAGGGAGTGTGACAGCAATGCGAATAATAGTTGACGCAGACGCCTGTCCCGTCAAGGAGATTATACTGGAAACGGCAGGCAGATATAATATACCGGTAACAATGGTCACTGATACAAGCCATGTAATGAACGACATGCCATGCGAAACCATAACTGTCGACAAGGGACATGACTCTGCCGATATTGCAATTGCAAACCGCATACAAAGGGGCGATATTGCCGTAACGCAGGACTACGGCCTTGCATGCATGCTCATGGCAAAAGGCGCCCATATTCTTAACCAAAATGGATTTCTGTACACAGATGAAAATATAGACGCCCTTCTTATGCGCCGTCATGTGTCCGCCAAGCAGCGCAGAGGCGGTAAACGCAGCGGACATATTAAGCCCAGAACAACGGAGGATAACGAGAGGTTTAAGGAATGTTTGGAAAGGCTCATCGTCAGTCTTTTGGGTTGATTATTCAGCCGTGGCATTTTCAGTTAATACCGTCATATCCATAAGCTCTAAAATGCCCTTTTCTTTATTGTAAATCAAATCAGCGGTGCAGCTTTCGCCTGTCTGTGCTTTTGTAACAGGAAGCTTTGGGACAATTCCCTTTTCAAGCAGTTCCTTTACCAGGTCATCCGACAGGCTTACCCCGTACCGTTCGAGACTGTTTTTCCATATTGTAAATTTGCAGCCCCTTTTCCAGCCTCCACAGTAGTAAGCTTTCGTATTTGACAATACGTCTCCGCCGCAAATGGGACATTTGCCTAAAACCTTTGCCTTTCCTTTTGTCCTTGTTTTCTTTTTCTTATCTTCAATTTTTATATCTGATGTACTTTTTGCCGCATAATCAACCAAATAGTACACATATCTGTTTATGCTGGACATAAACTTTTCAGACTGCATTGCGCCCTTTGCTATGGAGCCAAGCCCCTTTTCCCATTTTCCAGTTGTAACGGGAGACTTCATCTCATCCGGAACTATTTCAATAAGCTGCTTTCCCTTTTCATCTGGAACAAGAATCTTTCCCTTTCTGTGTATATAGCCTACAGTAATTAATCTTTCAATTATTGCCGCCCTTGTGGCCGGTGTTCCTAAGCCATATTCCTTCAGCTTTTCCTTCAGTTCTTCGTCATCTGTATTTTTTCCCGCGTTTTCCATTGCCGTAAGCAAAGTAGCCTCATTATATGGTGAAGGCGGCTTAGTTTCCTTTTCAACAGAAAGAGCCTCAACAATCATAACATTATCGCCTTTTTTCACATCAGGCAGTATCTGTTCGCTGTCTCTGTTGTTTTTATATACCTCTCTGTACAGCCTTTTCCATCCTTCATCAGTTACAGTAGATCCTTTGGATATAAATTTTTCATCTTCACAGATAACAGTAATTTTAGTCGACGTGTATTTATAGGCTGGATTAAATACAGCTATAAACCTAAGGGCAATAAGGCCAAAGACCTTTTTCTCGTCTGATGTCAGGCTGTCTTTTTTATAGTAATTATCAGCCGGAATAATGGCATGATGGTCTGTAACCTTTTTATTGTCAACTATACGTTTTGTTATGGGAAGCTTTTCAAGTTCAATAATACTCTGTGCATATTCGGCAAAAATACCGGCATCCGTCAGCCTTTTCATCGTTACCTTAATTTTAGGTATCATATCGTCGCTGAGATACCGGCTGTCGGTTCTTGGATATGTAATCATTTTCCGCTTCTCATACAGGCTCTGGGCTATATCCAAAGTATTTTGTGCAGAAAAGCCATACATTTTGTTGCAGTCCCGCTGTAGCTCCGTAAGGTCATAAAGCTGAGGCGGCTGCGTCTGCTTGGCGGTTTTTGTCACCTCAGCAACTGTTCCTTCCTTTCCCTTTACCTTTTGAGCTATTAATTCCGCAGCTTCCTTGCTGTCAAGCCTTGAATTATTTTTTGCGTCGGTCCATGTACCTTTATAATCACCGTAATCCGCATTCACTTCGTAATACTTGCTTGGCACAAATACATCTATTTCGCGCTGTCTGTTTACAATCATTGCAAGTGTAGGCGTCTGTACACGCCCTATACTTAAAAGGGCGTCATATTTTATTGTAAACGCCCTTGTCGCATTAATACCTACCAGCCAGTCAGCCTCTGAACGGCATTTAGCTGATGTATACAGCATATCGTATTCTTTTCCGTCCTTAAGCGCGGCAAAGCCTTCCTTTATTGCCGCATCTGTCATGCTTGAAATCCAAAGCCTTTGAAAGGGCTTTTTGCATTTATTAAAATCATATATGTATCTGAAAATAAGCTCGCCTTCACGTCCACTGTCAGTAGCGCAGATAATGCTTTCGGTTTCCTTATCATTCATAAGCTTTTTCAATATATCCAGCTGTTTTTTGCTTCCTCTGATTGCCTTAAGCTTCATTTTCTCAGGAATTATCGGAAGGCTGGCTGAAGTCCAGCGTTTTAAGGATTTATCGTAATCCTCCGGCTCGCACAGCGTTACAAGGTGTCCAACAGCCCAACTGACTATATATTTTTCTCCACCGATAAACCCATCGCCCTTTTGGCTGCATTTAAGCACCCTGGCTATATCCCTAGCTACGGACGGCTTCTCGGCAATTACCAGTATTTTACCCATATAAATCACCATTATCATTATACCACAAAAAATGGTGCGATGAAATAAGCTCATCGCACCGTCTAAGAAGATTGCCGTAAAACGGCTATTAAAAAAATGGGGGTGGTGTCAAATTTTTTTGTCTAATTGTCAGAAGCCGCGTTGAGTCTGTATAGCAGCGTCATCAGGCTTTCTGTCAGGTGGACATTTTCTATTAAAGCGTTATCAGGCAGTTCAAGGTCAATAGGTGAAAAATTCCAAAAGCAGTTCACTCCGCACAGCAAAAGCCGTGATACAACGCCGGCAGTCTGTGGCTTTGGAAGCGAAAGCACAGCGACATCAACATTGCTGTTATGTATATAATCCTCAAGTGTGTCAATATCATATATTTTTATTCCTCTTATCGACATCCCTATCAGCTTTGGATTAGCGTCGAAAATAGCCGTAATATTAATTCCGAGTTTGTTGAACTCAGAATAATTAGCAAGCGCCTGACCAATATTTCCTCCTCCAATAACAATCACGTTGTAGGACTTATCCATACCGAGAATTTTTTTAATTTCATTGTATAAAAAATCAACGGCATATCCGAAGCCCTGCTGCCCAAAGCCACCAAAATTATTAAGGTCCTGCCGTATCTGGCTTGCAGTCATATTCATTCTCTGGCTCAGCTCATTAGAAGAAATTCTAGTTACGCCCTTCTCATATAATTCACCTATATATCTGTAATATCGAGGCAGTCTGTTTATAACCGCGCTGGAAATTTTTTTGTTATAGCCCAATTTACAAACTTCCTCTCTTTAATAGTTTTTATTTGTTTACAAAGTTCTTTTCTTTTTCTTTTCTTAAAAATGCTCCCATTCCGATTTTTTTATCCTCGGTTGAGAAGGAAACTCCGAATGCCTGGGCCTCCAGTTCAATGGCGGCGGCAATATCAATTTCAGAGCCCGTATTCATGCAGTATTTTACTTCCCTGATAGCGCTCTGGCTCTGGGCGCAAATATTATTTGCTGTTTTAAGAACCTCATCCATTAGCTGCTCTGGCGGAACAACCTTATTTACAAGGCCCATTTCATATGCTTCCAAAGCTCCCACGGTCTTTGCCTGAAACGCCATTTCCTTTGCTTTCCTTTTGCCTATAGCTCTGGGAAGGCGAAGCGTTCCGCCAAATCCCGGGATAACGCCCAGCCCTACCTCGGGAAGTCCCATTTTGGCTTTCTCTGAAGCGTATATGAAGTCGCACGCAAGGGCAAGCTCGCACCCGCCTCCAAGGGCAAAGCCATTCACAGCGGCGATAATAGGCTTTGTGTAAATTTCTATTTTTCTCATAAGTCCGCCGCCTACTTTTCCCCAAGCGACTCCATCAAGAGCAGTCATATCATACATCTGCTTGATATCGGCTCCAGCGACAAATGCCTTTCCGTTTCCCGTAACAACTACGACAAACACATCATCGTCGGCCTCCGCCATATCCAAAGCTTCTGAAATATCAGCTATCATTTCGGCACTGAGCGGATTAAGCCTGTCAGGGTCGTTAAAAGTAATGACAGCTATATGATCATTTTTATCATACAAAACTTTCTCCATATCGTATTCCTCCGTTCATAAGCTCTATCACTTAAACTCAGCAAGAACCTGTTTGGCAATTACTATCTTTTGAATTTCCGAAGTACCTTCATAAATTTCCGTAATCTTCGCATCCCTGTACAGCCTCTCAACCGTATACTCCTTCATATATCCATAGCCGCCATGTATCTGGAGGGCAAGGTTAGTTACTTCTCTTGCCACTTTTGAGCAGTAAAGCTTTGACATAGCCGCCTGCTTTGAATAGGGTTTGCCCTGTTCTCTTAATGTAGCAGCCTCAAAAAGCAGCATTCTGGCCGTCTCAATGCTTGTGGCCATTTCCGCTATATACCACTGTATCCCCTGATTTGCGCATATGGGTTTTCCAAACTGTTTTCTCTCCTTGGAGTATTTAACAGCTTCCTCAAAAGCTCCCTCGGCGATGCCAAGAGCTACAGCTCCTATGCCAATCCTAGATCCATCAAGTATTTTCATAGCTATTTTGAAGCCCTCATCGGCTTTTCCAAGAAGATTTTCCTTTGGAACCCTTAAATCATCAAAGAACAAATCAACTGTTTCCGAAGCACAAATTCCCATTTTATTTTCGGGAGTTCCGTAGGAAAGGCCCTTCATGCCCTTCTCCAGTATAAATGCCGATATGCCCTTAGTTCCCTTTTCGGGTGACGTCATAACGAATATTACAATAACATCGGCACGCGCGCCTCCTGTTATAAATGTTTTATTGCCATTGATTACATATTCCCCGGTCGCTTCATCCAGCTTCGCGGTTGATTTCATTGCCGACGGGTCTGAACCCGCTCCCGGTTCTGTAAGTGCGAAAGCCGTTATATATCCCTGCTCAGCCAGCAGAGGAAAATATTTATTTTTCTGCTCTTCTGTGCCGAACTCTTCAAGAGCATGTATCATCATACTGCTTACCGAAAGCAGAGTGGCAAGGGAACCGTCAACCTTTCCAATTTCTCTTATAGCAAGCACCCTGTCAAGGTCACAGCCGCCAGGTCCGCCGTACTCTTCCGGAATGCCAATCGCGCTGAAGCCCATTTCCCTTATCAGTTCAAACTCTTTTTCAGGAAATGAATGGTCCTTATCATGCTCCACTGCATTTGGAGCGATGTCCTTCTTCACAAGCTCCCTGGCCATTTCGATTATGTCAAGCTGGTTCTCAGTAAAATTAAAATCCATAACAGTTTCCTCCAAGATTAGTATCAGTTAATTCCAAGATTTCTTGAAATGACCATTCTCTGAACTTCCGATGTTCCCTCATAGATTTCCGTGATTTTTGCGTCTCTGAACATTCTTTCTACAGGATATTCTCTTGTATATCCATAGCCGCCCATAAGCTGCACACACTCACGTGTAACGATATTGGCAGTGTCGGAGGCGAAAAGCTTAGCCATAGCGGCTGTAACGCCTGCCTCTTTATCTCCAACCTGTTTAAGGTAAGCAGCCTTTCTTACAAGCATTCTTGTCGCCTCAACCCTCGCGTGCATATCAGCAATTGAGAATTGGGTCTTCTGGAACTGTGAAATTCTTTTTCCGAACTGTTTTCTTTCCTTTACATATTTCATTGCCTCATCAAGGGCGCCCTGGGATATGCCAAGCGCCTGAGAAGCTATTCCCAGACGTCCGCCGTCAAGGCTTGAAAGTGCGATGCTCAGTCCCTTTCCTTCCTGTCCGAGTATATCATCCTTATGTACACGGCAGTTTTCAAGTATAACCTCGCATGTTGACGAGCCTCTAATGCCGCATTTTCTTTCTTTTTTGCCTATTCGGAGACCGGGATTGTCAGCCTCAACTATAAAGCATGTCATGCCGTTATTTTTCTTAGTCTTATCCGTATTTGCCAATATGAAATAAAGTCCCGCATATCCTGCGTTTGTTATAAACATCTTTGTTCCGTTAAGAACCCAGTAGTCCCCATCCTTTACAGCCTTTGTCTTAACACCCGCCGCGTCTGAACCGGCGCCGGCCTCTGTAAGGCAGAAGCATGTTATATCCTTGTTCATAAGTCTGGGCATGTATTTCTCAATCTGAGCAGGATTGCCAAATTTGGAGAGAACTGAAATGCCAAGGGCATGTACTGAAAGAACAACAGCCGTTGTAGCGCACACCTTTGCAAGCTCCTCTATACAGATTGAATATGAAATAAAATCTCCGCCCTGTCCGCCAATCTCCTCGGGAAAGGGGCCGCCGTAAAAACCAAGCTTAAACATTTTTTGGGCTGACTCAACCGGGAATCTTTCTTCCTCGTCTATTTCCTCAGCCAAAGGCTTTACTTCCTTTTGGGCAAATTCTCTGGCAAGCTGCTGAACCATTTTCTGTTCCTTTGTCAATGAATAATCCATTATTTCGTCTCCTCCTTATACTTTCTAACCGCTTCTTCAAGTTTGGGAACGATAACGTTAAGGTCCCCTATAATCCCCAAATCAGCTACATCGAATATAGGAGCGTCCTCATCCTTATTTATGGCCAGAATATAATCCGAATTTTCCATTCCGGCCAAATGCTGGATTGCTCCTGATATTCCGCAGGCAACGTATAACGAAGGTCTTACCGTTTTTCCTGTCTGTCCTACCTGTTTATCATGGCTCATAAGCCCCGCATCCACATTGGCCCTTGAGGATGATATTTCTCCGCCCAATGCATCGGCAAGACCCCTAAGCTTTTTAAACGCTTCCTCATTTCCGGCTCCGCGTCCGCCTGAAACAAGTATTTTGGCTTCAGTAATATCTACCATTTCTTTTTCCGGTCTTATAACCTCAAGAATTTTAATATTCATATCACTGTCACTGAAATCAACTGTAAAGGCCTCAACCGTACCGCTTCTGGATTCATCAATATCCACAGCCTTCATAACTCCTGGACGAACTGTGGCCATTTCGGGACGGTGATTAGGACAGAGTATTGTAGCCATAATATTTCCGCCAAACGCAGGCCTTGTCATCATAAGGTTCTTTGAGTCCGGGTCAATATCAAGTCCGGTACAATCTGCCGTCAGGCCCGTATGTATTCTTGCTGAAACCCTTGGAGCAAGGTCTCTTCCGATAGATGTGGCACCGTATATGACTATTTCGGGATCCCTTGCCTTAATTACAGCAGCCATAGCCTTAGCATATGGCTCCGTAACATACTCCTTTAATATTTCATCGTCAACATAAACAACCTCATCGGCTCCCCTTGCAATAAGCTCGCCCGATAGTGAACCTATGTTATACCCAATAAGTACGGCGACTGTTTTTTGTCCAAGCTGGTCGGCAAGCTCTCTGCCCTTGCCTATAAGCTCAAAGGCTACCTTCTGAATTTTGCCGTCACGCTGTTCCGCAAATATATAAACATTTTTACTCATATTTACACCCTTTCCAATATATCAGATGATATGCTTTGCAATAAGCCTATCCATTATGGTTGATACCGCTTCGTCCGCATCCAGCTCGAATACCTCGCCCTTGCCTTTAGGACTCTTAGTAAACGATTTCTTTACCTGTGTGGGAGAGCCCTTAAGTCCTATGTTGGCAACGTCAACGGTTTCCTTAATATCCTCAAGTCCCCAAACAGGAATTTCCTTTTTGTATGCTTTATAAATTCCGCCGATTGTCATATATCTGGGCTCATTCAGCTCAGAAAGCGCTGTAAGAAGCACAGGCATCTTGGCTTCAATAAGATGGCTCCTGTCCTCAAACTCCCTTGTAACTATGAGCTTATCATCATTAAATTCGATATTTTTTACATAGCTGATCTGAGGAATGCCAAGATGCTCCGCTATCTGCGGCCCAACCTGCGCTGTATCCCCGTCGATTGCCTGTCTGCCTGTAATAATAACGTCATATTCAAGCTTTTTAAGGGCAGCCGCAAGGGTCGATGATGTAGCCCAGGTATCCGCGCCTCCAAATGCCCTGTCAGAAAGAAGTATGCCCTCGTCGGCTCCCATTGCCAATGCCTCTCTGATTGCCTCCTCAGCCTGAGCAGGTCCCATAGATAATATGGTTACCGTTCCTCCGGCTAATTCCTTAAGCCTTAAAGCAGCCTCAACTCCCGCCTTATCGTCTGGGTTTATAATGCTTGGTACCCCGTCTCTAATTAATGTATTTGTTACCGGGTCCAGTTTAACCTCATTAGTATCCGGCACTTGTTTTATACATACAACTATTTTCATATAATCAGCCTTTCTTAATTCTCAGCACTGTCATGCAACTAATTGTTATGGATCATATTTCACTATCTTTACGGAATAATACTTCATCCTTTTTCTCTATAGAATACTGGGCCATCTTGCTGTAAAGGGTACTTCTGCTTATATCAAGCTCCATAGCTGTTTTCCTTATGTTATAGCTGTTTTTCACCAAAGTATCAGCTATTATCTCTTTTTCAAATTCACCCAGCATAAAGCCAAGGCTTTGACCCTCACTCCTGCTTTTAAGCCTGTTTCTGTCAAGCATGTTTACCGGCAGGTTATTCTCGGTAATCAGGTTGTTTCCTCCTGAAAGTGTGTAGGCCCTTTCGATAATATTTCTAAGCTCCCTTACGTTGCCCGGCCAAGAATATTCCTCAAGAACCTTCTTAGCTCTGGCCGACAGCCCAACATGTGTATTGTATTCTAAATTTATTTCCTGGAGGAACTTTTCGGCGTATACCATTATATCCTCAGGTCTTTCCCTGAGAGCCGGAAGCCTGATTTGAATTACGTTTATTCTGTAATACAGGTCCGACCTGAAATGATTATTTTTTACCTCATCCAGTAAATTTTTATTTGTAGCCGTAATTACCCTTATATCTATTGGAATACTTTTTTCTCCTCCAAGCACTTCTATTTCCCTTTCCTGAAGCACTCTTAGCAGCTTTGCCTGCATATTAAGGGGTAAATCTCCTATTTCATCAAGGAACAGCGTACCTCCGTTTGCCAAAAATATTTTGCCCTTTTTGCCGCCCTTTTTTGCGCCTGTAAATGCGCCCTCTGAATATCCGAAAAGCTCCGATTCAAAAAGCTCATCCGGTATCGCAGCGCAGTTAATTTTAATCAGCGGTCTGTGCCTTCTGGCGCTGGCGTAATGTATGGCATTGGCGAAAAGCTCTTTTCCCGTTCCGCTTTCTCCGGTAATGCAGACGGTAAAATCATTTGATGACGCCATTTGAGCCAATTTTTTTATTTCTTCTATTTTCTGCGATACACCTAAAATGCTCCTGAATGTGTATTTCCGGTCAACAATTTGGTCTATGTACTCTTTGTAATACTTTACCTCTTCGTTGGCCGTTTCAATCGCCGTAGCAAGTTTGATTGTATCATTTATAAATTTCACCTGGCCAACCGCGCCTATCACATTGTTCCTTTTGTCAAACACAAGACATCTGGATACGACTACGTATTTCTCCTTTGTCTTGTACTGACCCGGAAAAACAGGCCAAATAACATTCTTTTCTATTATTTTTGTTCTTTCCTTTATCATTGATTCCAAATCGGAATTTTTAACTACCTCTAAAACAGGCTTTCCTAAAGCAGACTTCTCGTCAATATCGAGATGATAGCAGTAGGTTGGATTTATATATATTATCCTTGCATTTTTGTCTACTATCAAAAACCCGTCCGGTGATATTTCAAAAATTTTTCTATATATTTCTAAAACTTCTCGAATTTTGTCTATTTCTTCCAAAAACCACACCCCCTGGCATTAATAATTTATCCTATTCTAACACTTTATCAGTATTAAACCCATTATCCATATATTATTTACTGCCAGCCAAGGTGCATATTTAGTCCCTTATGTGTAAGCCCGCCGTTTGTTCCCCGCATAAACGACGGGCCCAATAAATCCGGTTATTCCGCAGGCTTGGTAGCCATCATTGTCCCCTCTCCGGTGACAACTACTGTTCCGTCCTGTTTTGTAACCGTTGTTTTAGCGATAAATCGTTTCTTTTCCGGTATTACTTCCGTAACCTCAGCCTCAGCGGTTATTGTGTCGCCGATAAATACAGGCGCTAAAAATTTAAGAGTTTGTCCCATATATATCGCATCGGCTCCAGGCAGAAGCATTCCAAATACAGTTGAAATAAACGACGCTGAAAGCATGCCGTGAGCAATTCTTTTTCCAAATCTAGTCGTTTTCGCATACTCGTCATTTACATGCACAGGGTTGAAATCCCCAATTATACCTGCAAAGGAATATACGTCCGCAAACTCAATGGTTTTTGAAAAGCTTGCCTTACGGCCGACATAAATGTCATTTATACTAAGACCGCTCATATTTAAGCTGTTATCGTTTAACATACTGCTCATAATGTCAATCCCCTCTCTGAATCAGTTAACTCCATACTGTCTGACAGCTTTTGACGCCAGCATTTCATCAATCTCGGCATCAGAGTATCCAAGCTCCTTTAAAACCTCAACCGTATGCTCACCTAAAAGCGGCGCAGGGTCTGAGTCCAGCCCTTCGTTTCCCTCAAACTGCACCGGAGTCATAGGAAGCATAAAGGATCTTCCTGATTTCATTTTAAATTCTTTAACAAATTTATTGTCTATTGCCTGCTGGTCTACGGCTATATCCTTCCACTGGAGGGATTTTTCAAAGGCTATATCAGCCTCAGTAAGCTTTTCAGCCCAGTAGTCCCTGTCATTAAGAAGGAACTGCTCCTCAATTCTCTTGCAGCAGTGAATAAGACGTTCTTTATCTGAAACTACGCTCTTCAGCGTTCTGTAATCCGGGTCGTCCTTCAGGTCTGTAAGGCCGAATATGTCGCAGAATACGTCCCAATATCTTTCATAAGCCAGTATTGTAAGAGTAATCCACTTTCCGTCCTTGCACATATAGGAATTTGTGAAGGGATTTCCCGGCGTATATCTGGACTTAGGATACTGGTCTCCAAACTGAGTGCCTATAACCATAAGTGAGTTAACCCATACTGCTGTTCCATATAAGGAAACAACTATTTTTTCTCCAACACCGGTACTTCTGGCTTTTAAAATACCGCCAAGGACACCTGATGCAAGTACAAGTCCAGTTGTATGGTCGCCAATTCCATAGGGTGTTGTAATAGGCGGATGTCCTTCCGGAGGAAGGTCAATAAGCGAACCGCCCTTTGCCCAGAATGAAACTACGTCATAGCCGGGACGTGGAGCGTCTTTTCCAAAAAGTCCATAGCCTGAAATATGGCCTACTACAAGTTTAGGGTATTTCTCATGGAGAGCCTCATAGGTAAGTCCAAGCTTCTCAAGGGAGCCTAAACGCACATTGGAAACAAATGCGTCTGCTTCCGATAGCAGTTTATGCATAGCTTCCATGCCTTTAGGGTTCTTCAGGTCAAGAACAATGCCTCTCTTATTACCGTTTTCATATTCCCAAACCGGGTTTTCATCATCAGTATATGGAGTCTGTGCCATATTAACTCCAAATCCCCTCATTGGGTCTCCTGATGCGCCTTCAACTTTAATAACATCTGCTCCCCAGTCGGCCAGTATCCTTGCAGAGCACGGAGCGGCGGCATATGTAGTAAAATCCACAATTTTAATGCCATTTAATAAATCGCCTTTCATCTATATCTCTCCTTTTATACGCTTAATTTTTACTATTTCTTGATTTTTTATCCTTATAAAGGAAGTCCCGGCGCTACTGTAAAGAGTAATATTGCAATAGCGGTTCCAAGAATAGGTATTAATACTGTTGTAACAAAAACAGGGAAATATCCTTCCTTATGCGTAAGGTGGCATATATTTAAAAGTGTTACAACATATCCGTTCCAAGGGAGTGAATCCAGCGCTCCAGATGCGATTGAAGCAACACGATGTGCAGCCTGGGGAATAACTCCTCTTGCAAGATAAATCGGAGCGATTGCGGGCATAACGATACCAAGCCCACCTGAAGCAGAGCCTGTGATACCAGCTATAACCGTTACTGAAATAGCAACGCCTATAAGAGCAGGTCCAGGGATATTTACTATGTTTTCAGTAAGCCATGTGAATGCGGGAACTGATTTTACTACTGTTCCGAATCCAACGATAATGGCTGTGTTCATAATTGCTCCAATACATGACTGAAGACCGTCTGTAAAGTATGTAGAAGTCTTTTTAACATCTAAAAATTTAATGAACATTACATAGGAGAGAATAACTCCAATGAAAATAGAAATCTCAACCGGTAATTTAATAAGGTTGAGGCAAACAACGCTGACAATCAGAGGTATAAGTGCAAGTCCGCCGTGAGGAGTTTTCGCATCGGCCGCAACTCCTACTTCACCCTCAAGAGCAACATAATGCTCACCGTTAGCCTTTGCTTTCTTTATTGCTGTCTGAAGGTATAACATACCAAGAATAAACATTATTACCATTACTATTACACCAACGCCCCAGCCTGCTGATGCAGCTGTTCCAAGCGATGTTGTGGGAATAATATTCTGTACCTGAGGGGTTCCGGGGCCTGTCATAGCGAAGGTAACAGTACCAAATGCCATAACACCCGCAAGATAACGCCTCGGAATGTCTGCTTCTTTGAAAAGTGTAACTGCGAAAGGAATAACCGCGAAGCCTACAACGAAGCATGATATACCGCCGTAAACAAGTGCAGCACACGCGAGTACTATTGCAAGCACCGCATATTTTGCTCCAAGTTTATCAACAAACAGCTTCGCGATTCCCAACGCAGCTCCACTTTTATCCATTATCTGACCAAATAGAGCTCCGGCCAAAAACAGGAAGAAATAGCTCTTGATGTATGAAACCATACCTTCCATATATACTCCGACAAGAGTATCGTAAACATTAAGTCCGCCTGTAAGCGCTACAACTACGACACTGACCATAGCTACAATAAAAATATGGACGTTTTTCATAATTAGCACCATAAGCAAAATGATTGCCAGGATACAGCCTATAAGGCTAATTGTCGATGGACTCATAAATAATTCCCCCTTTTAAGTTATAATAAAAATAAATTCCGCCGTTCCTTTTGAACCTTCTTTAACAAGAGGCTATCCATCCTATTCCTCCTGTCTGGAAAACGGTTTGCATTGCTCTAAATAATCTTGCTCTCTCCTTTCATTAATTATTTAACTATCTATAAAGCAATAAACGTTCCAATTTTATGCCAAGGGGGTTTTTAATCATTTTAGCTAATAATATCAATATAATCAGTTTAATAAATAGATATTTTAACAAAAAATCATTCTAAACCAATGTACAATTATTATACACACCGAAAAAGTTACATAAATTCAATCTTAAACCAAACGCAAAAATAGTATTGTTTTTATAAAAGCACAATTTATTTTCTTTAAAAAAACTTGTCAGAATAAAGTTTTTTTCTAAAATAAGTTAAATATTTATTTTTCCGACCTCATAAAAACAAAATAACATGTACGAAAATCGTACATGTTATTTAAAAATACACTCTAAAACTATAGTTAAAAATTGTTATGTTAATATTATAATAATGTCAATCAACAGTATCTATAAACAAATAAAAAAACCCGGTTCAATTAATGAACCGGGTATGTAGAAACTGCCTGATTTCTACATTTTTTTCACGAGTGTCGGAGTGATTTAAACCGCATATTTATTTTTTTAGTTTACGCTTTCAGGATGAGCAGCGATATACTCTTTATTTTTCTTATGTCCTATTGTAAGCATAGGAACTGTGATAACGATAAGTC
>OHAS01000789.1_pt1 | contig 26498 bp, 19 predicted proteins | sample 1577131 | NCBI WGS metagenome assembly OHAS01 (sample SAMEA3541566, study PRJEB24748) | human gut metagenome | biome: human gut; feature: human-associated habitat; material: faeces | place: China | collected 2012 | reverse complement strand
GGTAAGATGAGTATAGGTCATTTATGTTAGTTCCTTTCAGACAAATGTGGTGTTTATCTGAGCCTAACATAGGCTTTTTCTGTCTAGCTTAATTTTACAAATTGGGTTATTTATTCTTCATAAGATTTGAAGGGTTGATCTTTTTTAGGGTATCGTGTCGGTGTGATTGACAGTCCCATCTTGTCTTTTTCGTGTAGCAATTCAATGACTAGGGAAACCATGATCAGTACCATGATGAGTGAAAATGGAAAGGCTACGATAATCAGCGTATTTTGCAAGGCTACTAAGCCCCCTGAAAGAAGTAAGACGATGGCAATAGTCGCAAGGAGTACGCCCCAGAAGATTTTAAGGTTATTCTTTGGTTTGAGATTCCCATCATCAGAGAGCATAGCTAGCACATAGGTCGCAGAGTCTGCTGACGTGATAAAGAAGGTAATGATCAAGATGATGGCAACAACGGAGGCAATAAAACCAAATGGCAGTTGACTGAAGGTTGCAAACAAGGTCTGCTCACTTGGAAACTGTGTTAAATCTACATTTCCAAGTGATTGAACATGCGTTGAAAGTGTTCCAAAGGTAGAAAACCATAAAAAGCTTAATACAGTCGGTGCTAATAAGACGATGGATAGAAATTGTCTGATACTACGTCCTTTAGAAATTCTGGCAATAAAAACTCCCACGAATGGTGACCAAGAAATCCACCAAGCCCAATAGAAAATCGTCCAAGTATTGATCCAGTCACGATTGTATTGACCAAAGGAACCAGCACTGAAACTCATACGGAAGAAATTGGAAATATACAGTCCGATACTATCGGTCAAGGTATTAAAAATCTGGACTGTGGGACCGATGATTATGGTGATGGCGAGTAGTCCAACCGCTAAAATAAGATTGGTGTTTGATAAGATTTTTACCCCTTTTCCAAGACCAGAAAGGGCTGAAATGGTAAAGAGGATGGTTGTGATAATTATGATAATAACTTGCACAAGGGCATTGTTTGGAATACCAAAGAGGTAGTTGAGTCCCCCATTGATTTGGGCTGCCCCAAAACCAAGAGTGGTTGCCACCCCGATAACAGTAGCGACCACTGTAATCGTATCTACGATCTTACCAAGGCTACCGTTTGTTTTTTTACCAAACAAGGGCTTTAAGGTAACCGATAAAAGATATTTCTCTTTTTTTCGGAAACCAAAGTAGGCAAGGGCCAGGGCGATTAAAGCATATATTGCCCAGGCATGGATGCCCCAGTGAAAGAAAGTGTAACGGAAAGCATCGGCTAAGGCTTCCTGCGACCCTGGGGTAGCTCGTACCGTTGAAATGGCATAATGGGATAAGGGCTCTGCGGCACCGTAGAAGACAAGGCCGATTCCCATTCCAGCAGAAAATATCATGGCAATCCAAGAGATAGTAGAGTGTTCAGGCACCGAATTGGGTTCCCCCAGTTTGATTTGCCCAACGGGACTAACCAGGAAAAAGCCACAAAGTAGAACGATTGACGTGACCAGTAATAAGTAAAACCAGCCAAGTTTATCTGAAATAACTTCCCTTAGTTGTTCTGACCAAACTTGGTAGCCGTCAGGCATAACAATACCAAGAAGGACCAGGATAGCCAGTAGCACAAAAGAGGTTTTTAAGACCGGCGTTAAATTTTTAGTTGACATAAAATCTCCTTTCATTCTCTACCATTATATCAAAAATGATAATAACTTAAAAATGAGGGGAGATTAGATAACACCCAGCTAGTTATAATTTTTAGTTGATTAACTAGAGACGTTTAAGAACCTAAATTGTCAAATTAAGTTAGACTTTTCAAGTAACTCAGAAAAACTTGGTAGGGTGATTGATAATTCAATGATTTCCTAGGAATTCTATTTCTTGAGAGTGGGACAGAAATCGGTAATTCGTTAGAATTCGATTTCGTCGTCCCACCTCCGCACAGTTGAGTAGGGCTGTAAAAGCTGATGAAATCAGCGTAGTAGAGCCCACTCAACCACTGCGTCTTGCTCGACAATCCAAAAACAATTGAGAGGCTAGGACTTTTGTCCCAGCCTTTTGTTTTATGTTCAAAAGAAATAGACTGAATTAGAAAGGTTGGATCAGATGTGACACTTATCCTATTTTAAAATACCCACTTTCATGGTAGACTAGAAGAAAGAAAACGTTCTCAAGGAGGTTGAGCATGAAACACAAATTATTGACCGCATCACTAACGATTCTTTCTACCTGCACACTAATGGCTTGTAGTCACACCACTCAAAAAGACACAGCAGCTTCTTCTACAAAAGAAAGTAGCAGTAAAGTCGAAAAGCAAACAAGCAGCTCTTCGTCAAAGGATACTTCTTCTACAAAGAAAACCACTTCCAGTCAAGAAACCAAGCGGATTGGAAATGCAGATTATGGTTACATCGATATTCCAAGTAAATGGATCAAGTTCACGGATATCGATGGGACAGAAGCTGTCCAATATACAGATGGCAGTGGCTATAATATTGTCACCTTGAACAGCTTTACTAAAGAAAAGGCCAAAGTTCCTGCGGATATCGAGTTTAATGCTGAATTTCTAGCCAAGAAACTGGCTGTAATGTGGCAAGATAACCAGGATGTTGGGAAGATGACGGGAGCTCGTACTAAAGTCTCAGGTCTGGACGCCTACCAGCTTCAAATTGTCATGAAATCCGGTCAATACTTGATTACTTGGATTTTCCAGAAGGGTGAAAAAGTTTATACCATTTCTTTTGAAGGGGATGCAGAAACCTTGAAAACCTTAATCCCATACATCGAAAACACTTGGAGCCTAGACGGAACAGGTGCTGTAACGGATTAATCAAGTGAGATAGATCTCAGGATCTATCTTTTTTTAGAGTCTTTGTGGTATAATGCTTCTATTGTTTAGAAGAGGAAATAGAGGATGACACAGGAAATTGATATTGAAAAATACCATCAGTTAGCTCTCCAAAAGCAAAAGGAGCACCGCAAGGTATTGGCGAATCTCAAGAAGAAGCCGCCTAAGAATTTAGATAAAATAGCGCAAGAAATCCACGATGAAGTTTTCCAAGAAATCGATTGTACCGCTTGTGCCAATTGCTGTAAGACCTTAGGGCCCGATTTTAAGGAAGCGGATATCACGCGGATTGCCAAGTATTTCAAGATGAAACTTCCTGCCTTTGAGGCAGAATTTCTTCAAGTTGACGAAGATGGGGACAAGGTTTTTAAATCCATGCCTTGCCCCTTTCTTGGTGGGGACAATCTCTGTTCCATCTATGATGTTCGTCCAAAAGCTTGTCGGGAATTCCCTCACACAGATCGCAAGAAGATTTATCAGATCAACCATCTGACCATCAAGAATACCCTCACTTGCCCAGCAGCTTATTTATTTGTAGAAAAATTGAAGGATCGTTTGTAATGGCATATAGATTTTTACTTTTTGATTTGGACCATACTTTGTTGGACTTTGAATCTGCTGAAGAAACAGCCTTGACGCAGATGTTAGAAGACATGAATTTTCCAGATGTACAGGCCTTTAAGGATTACTACAAACCCATGAACCAAGGACTCTGGAAGGATTTGGAGCAAAAGAAATTAACCAAGCAAGAGCTCGTGGATAGTCGGTTTGCGATTGGGTTTGCCCACTTTGGGATCACGGTTGATGGGGCTGAGATGGCTCTTCGCTACCAAGATTACATCAGTCTTCAAGGGCAGTCTTTCCCAGGTGCGGAGGACTTACTGGCCCGACTTGAAAAAGCGGGTTACCAGCTCTATGGTGCAACGAATGGAGTGACCGCCATTCAAGAAGGACGCTTGGCTCATTCTAAAATTGCTTCTTATTTCAAAGAGGTTTTTATCTCTGAGCAGCTTCATACTCAGAAACCAGAACCTGCATTTTTTGACAAGGTCGGCCAACTGATTCCAGGTTTTAGCAAGGAAAAGACCCTCATGATCGGTGATTCCTTGACGGCGGATATCGCAGGGGGAAATGCTGCGGGGATTGATACCGTCTGGTATAATCCTTATCACAAGGCAAATACCAGCCAAGTAGTGCCGACTTATTCCGTTAGCAACTATCAAGAAATCGCCGATTTACTGATAAAATAAAAAATTTTAAATACTGTCAAGTTTTTTTCTTGACAGGTCTATAAAATGTGTTATAATAGATCATGTGCTAAATAGCTTGTCTATTTCACCGAAAATTAAAATATAGAAAAGAGACTTATAAAAATGGCAGTTAAAATTCGTTTGACTCGTATGGGTTCTAAGAAAAAACCTTACTACCGTATCAACGTAGCAGATTCACGTTCACCACGTGATGGACGTTTCATCGAAACAGTTGGAACTTACAATCCACTTGTTGAAGAAAACCAAGTAACTTTGAAAGAAGATCGCGTTCTTGCATGGTTGGCTGATGGAGCTCAACCTTCAGATACAGTTCGCAACATCCTTTCAAAAGCTGGTGTGATGAAGAAATTCCACGATTCTAAATTCTCAAAATAATTTTTTAAGTAGGTTGATGTATGGATACGATTGAAAATCTCATTATTGCAATTGTGAAACCCTTGATTTCACAACCGGATGCCTTAACCATCAAGATCGAAGATACTCCTGAATTCTTGGAGTACCACCTTGACCTTGATCCTAGCGATGTTGGTCGTGTAATCGGTCGAAAAGGTCGCACCATTTCTGCGATAAGAACGATTGTCTACTCTGTCCCAACTGAAGATAAAAAAGTAAGAATCGTTATTGACGAAAAATAAGAAAAGCGGGACAAGGTCTCGCTTTTTTTGCAAGGAGAAGGAATGAGAGATTTAACAGTTAGACAACTAGAGGAATACTTACTTGATCATTACCAACAATCTAGAACAGAAGAAGGACTTTTTATCAAACTAGTAGAAGAAGTTGGAGAAGTCGCTGAGGTTTTAAATGGACGTTCAGGTAGAAAAATGGAAGAAAAGAGCTTAGAATTGGAAAAGCAAGTTCCTGGATTTCAGCTATCTGTAAATATTACTGCTGAAGATTTTGATAGTTCGTTCTTAGCAGATAATATTCCTGTTTTCGTATTTTGTCAGGCGTATAGAGAAAAAGAGTACAGAAATTCAGAATATTGGAATTCTAATACAAAACTCATTCTAGGTGGAAACCACCACTATCTACACTGGTCAGAATCGGAAAAAATTGCAACTCTTATTAGAGAACTGTAAAGATAAATTAATTAAAAGAGGAATGTAGTGAAATCATGAATTATTTTAACGTTGGGAAAATTGTCAATACCCAAGGCTTACAAGGTGAGATGCGGGTCTTGTCTGTGACAGACTTTGCGGAAGAGCGTTTTAAAAAAGGAGCAGAGTTGGCTCTCTTTGATGAGAAGGATCGTTTTGTCCAAACAGTGACCATTGCCAGTCACCGCAAGCACAAGAACTTCGATATCATCAAGTTTAAGGATATGTACCATATCAATGCCATCGAAAAATTCAAGGGTTTTAGCCTCAAGGTTGCAGAAGAAGATTTGACGGATTTGGAAGATGGCGAGTTTTATTACCATGAGATTATCGGCCTTGATGTTTACGAAAATGACCAGCTAATCGGTCAGATTAAGGAAATCCTGCAACCAGGTGCCAATGATGTCTGGGTCGTGAAACGCAAAGGCAAACGCGACCTACTATTGCCTTATATCCCACCAGTAGTCTTGAATATTGATATCCCAGGAAATCGGGTGGATGTTGACATCTTAGAAGGATTAGACGATGAAGATTGATATTTTAACCCTCTTTCCAGAGATGTTTTCGCCTTTGGAGCACTCGATTGTCGGGAAGGCGCGTGAAAAGGGACTTCTCGAGATCAACTACCATAATTTCCGTGAAAATGCTGAGAAGGCGCGGCACGTCGATGATGAGCCCTATGGTGGCGGCCAAGGGATGCTCTTACGTGCGCAGCCAATCTTCGATGCCTTTGATGCCATTGAGAAAAAGAATCCGCGAGTGATCTTACTGGACCCTGCTGGACGGACTTTTGACCAAGCCTATGCTGAAGAATTAGCTCAGGAAGAAGAATTGATCTTTATCTGTGGCCATTATGAGGGCTACGATGAGCGGATCAAGACCTTGGTAACGGATGAGATTTCGCTGGGGGATTATGTCCTGACAGGTGGGGAACTTGCTGCTATGACCATGATTGATGCGACAGTCCGCTTGATTCCAGAAGTGATTGGAAAAGAGTCCAGTCACCAGGATGACAGTTTCTCGTCTGGTCTTCTGGAATATCCTCAATACACACGGCCTTATGAATACAGAGGAATGACAGTTCCCGATGTCCTCATGAGTGGCCACCATGAAAATATCCGTCAATGGCGTCTCTATCAGAGTTTGAAAAAGACCTTAGAACGTCGTCCAGACTTGCTAGAAAACTATGAGTTGACAGCAGAAGAAGAAAAATTGTTGGAACAAATTAAACAAGAAGATTAACAGCGTTAGCTGTTTTTCTTTTGCCTCAAAAATTTATGAAAAAAACTTTTTAAACCTACTAGTTATTGGTAACAAAATGTGGTATGCTAAGGGGTAGAGAAACTTCAAGAAAATGATTCAGTTTTGGGGGTGAGTTTAATGGGAAAGAAATTAGGAAAATCGGTTTTCACGACGGGGGTGGCTGCGACAACGGTCCTATCTGGTATGTTTCATCACAAGGCTAGTGCGGAAGAGGTGAAGCAAAATGAAAATGCAGAAACCAACAGTACAGAAGTAGTCGAAAAACCAATTACAGTTGATGAGTTGAAGCAAATCACAGCTCAAAAAGGCCAAGTGGTGAAAGATGTCCACTACCAAGAGCAAAAAGTGATCGATGCTCAAACAGAAGTTAAGGCTGCTGGACAAGAACTGGAAGAAAAGAAAGCAGAAGTGACGGATGCGGAAAACCTCATCGCAACGACTTCGGATGCCCAAGTTCAGAATGCAGAAAATGACGTCAAGGTGGCTCAAGCCTATGTGACTATTGAAGAAAATAAGGTTCGAGAAGCAGAAGCTGCTCATGACCAAGTCGTAGAGGCTGTTCGTCAACAGGAAAATCAGGTTACTGCTCAGGAATCTTTGGTCGATGTAGCACAAAATGAATTGAACCAAGCCAAAGTACCGATTTCAAATGATGAGAATGTACTCAACCAGGCTTTGTTGGAGCAAAGTCAAGTCGAGCAAAGTATCCGAGAATCTCAGAATCATCTTGCAACCTTGCAAGCGAGTCAGCAAACTGGCTCAGATACTGTGGCTCAAATTGAGAACGACATTCAACTGGCTCAAACGCGTCTAACAGATTTGAAAGCGGTCATCGCTACCAAGGAAGCAGAATTGGCAGCCTTAGAACAAGCAGCGGCCAATAGCCCAGTTCAGTTGAGTCAAGCGACTTATGAAGGTTATTTGCAACACTTAGCAGACAATGGCAATGAAGCTGCAGCGAGCGCTTTAGCCCTCTACAAACGTGGTCGTGAAGAAGACGGCTTAACGGTTGGAGAGTCTGGATCCTTGCAAGCTAACCTCCGAGCACTTGAAATTGCTGATGCTATCAACGCTTATCGTCGCAATGCCGGCTTGCCTGAATTGGAACTGGATCCCTATTCCCTTCCAGTCAGTCAAGTACAGTTGGAATACTTCAAAAAAGCCAACTGGCATATGTTTAAGTATTTGCCAAACGAGAACATCGCTTATGGCTTCTCACCTGCTGGTGCGGTTGACTTTTGGTACAATGAAAAAGCGGCTTATCAGGAAGTAGCGGCTCAATATGGTCTACCAACAGACGAAACACAAATCGATGCCAATGACATTTATATGAAAATTGGGGCTGAGGCCTTTGCGAAGGTTGGTCACTACCTCCAAATGGTAGACAACAAAGCGACAGCTTTATCAGTCGCTTATGACCCAAGCAATGCTATGTCAGAAGCAGCTTTCTTACATAGTCCGGTCCATTCAGCAGTGTCAACCAGTGCACTCGCTTACCAATTGCGTCAGGGAGCTGGCGCAACGACGACAAGATCAGATGTGAAAGCAAAATCTGATGAAGTCGCTAATCTCAAGTTGGACAAGGCCAATCAAGAGTCACAAATCATTATCTTGCAAGGCAAGTTAGAAGATGCCCGCCATGCCAATTCAAATGTGGCAGTAGAGATGGCCAATGTCCAAAAGACCATCCAAAATTACAAGATTCTTCTCGTTAGCAAGGATCATGCAGTTGAAAAAGCAAAAGCGACTCTTGATGTATCTCGAGGTCGGATTGAAGCAGCTATCCAACCTAAAGAAGCAGCGCTTCAAAAAGCCAAAGATTTGTTAGCGGCCGCGCGTGAGAAATTAGATGGTTTAAAAGCAGAAGAGGCAGAAAAAGCCCAAGTCGTTCAAGAAGCGCATGAGGGCTTGAAGGCGGCGCAAGAGCGCCTGGTTGCTGCTGAAAAACGTCTTTCTGACTTTAAAAATGCTCCAGAATTATTGGTCAAAGCCCAATCTGTTTTATCAGCTGCAGTGGCTAATTTAGAGAATAAAAAAGAAAAATTGGAAGCAGAATTCACAACCCTTCAATCTTATCAAAGTGTCGTGGAACTGTTGAATTCCCAATATGAAGATCTAGCCTCACGGATAGATCCAGCTATTTTAGAAGCAGCAGATATGCCAATGAATATCCGCTCAAGCAATCCAACAACTTTCTCGGATAGACCAACGGTTCTTCCAACAACTACCAATAGTCCACAAGTGCAAGCACCAAAAGCTACTCCAGCTCCAAAACAAGAAGCCAAAGTAGAAGAGATCAAACCTAAAAAAGAAAACAGCCAAGCTGTGGCAAGTGCAGATTCTTCTAAATATGCAGTAGCAACAACAGGTGTTGCCGTCGGGCTACTTGCTGGATTGTTTGGTTTCAAGAAAAAGAAACAATCTTCAAAAAAAGATTAAGACATACCGAAGATAGAGTGGATGCTTAGACACTTTATTGCTTAAACTCTTCAAAGAGGATATATGAGGGTGGGAAAAGAACTCTTTTAACAAAATGAGTTCTTTCCTGCTCTTTTTTTATACACTTTTAGAATCTTTGAAAGAAAATGATAGAAATTGATAAAAAGTGTTGACATTTTTTGGAGATGGAGTATAATAGTCTTTGTAATCGATTGCAAAAGGAGGAGAAATGCTTAAGTCTGAACGAAAACAATTCATCCTCGAGAAGGTACTCAAGGAAAAATTTGTTTCCTTAGAAACCCTTGTACAAGAGCTGGGGACGTCTGAATCAACGGTTCGACGTGACTTGGATGAATTAGAAGCTGAAAGTAAACTTCGCCGGGTTCACGGCGGTGCGGAAAGCCTGCATTTTCTTCAAGAGGAAGAAAGCAATAAAGAAAAATCTATCAAAAACATTCAAGTTAAGTCAAAGATCGCGGTAAAAGCGGCGGAATTGATCAAAGATCATGATGTGATCTTTATCGATGCCGGGACGACCAATGAACTTTTGGTACAAGAAATTGTCAATCCAACGGTAACTGTGGTGACCAACTCGATTCACCATGCGACCAAGTTGGTCGAGCGAAATGTTCCAACGGTCATCATCGGTGGGAAGGTAAAATCTTCTACAGATGCTAGTATCGGAGGGATCGCGCTCAATCAGATCGGTCAGTTGAATTTTGACAAGGCCTTTCTTGGAATGAATGGAATCGATGATGAATTTTACAGCACTCCAGACCTGGAAGAAGGATCTGTCAAGCGTGCGATTATCGAAAATGCAAAAAAAACCTATATCCTAGCGGATGATTCGAAAATTGGCGTGACATCCTTTGTCAAAGTGGCTCCTATCAAGCGAGCCATGATTATCACCAATCAATGTGAACCGCAACGATTAAAGGTTTTAAAAGAAAAAACGGAGGTTATAGAGGTTTGATTTATACAGTAACACTGAATCCAGCCATTGACTATATTGTTCGACTCGATCATGTAGAGACGGGAACGGTCAATCGGATGGCTTCGGAAGATAAATTCGCCGGTGGTAAAGGGATCAATGTCAGTCGTGTGTTGAAGCGTCTCGATATCGAGAACACAGCGACTGGATTTATCGGTGGCTTCACTGGACGCTTCATTGAAGACGTATTGACTAGCGAAGCCATTTCAACCAACTTTGTGACAGTGGACCAAGATACACGGATCAATGTCAAGATCAAGGCTGATGAGGAAACAGAAATCAATGGGAATGGTCCAGAAGTAACGGAAGCCCAGTTGCAAGAATTGCTCAACATCTTATCGAGCTTAACAGCAGATGATGTGGTAGTCTTTGCAGGATCTGCCCCATCTTCACTTGGAAATGCCATTTACAAACAATTGATCGCAGCAACTCGTGCGACAGGTGCACAAGTCGTTTGCGACTTTGAAGGGCAAACCTTGATTGATTCCTTGGAGTTTAATCCGCAATTGGTTAAACCAAACAACCATGAGTTGGGAGCTATCTTTGGCGTTACCTTGACGGAATTGCCTGAAATTGTACGTTATGCTAAAGAAATTTTGGCCAAAGGAGCACAAAACGTCATTATTTCCATGGCGGGTGATGGTGCTCTCCTCGTCAGTCCAAGCGGTACTTACTTCGCAAAACCAATCAAAGGGCAAGTGAAGAATTCGGTCGGGGCTGGAGATTCTATGGTAGCAGGCTTCACTGGGAAGCTCGCAACAACAGGAGATGTCATCGAAGCCTTCAAATGGGGCGTGGCTTGTGGAACAGCGACCACCTTCTCAGATGATTTGGCAACAGCTGACTATATAAAAGAAACTTATGAAAAAGTAGAGGTAGAAAAACTATGAAAATTCAAGACGTTTTAAATAAAAACGTGATGTTGTTTGACCTTCAGGCAACAGATAAAGAGGGCGTAATCAATGAGATGATTCAATCGCTCGTTGACAATGGTGTGGTGACAGATTTTGACACCTTCAAGGCTGGAATCATGAACCGTGAAGCACAGACTTCAACTGGTTTGGGTGACGGAATTGCTATGCCCCACAGCAAAAATGAAGCAGTTAAAGAAGCTACAGTCTTGTTTGCAAAATCAAACAAGGGTGTGGACTATGCTTCGCTTGATGGCCAACCAACTGACTTGTTCTTCATGATCGCAGCTCCAGAAGGAGCAAATGACACTCACTTGGCAGCCCTTGCTGAATTGTCTAAGTACTTGATGAAACCAGGATTTGCGGACAAACTTCGCCAAGCAAGGACTCCTGATCAAGTGATCGCAGCCTTTGATGCAGAAGAGCAAGAAGCTGCAGCTGAAGAAGCGAAAAAAGCAGAAGCGGTCAAAGAAGCAGCTTCATCTGACAAACCTCTCATCGTTGCTGTTACAGCATGTACAACAGGGATCGCCCACACTTACATGGCAGAAGAAGCCCTCATCAAAAAAGGGGAAGAAATGGGTGTTACGGTCCGCGTTGAAACCAACGGGGCATCTGGTGTCGGCAACCGCTTGACAGCTGAAGAAATCGCAAAAGCTGAAGGGGTCATTATTGCAGCAGATAAAGCAGTTGAAACCGCTCGTTTCGATGGTAAAAAATTGATCTCTAAACCAGTCGCAGCCGGTATCCGTCAGACAGAAGAATTGATCCAAACCATCTTGGATGGTAAAGCAGATGTCTTCCACGCTGAAAATGCTGCACAAGCTAGCGCTAGCCAAGAGAAATTGAGCTTGGGTGGAGCCTTCTACAAACACCTGATGAGTGGGGTTTCTCAAATGCTTCCATTCGTTATCGGTGGTGGTATCTTGATCGCCCTTGCCTTCTTGATTGACCAAGTTATGGGTGTGCCTCAAGATCAATTGTCTAGTCTTGGTTCTTATCATGTATTAGCAGCACAATTTAAAACAATTGGTGGAGTAGCCTTTGGCTTCATGCTTCCTGTACTTGCAGGTTACATTGGATTCTCAATCGCTGAAAAACCTGGTTTTGTAGCAGGGTTTATCGCTGGATCTATTGCTAGCTCAGGGTCAGCATTTGGAAATATCGCCTACGGTGCTGCTAAAGGTGAATTACCAGCAGCCGTATCATCAGGTTTCCTTGGAGCTTTGGTAGGTGGTTTCCTTGCAGGTGGAATTGTTCTCTTACTTCGCAAAGCCCTTGCAGGTCTTCCACGTTCACTCGATGGCATCCGCTCTATCCTTCTCTTGCCATTACTTGGTGTTGGTTTGACAGGATTCTTGATGTTCCTCATCAATATTCCAATGGCTGCTATCAATACTGGTCTTAATAACTTCCTTTCAAGCTTGTCAGGTAGCTCAGCAGTCCTTCTTGGACTTCTCGTTGGCGGTATGATGGCTGTCGATATGGGTGGACCAGTTAACAAAGCCGCTTATGTCTTCGCTACAGGTACACTTGCTGAATCTGTTGCTTCAGGTGGTTCTATTGTTATGGCAGCTGTTATGGCAGCTGGTATGGTTCCTCCATTGGCAGTATTCGTAGCAACTGTATTGTTTAAAGATAAATTCACACAAGAAGAACGCGATTCAGGTTTGACAAACATCGTTATGGGTCTTTCCTTCATCACAGAAGGTGCCATTCCATTCGGTGCAGCTGACCCAGCCCGTGCCATCCCTAGCTTCATTGCAGGTTCAGCATTGACAGGTGCCCTTGTTGGTCTTGCAGGCTTGAAACTCATGGCTCCTCACGGAGGAATCTTCGTTATCGCCCTTACATCAAATCCACTTCTTTACATCTTGTTCGTATTGATCGGTGCAGTTGTAAGTGGTATCTTGTTCGGATTGCTTCGCAAACCTAAAAACTAAATATGATTAAAAGGTTGGGAATGCCCAACCTTTTCTTCTTGTACTAGCGAAAAAATCACCTCATTCTACGTTGGTATCTTGAGCTGAATTATGATATAATAAGCCTATCGCATATTTTTAGGAGAATAAAAATGGATATTCAACGTGAAAAAGAATTTGTCAGCCAATACCACTATGATGCTCGTAATTTTGAGTGGGAAAAAGAAAATGGCATCCCTGAAACAAAAGTAGATGTAAATTTTCAATTGATCAATCGTGATCAAGAACAAAATACAACGTCTTTGATTGTCATCTTGAGCTACATGATTGTTTTTGACGGCTTTGTGATCAGTGGAACCATCACTCAAATCAACCACTTGTTTGGTCGTTATGTCAATGAACCAAGTGAATTCAGCAAAGACGAAGTGGAAGAATTGGCTCGCCCTTGCTTGAATATGCTCAACCGTTTGACTTACGAAGTCACAGAAATTGCCCTTGATTTACCGGGTATTAATTTGGAGTTTTAATCAATGAAATTAGCAGTGATCACGGATTCGTCTGCCTATTTACCGCAAGACGTGCTCCATCACGACGACTTATTTATTTTAGAGATCCCGATCTATATCGATGGGGAGTCTTATATTGAAGGGAAGAACCTGACACACGATGAGTTCTACCAAAAGATGGCTGCCTCTAAGGAATTGCCAAAGACTAGCCAGCCGAGTGTTGCAGATTTAGAAGAAGTCTTATCTGGTTTGACAGCTAAGGGCTATACGCATGCTATCGGTCTTTTCTTGTCATCAGGTATTTCTGGTTTCTACCAAAATATCCAATATTTGAAGGACGAATTTGAAGGCTTGACCGTTGAATTTCCGGACTCAAAAATCACCAGTGCTCCTTTAGGAATGATGGCAGAAGACTGCTTGAAATGGGCTGGTGAAGGCCGTTCCTTTGATGAGATTGTTGCCAATGTCCAACACCAGATTGATGGAACCTCCGCCTATATCATGGTGGATGATTTGAACCACTTGGTCAAAGGTGGTCGTCTGTCAAATGGGGCTGCCATTCTTGGGAACCTCTTGAGCATCAAGCCTATTCTTCATTTTAATGATGAAGGCGTGATTGAGGTCTTTGAGAAAGTCCGGACGGAAAAGAAAGCCATGAAACGCTTGGTAGAGATTGTTGTATCAGATATCGAAGATGGTCATTGCCAAGTCTTTGTCATCCATGCCAATGTCCCTGAAAAAGCAGAAGCACTTCGCCAACTACTCATCGAAGAAGGAGTAGAAGGAGACATTCCTTTTGCTACTTTTGGAGGGGTTATTGGGACGCACTTAGGTGACCATAGCTTAGCTGTTGGGTATATCCCTATCGTTTAAGGAGAATTCTATGTCAATTAAAGTCATTATCGCAGGTTTCAAGGGAAGAATGGGACAAGCAGCCTTCAAGATGGTTTCAGAAGATCCTGAGCTAGAATTAGCTGGCTTGATCGATCCATTTACTGATGAGACAGAAGTTGCAGGAGTCCCTGTCTTTAATCGCAAAGAAGATGTTGTGGGTCTAGAGGCAGATGTTTGGGTAGATTTTACCATGCCCAAGGTCGCATACGAGAATACTCGCTTTGCAATTGAAAATGGCTTTGCGCCTGTTGTGGGAACGACTGGATTCGCTCCTGAGCAGATCCAAGAATTGACAGATCTTTCACGTGAAAAGGATTTGGGTGGCTTGATCGCGCCGAACTTTGCCATAGGAGCCGTGCTCTTGATGCAATTTGCAGCGCAAGCAGCCAAGTATTTCCCAAATGTGGAAATCATCGAATTGCACCACGATAAGAAAAAAGATGCACCGAGTGGAACAGCAATTAAGACAGCTGAGTTGATCTCTGAGAAGCGCGAGAAGATCCAGCAAGGTGCAGCAGATGAAGAAGAGTTGATGCCTGGAGCTAGAGGGGCAGAGTTTGAAGGGATGCGCATCCATTCGGTTCGATTGCCTGGCCTAGTCGCTCACCAAGAGGTGATTTTTGGTAGCCAAGGCGAAGGGTTGACTCTCCGACATGATTCCTATGATCGTGTTTCCTTCATGACAGGAGTAAATCTAGGGATTAAAGAAGTTGTCAAGCGTCATGAGCTTGTCTATGGTTTGGAACACTTACTATGAGATTAGAAAAGATGCCTTCTGAGTTTCAGGAGGCTTTACCAATATTAGAGAAGATTAAAGCAGCTGGTTTTGAGGCCTATTTTGTAGGGGGATCTGTCCGAGATGCCCTCTTGGATCGTCCAATTCACGATGTCGATATCGCTTCTTCCTCATACCCAGAAGAGACCAAAGCGATTTTTGATCGAACAGTAGATGTCGGTATCGAACATGGGACTGTCTTGGTCCTTGAAAATGGGCAAGAATATGAAATTACGACCTTCCGGACGGAGGATGTCTATGTCGATTATCGGCGTCCGAGCTCCGTGTCTTTTGTGCGCTCGCTAGAAGAAGACCTCAAGCGTCGTGATTTTACGGTTAATGCCTTTGCCTTAAATGAAAAAGGAGAAATTGTTGACCTCTTTCATGGACTAGAAGATTTGGAAAACAAGGTCCTTCGGGCGGTTGGGCTTCCTCATGAACGCTTTAACGAAGATGCACTCCGGATCATGCGAGGCTTTCGTTTTCAAGCCAGTCTCGGCTTTGAATTAGAAGAGGCGACCTTTGATGCCATGAAGGAGTGTGCTCCCTTACTAGAGAAGATTTCCGTAGAGCGCACTTTTATCGAGTTTGATAAACTCTTGCTTTCCCCATACTGGAGACAAGGCTTGAAGGCTATGATAGCAAGTGGAGCCTATCACTATCTGCCAGAGATGAAGGATCGCAAAGCAGCGATCGAGCGTTTGTTTGACATAGAGCTAGAATATACCTTTTCAACCTCTGAGCAAGCCTGGGCTGCTTTGGTCTTAGCATTAGAGATTCAAGATATTCAAAAATTCTTTAAGAAATGGAAGACCTCTAGAGAATTCGCCAAGACGGTGGAGCAGATCGTGGAGATTCTAAAGCTCCGAGAAAAAGGCAGTCTAGACAAGCGTGCCTGCTACAAGTATGAGAAACGTTTGTTACTGATTGCTGAAGAGCTCCGGGAAGCCTATGCCTTGAGTGTGGATTATTTGGCCATTGAGCGCGTTTATGATAGCTTGACCATTCATGATAAGCATGAAGTGGTGGTCAATGGCGGTATGTTAATCAAAGAATATGGTTTTCAACCAGGTCCAGCCTTAGGAGAGATTTTGACAAAAATTGAATATGCTATTGTCGATGGGGAACTGGCTAATGAGAAAGAGGCCATCATCGCCTATATCCAGCAAGCAAAAGAGGAGGAAAAATGAGCGATTTTATTGTCGATAAATTAACCAAATCTGTCGGAGATAAGACCGTCTTTCGTGAGATTTCCTTTATCATTCACGACTTGGATCGGATCGGATTGATCGGGGTCAATGGGACTGGGAAGACCACTCTGTTAGATGTATTGTCAGGTCGGTCTGGCTTTGATGGAGATGTGTGCCCTTTTTCTGCCAAGAGTGATTATACGATTGGTTACTTGACGCAGGAGCCAGACTTTGATGATCATAAGACAGTTCTGGATACAGTATTGTCCAGTGATTTGCGTGAAATGCAGCTGATTCGAGACTATGAATTCTTGATGGCAGATTACCGAGAAGAGAACCAAGTACGTCTGGAAAAGGTCATGGCGGAGATGGATTCGCTCAATGCATGGGAAATCGAGAGTCAGGTCAAGACAGTCCTTTCAAAACTTGGGATTGAAGACCTGAATGCAAAAGTTGGGGATCTATCTGGAGGCTTGCGTCGACGGGTCCAACTGGCCCAAGTTTTGCTATCTCACCACGATCTGCTCTTACTAGATGAGCCGACCAACCACCTAGACATTGATACCATCGAATGGTTGACCAATTTCTTGAAGAACTCTAAGAAAACCGTGCTCTTTATTACTCACGATCGCTATTTCTTGGATAATATCTCGACGCGGATCTTTGAGTTGGATCGAGCTGGCTTAATCGAGTATCAGGGCAATTACCAGGATTATGTCCGCTTAAAGGCTGAGCAGGATGAGCGTGATGCGGCCCTTCTTCATAAGAAGCAGCAACTCTATAAGCAGGAGTTGACCTGGATGCGGCGTCAACCTCAGGCGCGTGCGACCAAGCAACAAGCACGGATCAATCGATTCCATGATCTCAAGCAAGACTTGTCTGGTCAAAGCAACCAGACGGATTTGGAGATGAACTTTGAGACTAGCCGGATCGGAAAGAAAGTCATCGAGTTTAAAGATGTGAGTTTTGCTTTTGAAAACAAGACGATTTTACAGGACTTTAACCTCTTGGTGCAAAATAAGGACCGCATTGGGATCGTTGGGGATAATGGTGTCGGCAAGTCCACCTTACTCAATTTGATCGCTGAGCGACTACAGCCACAGTCTGGGCAAGTCATCATCGGGGAAACCGTCCGAGTGGCTTATTTCTCTCAACAGATTGATGGTTTGGATGAGAGCAAGCGCGTGATTAATTTCCTCCAGGAAGTTGCTGAGGAAGTGAAGACGACTGTCGGAACAACTTCGATCGCAGATCTCTTGGAGCAATTTCTCTTCCCACGTTCCATGCACGGAACCTTGATCGAAAAACTCTCCGGTGGTGAGAAGAAGCGGCTCTTTCTCTTAAAACTCTTGATTGAAAAACCCAATGTGCTTCTCCTCGATGAGCCGACCAATGACTTGGATATCGCTACCCTGACAGTTTTGGAAAACTTCCTTCAAAACTTTGGAGGTCCCGTTATTACCGTTAGCCACGACCGCTATTTCCTAGACAAGGTTGCAAGCAAGATCCTGGCTTTTGAAAACGGGGGCATTCGGGAGTTCTTTGGCAATTATACGGATTACCTGGATGAAAAAGCCTTTGAAGCAGCTCAAGTAACGACCAGTCACAAGGTTGAAAAAGAGAAACCTGTCAAGCCAAAAGAAGAGAAGAAACGCATGAGCTACATGGAAAAGCAAGAGTGGGCAAGCATTGAAGCAGATATCGAAGCCATTGAAAATCGGATCGCAGAGATTGAAGTGGAAATGAATGAAAACGGCTCTGACTTTGGCAAATTGTCAGCCCTTCAAAAAGAATTGGATCAGGAAAATGAGCGATTGCTTGAGAAGTACGATCGCTATGAATACCTGAGCGAATTAGATGAATAAGGAGGCCCTATGAATCAATTGAACCGGATATCCCTTGGGATTTCAGCTACTATTTTTACCATTATTGGTATCGTCTTGTTTATCAATCCGATTGAGCACATTGGCTCGTTTAGCTGGTTGATTTCCTGTGGTTTCTTTTTAATCTCCCTTTCGCGTTTTTCACGCTATTACCGATTGCGTCAGGCTGGTATCATTCAGCAGCAACAGCTCTTTCACAGTATGGTCGCCTTGGTTTTTGCGGTCTACTTACTGCTTTATGGCTACAAGACTTTGCCGATTGTCTTTCCAGTCACTTTAGGAATTTGGCTCATCTACCGTTCGATTTTGAACTTCCGAAAAGCCAATTTCTACTCGAGGAAGGTTGAGGAACTGTCCAAGCGTTATATTTTCTTTGCCTTGCTACAGCTCTTCATAGGTTTATTCTTAATCGTTAGCCCACTCTCGATAAGTGTCTTTCTTTTAAATATTATTGGCTTGATTTTCCTCATTTTAGGATTGCAATCCTTTAGTCTCTTGTTAAAAAGTTAAGAAAAGTTACGTGCAAACCTTTGCGTTTGATAAAAAGTCTGATATAATAGAACTGTAAGTGTTTACAAGTTTGAAAGGAGTTACAGATGTCTAAAAAAATTATTGGGATTGACCTTGGAGGAACTTCAATTAAGTTTGCCATCCTGACATTGGATGGGGAAGTTCAAGAAAAATGGTCTATTAAAACAAATATCTTGGATGAAGGCAGCCATATCGTAGATGATATGATCGAATCAATCGCGCATCGTTTAAAGATGCTCGAGCTTGATGCTTCTGAGTTCCAAGGAATTGGAATGGGTTCACCTGGTGTCGTTGACCGTGAAAAAGGTACAGTTATCGGTGCCTACAACTTGAACTGGAAGACGCTTCAACCAGTTAAAGAAAAGATCGAAAGTGCCCTTCATATTCCATTCTTCATTGATAACGATGCCAACGTTGCTGCTTTGGGTGAACGTTGGAAAGGAGCTGGTGAAAACCAACCTGATGTTGTCTTCATGACACTTGGTACAGGTGTTGGCGGTGGTATCGTCGCTGAAGGTCGTCTCTTGCACGGTGTACGTGGAGCTGCTGGTGAGCTTGGTCACATCACTGTTGACTTTGATGATCCAATCCAATGTACCTGTGGTAAAAAAGGCTGTCTTGAAACGGTTGCATCTGCAACTGGTATCGTCAACTTGACTCGTCGTTATGCTGATGAGTACGAAGGGGACTCTCAATTGAAAGTCTTGATCGACAACGGAGAAGAAGTAACGGCTAAAACGGTCTTTGACCTGGCAAAAGAAGGCGATGCTCTTGCTTTGATCGTCTACAAGAACTTCTCACGTTATCTCGGACTTGCTGCTGCTAACATTGGTTCAACCTTGAACCCATCTAAGATCGTTATCGGTGGTGGGGTTTCTGCTGCTGGAGACTTCTTGTTGGATGGTGTGCGCAAGGTCTTTGAGGAAAACTCATTCCCACAAGTGCGTGAATCCACTCAATTGGCGCTTGCTACATTGGGAAATGATGCGGGTGTCATTGGTGCCGCATCTCTAGTATTACAATAAGATTAAAAGGAGATTTACCTCTCCTTTTTTCTTTGTCCTGTGATATAATGAAGGCAATAGTAGATTCAAGGAGGATATATGACAAAAGCAGATACGATTTTTAAAGAGTATATTCGGAAAATCATGGAAGAAGGCGTATGGTCAGAACAAGCCCGCCCTAAATACAAGGATGGAACAACTGCCAACTCCAAATACATCACGGGAGCCTTTATGGAGTTTGATCTCTCAAAAGGCGAGTTTCCTATCACGACCCTTCGTCCCATCGCGATTAAATCAGCCATCAAAGAGATGCTCTGGATCTACCAGGATCAGTCGAATAGCTTAGACCTGTTAGAAGATAAATACAATGTCCACTACTGGAATGACTGGGAAGTGGGGGATAGTCGGACTATCGGTCAGCGCTATGGTGCTGTGGTCAAAAAGCATGACATTACCAATAAAATCCTCAAACAATTAGAAGCCAATCCTTGGAATCGCCGCAACATTATCTCGCTCTGGGATTATGATGCCTTTGAGGAGACCGACGGACTCTTACCATGTGCATTTCAAACCATGTTTGACGTGAGGCGGGTTGATGGAGAGATCTATCTAGATGCGACCCTGACCCAGCGTTCAAATGATATGTTGGTAGCCCACCATATCAATGCCATGCAATATGTAGCTCTTCAGATGATGATTGCCAAGCACTTTGGCTGGAAGGTCGGAAAGTTCTTTTACTTCATTAATAACCTTCATATTTATGATAATCAATTTGAACAGGCTGAAGAGTTACTCCGTCGGGAGCCCTCTGATTGCCAACCTCACTTGGTTTTGAATGTACCAGATGGAACCAATTTCTTTGACATCAAACCAGAAGATTTTGAACTGGTCGATTATGATCCAGTGAAGCCACAATTGAAGTTCGATCTTGCGATTTAGTGAGAAATCAAGGTTTTTTGATACCCTGATCTATTGCTAAAATCCTTTCATATTTAAAACAATTATAGCTAAAAATTTTTACTCATTTTTGAGTCAAAATGTTTTGAAAATCGTTCGGATTTTGTTAAAATAGATAAGGTTTGGAAAAAACTAAACAATTTTAAAAAGAATGTTAATTTATAGATAAAAATGGAGGTCCATTAGATGGGGAAAGACTTATTTAATGATCGTATTAGCAGATTCTCAATTCGTAAATTGAATGTGGGTGTTTGCTCAGTACTGTTGGGAACACTTGTCATGGTTGGGACAGCCGCAAGTGCAGCCGCTGAAGAAAAGACAGATACGACAAGTGAAAGTGTAGCAGCAGTTGCAACAGCGTCAGAAGCGCCCGCAACTTCAACAGCTACTTCAGCAGCATCAACCGCTGCAACAACTAGTACAGCAGCTACAACGTATGAAGCAAACCCAGCTGTTACTGCACCAGCAACATCAACAGCACCTGCTTCAACTAGTGAAGCAAGTAGCACAAGCACAGCAACGTCTGCAGCCTCAACTGCACCAGAAACATCATCTGCTGCAACAACACCAAATTTAGAAGCAAATACACCAACAAACAAGGCAGCAGAAGCAGCTTCAACAACTACAGATAAGAAAGAAGAAACAACTCTTTCAGCTGGACAAGGTGTACCAACAAACAATACACTAGCCACTGAAGAGACAGCCCAAACTTCTGGTAAACGTCGTAATCGCCGTGCATTGGGTGACGCAAATGATCCAAACTTGATTGGGGATGATGTTGTCGATGCAACTTCAACTCCGAAAGAAGAAAAACCAGGCTTTACAACAAATGTAAAAGCCGCAGACCTTGCTAGTCAAATCTCTTGGTTAGACTTTGGAGAAACAGCTAACTGGACAGGGACAACGACAACGTCAGACGGCAAACTTGCCCTCCAAGTTGGTGCTACCTATACTAAGGAAATCATGCCTGGCTATGTAGTTACCATCAAAGTCAAGTCTTTAAAACCCTTCCAAGCGACTGAAATCTATAAAAAACGGATGGAAGAACGTGGAGCTACAGAAGCAGAAAAAGCAACCTATGATCCTAATGCTAAAAATGGTTATGTGAGTGGGACTAGTGACCGAAAATCACTTGCAGAATTGAATGCTGGTCATGAAGCCAAGGTTATTGCCGAGCCTCAAAACCGTTGGACTGAAATTAAAAGCGAGGGGATTGATACTGGTACAAAGAGTACAACTATTAGTTCAGAATTAAATGGTGGGAATATTGGGATCCAATTTGAAGTCTCCGCTACCTTCCGTGGAAAAGCTGTCAAACCTGCTGTAGTCATGGCAGATGGTGAGTCAGCTAACCCTGGTGAATTGGTACTATTCACCACAAACGGAGAAGGATGGCAACAAATTGGTGAGTGGTATAAATATGGAAAAAAATGGACTAGAACGTTTATTCCACAAAATACAGACAATTTATTTGGTTCAAACCCTACCACCAAAATAGACGGTATGAATTTCGGTAGTACTAACCTTAATCAACTTCGTAATAGTACTCAAGTCGGACCAGACAAAAAAGCAGTTGCTTGGAAATATTATGGAAGTGCCGATTTAATAACCGGGGGCCTCGGAACTGGAGTCTTTGGGCCAAATATTTCTGCAGGAGATGTTGCGGTTCCTCTTGTTATGACAAAGGGAGCTTCTGAAATCGGTCTTTACATTGCTTCAGGTGGTAAACAGTCTGCTATGCTAGGATTTTTCCCACTTGATGAGGGAGATGCGCCTGAATCATACGGTAAGGCGATTCATTCGATCGCAACTGTAGATGGAATTACTGGTAAGAAAGTGAACCAACCTTATCTCGGTCACTTGAGTCCTGATATGGATGAAAACAATACCCTTGATTGGACGGGTGATGACAAGGCGACCACTGCGGATGAAGGCATCGACCAATTACTTCCAAATGATCTCAAAGGAAAAACTAATGAGCTGATCAAGATGGACCGGACACGTCCAGGTAATTACACCATTTCAGTGGAAGCTCATACGGGTGGAGCAGCAAAAGCTAACATCTATGGTTGGATAGATTTCAACCAAAACGGAACCTTCGATGAAGATGAACGGTCTGATTTAACAACCATTACTCAAGATGGAACGGCTACGTTAAGCTTTACAAAGAGTAAAACCTATATTGATCCTAGTGTTAAGGAATTAGGGGTACGGTTACGAATTGCTAAGGATGCTGATCAAATCGAGAGTCCGACAGGAATGGCCTTTTCAGGGGAAGTTGAGGACTTCAAGACTCAAATCACCCACCCACCTAAAGGGGAATTCAAAGAAACAACTGGTCTTCAAGGGGCGAAGCAAACTGCAACTGTAGCCTTTACCGCTCGTGGTTTGCAAGGCTATAGCCTAACTGAGCCAGCAAAAATTGATGAAACAGTAGCTCCACAAATGATAGATAACCGTACAGGGCAAGTCGTTACACCTGGCGCAGATGGCTACTATGCTGTAGCTGGTCAAGGGAAGTACAAGATCACTCCAAACGGAACTTCTGTGGATGTTGAGTTCATTCCTGAAGATCACTTCCTTGGAACAGCGGATGGTATCTCTATTCGTCGTACAGACAGCAATGGCTACGATACGGGTTGGTCAACAAAATTCCCAGCCGATGAAGCCAATGTCGATACTGCCATCAATACCATGGACGGTCTATACATCCCAACAGTTACACCAACGGAAATTGAAGGGGTAGATAAGACTTCATCAGATGTCCAAGGTGCGACTCAAACTGGTACACCTACCTTTAACACAACGACAACGAATGCTAATGGCGAAAAGATTTCTGTCACTCCAAGCTTGGAATACCCTGCTAAATTGGTGGATCCAGCGACTGGTCAAGTAACCAATGCAACCTCTGTAACAGTAGCAGGTGAAGGAACATACAGCATTGATGATGCTACTGGTAAAGTAACCTTTGTTCCAGAACCAGGATTCACAGGTACAGCTCAAGGTGTTACCGTATCCGTAACAGCACCTGTCGGAAGAGATAAAGACGGTACCGTCCGTGATGAATACCTTAAGACAGCAACCGCTAAGTACACACCAACTGTAACACCTATCACAGTGACTCCTACAGACAAGGTTTCTGAGGATGTTCAAAATGTTCCTCAAACTCAAACACCAACCTTTGATTTGAGTAACGATAAGACTGCTGAAATCACAAGCAAGAAATTGGTGGATCCAGCAACTGGTCAACCGACTGATGAAACAACAGTAACAGTAGCAGGTGAAGGTACATATACAATCGATCCTACTACAGGAGCAGTGACCTTCACACCTGAAAAAGACTTTGTCGGAACTGCAACTGGTGTGACCGTTCAAGCGACTGCAACGATTACCAATGCGAACGGTAAGACAGCAACCATCACATCTGATGCAACTTACACACCAACTGTTGTAGCGGCTGTTCCAACAGCAAACCCTGCAACTTCAAAAGATATCCAAGGTGCGACTCAAACAGGTACACCTACCTTTGCTGGAACAACTGTTCAAGTAAATGGTGAAGATAAAGCTATTACCATTAAAGACAATAGCTACACATTGCTAGATAAAGATGGTAACGAAGTTTCAACGACACCAGCTTATGCTGCTGATGGTACGACTGAAATCGGTACTTACTCAATCGATCCTACAACTGGTCAAGTGACCTTCACACCGACTGATAAATCTTACACTGGTGCAGTGACACCAGCCAAGGTTCAAGCTGAAAGTTCTAACGGTATCAAGGTAGATACAACCTACACACCTGAAATCGTTCCTGTCACACCGACAGCAACTCCAGCTGAAACAGAAGATATTCAAGGTGCTACACAAACTGGTAAACCTGAATTCAAGGGTGGAACAGTAACTGTTGATGGTGTTGAGAAGACAGTTGCCATCAATGAAAATGTTCCAGCAACCTTCGATGATGGTTCAACAACCAAGACTGTAGACGGTGTAGGTACTTTCACAGTAGCTGCAGATGGAACCGTAACCTTCGTTCCAGAAAAATCATTCGTTGGAACTGCACCAGCAGTAACGGTTGTTCGTGAAGACATGAATGGAACTAAGGCTTCAGCGACCTACACACCAACTGTAACTCCAGTAACGCCAACTGCAGCCCCAGCTGAATCAACAGGTGTTCAAGGTGCGACACAAACTGGTAAACCTGTATTCACTGAAGGCAACAGCCGTGTACCAATGAACGATGATGTTGCTGCAACATTTGATGATGGCTCAACTACTAAGACAGTAGATGGCGTTGGTACTTACACAGTAGCAGCAGACGGTACTGTTACATTTGTTCCAGACCCAAGCTTTACTGGTACTGCACCAGCAGTTACAGTCGTTCGTGAAGACATGAACGGAAGCAAAGCTTCTGCAACTTACACACCAACTGTAAATCCAGTCACTCTTACTCCAACAAATAAAGTTTCTGAAGACATTCAAAATGTTCCTCAAACAGAAACTCCTACATTTGCATTGAGTGATGATGAAACTGCTCAAATTACAAGTAAGAAATTGATTGACCCTGCAACAGGTCAACCAACCGATGAAACCACTGTAACAGTAGCAGGTGAAGGAACTTACACAATCGATCCTACTACAGGAGCAGTAACCTTTACTCCTGAAAAAGACTTTGTCGGAACTGCAACTGGCGTGAAAATTCAAGCAATAGCGACGATTACAAATGAAGATGGTAAGACTTCAACCATCACTTCAGATGCAAGTTACACACCAACAGTTGTAGCAGCTGTTCCAACAGCTAAACCAGCTACATCTAAAGATATCCAAGGTGCGACACAAACTGGAACACCAACCTTTGCAGGAAAAACTGTTCAAGTCAACGGTGAAGATAAAGCGATCACGATTAAAGATAACAGCTACACACTTTTGGATAATGATGGTAATGAAGTAACAAGCACACCAGCTTATGCTGCTGATGGTACAACTGAAATTGGTACTTACTCAATTGATCCAGCAACTGGACAAGTAACCTTCACACCAACTGACAAATCTTACACAGGTAAAGTAACACCTGTTAAGGTTCAAGCTGAAAGCTCAAACGGTATCAAGGTAGATACAACTTACACACCTGAAATTGTTCCAGTGACTCCAACTGCAACTCCAGCAGAAACAACTGACATTCAAGGTGCAACTCAAAAAGGTAAACCTGAATTCAAGGGTGGAACCGTAACAGTTGATGGCGTTGAGAAAACAGTAGAAATCAATGAAGACGTTCCAGCAACATTTGATGATGGCTCAACTACCAAGACAGTAGATGGCGTTGGTACTTACACAGTAGCAACAGACGGAACTGTAACCTTTGTCCCTGAAAAATCATTTACTGGAACTGCTCCAGCAGTGACGGTTGTTCGCGAAGATAAGAACGGAACCAAAGCTTCTGCAACCTACACACCAACTGTAACTCCAGTAACACCAACTGCGAAACCAGCTGAAACAACTGATATCCAAGGTGCTACACAAACAGGGAAACCTGTATTTACTGAAGGCGACAGCCGTGTGCCAATGAACAATGATGTTCCAGCAACATTTGATGATGGTTCAACTACCAAGACTGTTGACGGCGTTGGTACTTATACAGTAGCAGCAGACGGAACAGTTACATTTGTACCAGAAAAATCATTCGTCGGAACTGCACCAGCTGTAACAGTGGTTCGTGAAGATATGAACGGAACTAAAGCTTCTGCGACCTACACACCAACCGTAACGCCTGTAACACCAACAGCTGAAGATGTTACTTCAACTGGTAAACAAGGTCAAACTCAAACAGGTAAGCCTGAATTTACTGAAGGCAACAGCCGTGTGCCAATGAACGATGATGTTCCAGCAACCTTCGATGATGGATCAACTACCAAGACAGTTGATGGTGTTGGTACATACACAGTAGCAGCAGACGGAACTGTAACCTTTGTCCCTGAAAAATCATTCACAGGTAAAGCACCAGCCGTAACAGTTGTTCGTGAAG